>Ga0070739_10001983_pt1 | contig 28770 bp, 20 predicted proteins | sample Coa_R1_7_FD_66445 | JGI IMG/M metagenome (GOLD analysis project Ga0070739, IMG submission 66445) | Surface soil microbial communities from Centralia Pennsylvania, which are recovering from an underground coalmine fire - Coalmine... | ecosystem: Environmental > Terrestrial > Soil > Unclassified ...
CATCAGCGATACTACCCATGGTTGCCTCCTTGAGGGGATGTTTCGTTCTTCCCCTTCAAAGAGGCACATTTCTGGACTTATTCGCTACAAATGGTGTATCTCATTGCGCATGTCGTGGGCGTTGCAACAGGCTTGTAAAAGTATCGTTGCAAAGAAAAGGTGACGGAGACAGACAGGCCATGTACTATTTATTATGAAGCTCCAAGATACAAAGCGAACTTAGAGGGCAGGCAGGAGATCTCTATGCTACAGAGCATACAACTAGAATTGCATAGACGAATAAAAGCTTCTCATCATCGTGAGCAATAATATTTTGCTCGTACCTCTCCATAGTCAGGAATGGAGATTTAGGAGTAGTATTCTAGGGAAAAAGAAGTATTAGTGTTAGAGGAGAAGAAAAATGAGCATTATTTCTACTCTTAAGGAAAATATGCAATCTCAAAGGCCAGAAGACATCGATAAAATTTTTCGTGATCTCATCCAACAGGAACAATATATTGGGGATGTTTACTCGATTAGCTATGAGACGGCAAACGTTCAACTTCATGATTTTTATAGAAAGAAAGTAGGAGGAATCCCAAGTCTTTGTTTTTTAATTGCAACCAGAATTGCGCCCAATGCAGAAGGGATCGACCCTCAGCAAGAAGATAATTCTATAATCCTTTTGCGAGTGATGGATTCGGCTCCATTACCTAGCGATGTGGAAGCAGAAAGAATACGTGTTGAGGTGGCCCAAAAAGTTGCAGGCGACCCTCTACTGCACTGGGATGATTCCATCAATATGGATGCTATGACTAGCAATCTTCTCTCTTTTGCAGGGGTTAAATGTCGGGTTATCGGAACTTTTTTCGTTGATAAGGGAGAGGAAAGCGATAAGCAAGAATTGCGGTTTGGTAGTGATATCTCAAACTATTATCCAAATAAGGGGCTAAAAGTATATAAGCCAAATGGAGATGCTTTAAAAACAATCGCTAATTATATTAGTGATAGAGATTCTAGGCAAGAGCGTGTCTGGATAGGTGAAGTTAGATATGCATCTACGAATAGATCATTTCAAGGAGTGTCTGATGTAAAAGTTTATATTTCCCCTAAAGATCTTCTTGGGCAGAAAACAGCTCTTTTTGGTATGACACGTACTGGCAAGTCAAATACAACTAAGATAATTCTTCAAGCGGTTTTTAAATTGCGTTTTGCAAAGGAAGATCCCGTTCGTATAGGTCAAATCGTCTTCGATCCAGATGGGGAATATGCGAATGAAAACGAGCAAGACGCGAATAAACAGAAGAATCCCACTGCTATAAAAAATGTTTGGCAATCAGAGAAGCAAGGAAAAAAGGAGGATGTTGTTACATATGGAATTTTAAGACATCCCAATGATCCTGATCGTAACCTGATGCTGCTTAATTTCTTTAAGACTGAAAATTTGCAAATAGGCAAACAAATCATTGATGCAGCATTAGAGGGAGACAATTCAAAATACATTCAGAACTTCAGGCAAGTAATTTTCGAGGAACCTGACCCAGATGATCGATCAGCACTTACTCGCTACAATAGAAGAGTCCTTGTATATCGTACACTGCTTACCAAAGCTGGTTTTTCACCCCCTTCTTCTTTGCGACCTTCCACGAAGGGCTTATTTAACGACGACCTTCTTCAAGCTATGAGAGAGAGCGGTGAGCCGGAATATATATCTGCTGCTGCTATTCTAGAGAAAGACGCCCCAAGTTGGGGAGAATTAGCTTTAGCTTTTGAAAGGCTTAATGCATTTTTATCCACTGAGCAGTTCAAAACGTTTAATGCTAAATATATGACTCGTCCTCAGGGATCTGGCGAGAGCTGGGCCGATGATTCCCTGCAAAAGCTGCTGACAATGTTTCAATATCCAAATGGAACGAGACAGATGGGCAAAGTGAAAGCTCAACACTCTGCTGATACAACCGCAGATTATGCCATGGCTATCTACGAGCATCTGGTTCAAGGTCGCCTTGTGATTGTCGATCAGTCAAGCGGTGATCAAGAAATCAACAAGGCATCTGCCAGGCGTATTATGCAAAAAATCTTTGAGGAAAATCGCAAAAGATTCAGAGAGGGTAAAACGAACATCCCAGAAATTCTGGTATATGTCGAAGAAGCCCATAATCTGCTGCCGGCTGGTTCCGATGAAGACCTAGAGAATATCTGGGTGCGCACTGCAAAGGAGGGGGCCAAGTATCACATAGGTCTCGTGTATGCTACTCAAGAAGTAAGCAGCATCCAACGCAATATTCTGAAAAATACCGCTAATTGGTTCATTGGTCATCTTAATAATACCGATGAAACAAAAGAACTCTGCAAGTATTATGATTTCGCCGATTTTGAACCTTCCATCCGTCGAGCACCTGATCGCGGTTTCTTGCGTGTTAAGACGTTAAGCAATCGGTTCACCATTCCCGTGCAGATTCGCAAATTTGAGGTGTAGTCGTTATGCCATATGAAAGTGAATTCGCTCGCTATAAACCACTACGTAGGCTAGCAGAAAGTGAGCAGGTACAAGCTTTATTAGGTAGATCTCGTGTGAGTATCAGTTCTAAGGCATCAGCTCCTCTTAATACTGCCGCTTTATCGGATCAAAAGCTAAGCGGATGGCAACCAGATTTTGTATTAGCTGTAGATGGTAGTCTTGAGGAAGTAGCGGTGAATAATGGGTATCCGTGTGCGGCAATAGGCTATGTTACCATCGCCTCTGTTTTGTTGGACGTCGCCAAAATGCGACAACTTGATACGCGTCGCCCGGTTGATCCTAAGGAGTTTAGGACTATTGAACAGGCCGAGTCAATTGACTGCGCTTTACCATGCAGCAATGTCGTCATTGATGATGAGCAAAATGCATGTGATTCATTTCGACGGGTCTTGTTTGAGCTTTTTCAGAGTAAACACATATCCGATGAAGGCGAATCAATATTAGATACTTATGAAGCCCTCCTACAATATAAGCCGCGCCCCGATAAGCAGAAATGCCCATATGAAGATTGCTTACGCAGGGATCAAGCTTACCAACGTGGTCAAGGAAAGTATGACTGTTCCTGCCTTCTCACCCACCAACTTTACTCTACAGATGCTTTGCGGATTTACGAGTCCTTGAATCCAGAAGGTCCCAATCAGTCAGTATTGACGCAAACGATCAATGTCTTAGAGCGCCTCTGGATCATCCATTTTCTGAGAACGCTAGAAAAGGAGAAACTCCTGCCTATCCTCCAGCGGCTGGCTATCGTTATAGATGGACCGCTTGCTATTTTTGATTCCCCGGCCTGGCTGAGCAGCGCTATAAAAATGGAACTAGCTCGCATCAATCAAGCAGCAAAACAAGCGCTGTCTGATAATACATTTGATCTGCTTCTCTTCGGCATAGAGAAAACAGGAGCATTTATGGAGCATCTTATAGCTCTTGATAAAGGACCTGATGGAAGAATGGATGCGCTTCCTCGCCAAACTGCTATCTTGCTTTCAGATGACTATATCAAACAGCATATCGTGTTCTCTACGAGTGAACGCGAATATGGTAGAAATACATATTTTGGGCGAAAAGCATTTTATAAAACAGCTTCGGGAGAATTAATTGTTTTAAATACAGCATTTCTTACTGAGGACCATCAGGATGTTAAACGCGCTGAACCTGATCAATTTCCGCGCCTCGCAGATACTATGCGGTTATTAGACACACTTGTCTCGGCTCGCTATAAAAATTCTGTAATACCGCTCATCTCAGCTCATGCTGAGGCTGCTATTCCGTTGAACTTAGGCAAGCGAGTCTTAGAAAACTTGGCACGGAAGCTTATGTCGGAAATTTCAAGGAATCGCTCATGAATTTCTACCAATCATGACTCGATACCTTCATCCCTCTCTAGTTTCGCTTTGATCTGGTGCCCATCATCAGATACTACTAATTTAGTCAAGGTAGTTGCGATTGAGCATTGCACCTGATATACTGGTCTCAGATTCGCTAGGAGTTTTTCACGCCTTATTTACTTAATGACACATTATAACATAGTAAGAATCGGTGAGAAAATCGATGGGCTACAGTACTGCTTATGCACGATGGGTAGGAGTAGGTCCATATTATGCCATGTTCCCTGTACAGTTTGTTGAGGAGGTGATCCAGACATATACGTGGCCGGGTCAGCGCGTTCTTGATCCGTTTGCTGGCCGTGCTACCAGTATTTTCGTTGGCGCGCACTATGGGCGACCTGCTATCGGGATTGAAATTAATCCCATAGGTTGGATCTATGGGAAAACCAAGCTCGATCCTGCTCCAATTGAAGAGCTAAAAATGAGGCTAGCAGAGGTTGTCTCTCTTGCTAAAGATACTCCTTATTCTAAGGAAGACCTACCGGAGTTCTTCCATCTCTGCTTTTCAGAGAATAGTTTGCGTTTTTTGCTCACAGCGAGAAATACGTTAGATTGGAGAGATAACAAGATTGATCGTACCTTAATGACGCTCATTCTGATCGACCTCCATGGAGGAAGAAGCAGATCATTTTCCAATCAAATGCGGCAAAGTAAAGCTATGAGTCCTGATTACTCTATTCGCTGGTGGAGACAGCATAATCTTGAGCCTCCAGAAATTAACCCACAAGAATTCTTAGAGAAAAAAATAAATTGGCGTTACGCTAAGGGTCTACCAACAGTGATTGAAAGCGATGTATTGCTCGGAGATAGCAGTTGCCTAATACAGCAAATTATGCATCAAACAATCACTCGGCAGCAGAAGCCTTTCACTCTTCTGCTTACTTCTCCTCCATACATAGGTATAACCGATTATCACCGGGACCAGTGGCTCCGATTATGGATGCTAGGGGGCAAAGCATTGGCTGCACGTAGCTCTGATAAGTATAAAAGAGATTTTTCGTCGCCATCAACGTACAAAGAGCTTTTACAGACAGTGTTTCTTCAAGCAGCCGAAGTAATGGCGAAAGATGCTGTTGTCTATGTAAGAACAGATGCAAGAGAACAAACATTTGAATTGACAAGATCTGCTTTAAAGTTAGCGTTTCCTGCTAAACATGAAAGGATAGTAGACAAGCCATATTTAAAACATACTCAAACAGCTTTATATGGAGATAGATCAAGCAAATCCGGGGAAAAAGATATTATTCTTACAGGATCATAATAGGCATGACTTTAGAATGACATGCTCTATATCGAGGAAACTACCTGCCTGCTCGCCCCTAGCGCGGGTGAGAAGGAGAAGCCGAAGCATACCGTTTCAGTCGCTCAGCCAATGCTGTATACCGTTCGCGATCAATGATGCGCTTGACGGCCAGGCCGAGAGCCTTCGTCGGACCCACAAGAATAGCAAGCTGCTTTGCCCGCGTCAGACCGGTATAGAGCAGATTCCGCGAGAGCAGCAGGTAATGCTGCATAAAGACGGGCAGAAGCACAATGGGATACTCACTGCCCTGAGCTTTGTGGATGGTAATGGCCCAGGCCAGTGCCAGTTCGGAGAGATCAGCGTAATCATAGCTCACCTCGCGATCTGCAAAGGCCACCGTGACTTCTTGCTCTTCCAGGTCGATCTTCGCGACGGTTCCCAGATCACCATTGAACACCTCGCGCTGATAATCGTTCACCTGCTGAATAACACGGTCCCCGACACGCAAAACAGTGCCGCCACGGGCCAGTTCCACCGTGTCTGGCCCGCGAGGATTGAGCACCTGTTGGAGCATAAAGTTGAGTTGACGGGTGCCGACCTCCCCACGGGTCGCAGGAGAGAGTACCTGCACCTCTCGCATCGGGTCAATGCCATGCTTCGGCAGGTACTCGCTCACCAGGTGACGAATCCCTTCGGCTCCTATCGCTGGCTCGGCGGCCTCCAGCCACAAGCAATCGGAGGTGGCAAATTTGGTGGTGGGAGTCAACTGCGGGAACTGCCCGGCGTTGATCCGATGGGCATTGGTAATGATGTGGCTGCTGGCCGCCTGGCGAAAAATGGTCGTTAACCTGACCACCGGGATCTGCTCAGAAGCTATGAGATCGCGCAGCACCATGCCAGGACCCACACTGGGCAATTGATCGACATCGCCAACCAAGAGCACCTGTGCATCGCGCGGGACAGCTTTGAAGAGGGAATGCGCCAGAAAGAGATCGAGCATCGAGGTTTCATCGACAACGAGAGCATCTACCTCCAAGGGATGCTCCTCATTCTGGCGAAACTGCATGGTTTTGGGATCAAAGGCCAGCAGGCGGTGGATAGTTTTGGCTTCAACGCCGGTCAACTCAGCGAGTCGTTGTGCCGCGCGTCCGGTCGGGGCTGCCAGCAGAAGCGTTTTGCCCATCGCACGCCAGAGGGCGACGATGGTTTTAGTGGTAAAGGTCTTGCCGCAGCCCGGCCCGCCAGTGAGGATGAGCAAGCGGGAGGAAGCTGCCAGTTCGACTGCCCAGCGTTGTTCCTCGGAGAGCTGGATGCCCTTTTTCGCTGTGTAGCCATCAATCCAGCGCCCCACGCGTGGCAGATCCACCTCCACATGCCGCTTGACGAAGGCCGCGATGCGCGTCGCTAAAGCCTGTTCTGCATGATAAAAGGCAGGCGCATAGCAGATGCGCTGGTCTTGTGGCTCTTCAAAGGCTGGCTGCACGATCAGTTGCTTGTCTTCCCCCATCTGGGCGATGAGTTCCCGAATGCGCTCCGGTTCCACAGGATGCGCTGGAAGGCTGAGTTGCTCTACAGAGCGTTCGATCAGTTCCCGTTCGGGCAGGAAGCAGTGCCCCTCCTCGGCAGCGGTGGAGAGGACATGCACGATCCCGGCTTGATAGCGGAAGTCCGAATCGGGGGCAATCCCAAGATGACGCGCAATAGTGTCAGCAGTAATGAAGCCAATGCCATAGATGTCAGCAGCAAGCTGATAAGGATTCTTCGAGACCACCTCGATAGCCTGATCCCCATAGTGCTTGTAGATTTTCACGGCGTAGGTCGTGGACACGCCATGTCCTTGCAGAAAGAGCATCACTTCCTTGATGGCCTGTTGTGCTGCCCAGGCGCTTTTGATCATTTCAACGCGCTTATGGGCAATGCCAGGCACTTCAAGGAGGCGTTCGCTCTGCTTTTCAATGATATCGAGCGTTTCCAGACCAAAGTGCGCCACAATGCGTTTCGCTGTTACCGGACCAATGCCCCGAATTAAGCCGCTGCCCAGATATTTTTCCAGGCCCGTCAAGGTCGCTGGCTTTGTGACCTGAGCCTGGAGGACAGAAAACTGCTCCCCAAAGCGTGGATGCTCGCGCCAGAACCCGCGAAGACGCAGGGTTTGTCCCGCAGAGATGTCTGGGAAGCGACCGACTATCGTCACCAGATCGCGCCTTCCGGCGACACTGAAACGGGCCACAGTGTAGCCGGAATCCTCTGCATAATAGGTCACGCGCTCCACGACGCCTTGCAAGTATTCTATGGGGGGATGAGCCGAGACCTCAGATGACGACGACACGGATCACTCTCTTTCATTTTCATTCAAGGCTTGTGTAACAAGTATAGCAGTCAGATCATCGCTTGCCAACATCTTCGTTGCGTCTCACATGGGGGACCGATGAACCGACATCGGGCAATGGCTGCACAGGAATGATGGGGCGTAGTTCGGCTTCGCTGGACGGCAAGCCTGCCAACAGCGGCCGTCGCGAAACGCATCGATTGTAGAGCGAGATCTCTATGCTCATTTCTCATGAAAAGGTCAAAAGGTCTGAACAAAGGCTTGTTTTACTTCTGCTAGCATGGTAAAATAGTTTGAATAGATGTTCTAACTGGAGGCACTGCTCTGAAAAGGCAGGGGAGGAGGCATCTCATGGTGTTGGGGCACTCGCGCAATCTCAAGCACCAGATCTACGAGTTCATCGTCGGCTTTATCGAGACAGAAGGCAGGCCACCAACCATTCGCGAGATTGGACGCGTACTGGGAATCACCAGTACCAGCCACATTACTCATTACCTCAGGATGCTGGAGAAAGAGGGATCGATCAGGCGGGAGCCAAAGAAGAGTCGAGGGATCAAACTTACCTCACAGTCAGAAGGCATTCCTGTGATCGGCGCTATTGCCGCAGGTTCCCCTCTTGATATTTTCCCTCGCCCTGCCCGTCTGTTTGCGGTGGATCACATTCTTGGCGACAAGAACGCTTTCGCGCTGGTCGTGCGAGGAAACTCGATGATCAGAGACTACATCTGCGATGGCGATTACATTCTTATCACCCCTGAACCCAACTATTATGAAGGGGACATTGTCGTCGCCGTCCATCTCCTGGGAGGCGTTCATGGCAGCGCCACCCTCAAGCGCCTGTTACATGAGAAAGAACGTAGACGTGTGTGCTTACAGCCCTCGAATCCAGAGGTAGAGCCTCTGTTTGTGTCAGAGGAGGATTGGGATCGAGAATGGCAGGTGCAGGGGAAAGTGATCGCCATTCTCCGTCACTACCAGGCTGCATACCTTTGATCAACGCCTTCATTCAAGTGAGAGCAGCACCAGAAGATTATTTTAAGGAAAGATAGATCAATCGGCTGATTGCGTTGAGAGCAACATGTTCAAGATATTCATTTCGTAGCTGGCAAAGACCGAGTTGCCAGAGAAGATCCGGTGCCGGATCTCCTCTAGATTGAAGCTGCGAAAGATGAGAAAGGGGTAGGTGCGATAATCTGCTCCTATTGGCAACATGGTCTGTGCGGGATACCAGGTCCGCAGTAAAGCTTCGAGTATTGCACGAAATGGTGCCGGGTCCTGATCATCGAATGCGGTTTCAAAGTACTCCTCAAACACTTTGGGCACCAGAAAGGCATGCAGCGGCACTGCTGCATACTGATCCAGATAGAAACTACTTTGCACGAATTGCTGCGTTGTTTCGTCAGATGCTTCTTGCAGAAGCCACAATAATTCCTTTGCTTTGCTCACGAGTAGCCGCGCTTGCTCTGGCACGTTCTCATCTCCTTCCAGGTGGCGTAGAATTGCCAGGGCTTGTTTCCCGCGCTGCGAACGAGAGCGTTGCCGCAGGTTAAAGAGGTAGCGTTGATCCAACTTTTTATGGCGACTGGGCACCACAAGGAGTCCCCCTGAAGGATAGATCAGTTCGTAGACCGGCCACTGTAAGAGCTGATCAAAACCCTGTGATGCCAGGTCCTGGAAGCGATGGAGCAGGGCGCGACGGTCTGGAACATATGCTCTTTTTTGCTGCGCTTTGTCTGTAGGCCGGTCAGCTAATGCTTCCCAACGAAAATTCCCTTCACCGAAGAGTTGTTGCAAGTATCGAGCCACACGCCCGAGGTCTGGTTGATCGGGATGCTGCCGCGCTTCATTGGTCAACTGGCGGATCAGTTCGGCCATGTTATCAGGGAAGGTTGCTCCTGCTGAGGATACGGCTTTCCCTCCGACAGGGATCATCTGGAAGTACTGACGCCTGACCTTGCCCGCTCCCGCAATGCGCGTCATCATGGAGGTCTTGAGGATAATGAGCATGTCGATAATCCCCAATAGCCGCTCCCTTAAGGCGCGTGCGCGATCTGTTGTCTCTTGATAGAGGACGCGATCCGAGAGATAGAACTGCACATATTTGGTCTCACGGTCATGACTGCCTCCACGCCCACGATACATCACCTGCAAGATCTCCATGGTATTCGCTTCAATGGCAAAACGAGGGACATCGATCAAGAAATGCGTCGCATCCGGGAATGATAGCCCACGACTGGCTGAGGCCGTCATAAACACGACACGCACCTGCATGCGTTTTTGCTCTGCGGTCCTTCTGGCTTTTTCAGAAATGCTGGCATGAATTTCGAGATACTCCGTTTCTTTTTCAAAGCGTCCCAGCCGGCTGCGCACCTGCTCAATGAGATCTGCGAGCCGGGACTTGTCCTGAATATATACGATGATCTGTGGAACCTCTCTCCTGGGCCTCCGGATCAGACGGACGAGATCCTCGACAAGCCGGCTTTGTAACGTTTTAGTGAGTTCACTAACTGGCAGTTGCATCATCTGTTCCTGATAGCGCTGGCATTCAACGCAGAGATGATAGGAAAGTTCAAGGGAGCTAGCGGGATAGGCATTGGTATTGATGGCAGAGGCTTCCATCTGCTTGAAGTCAAAGGATTCTGCCGTCACCGGCGCCAATTGGGATGGATCTGGAATATGCTGAAAGTAGATTTTTTCCGGCTCATACACGCTACTCTCCAGGTGCCGTTCAATCACCTTCCGATTTACGACAGAAGCATCTGCGATCAGGATTTTGGTGTGGAACGGGGAGGAGGGCGAAAATAATCCATAGCGCAGGGCAAATTCATGCAGTCCTGCCAGAAAAGCGACGCCGCTTTCGTCTCCGGTGATTTCATCCACCATAAAGACCAGGTGGCGCATCCGCTGAGCCAGGGCTTGCATGCGTTCTGGCAGCACTCTTCCACGTGTGCGATCAGAGGCGCAGGCGAAGATCTTCTCCAGGTGGTCGAGCGTATCGCTTGCGCGGCCTTTCTTTTTGAGAGATTGGATGGAAACTGCTGCTACTACGGCATTTGATAACGGTTGCTGCATATTGGCAGCGAGTGCCTGGCAGAGACTATAGAGGACTCCTGGCGTTCGTATACCATGATCCCAGATCTGATCTTCTAGCAAGGGATCTATCCCGGAGACGCGCCGCTGACTTGCTGCTGCAAGAGCAGAACCAGCTTCTAAAAACGTGACTGTCGCCTCAACTCCTGGACGGGTCATCGTTCCCTGTCCTTGAAGTTGCGTAGAGGTATAGAGCACGGTTGGCCCCATGCGTCCTTCCAGCAAGGGGGCATTGGTGGTCAGAGCCAGGACCGATCCTTGCAGCGGTCCTCCTCGCCCGAGGCGAAACTTTTCAATCAGGTCCAGGTTGACCTGCGTTCTGGGGCTGAGGTAGAAAAACAAAAAGCCCTCACCTCGGCGCTCACACTCAAGGAGGTACTCGGCAATGGCCGTTGTTTTCCCAATGCCTGGATTGCCTGTTAAAAACACATATGGGACGCTGGAAGCGAGTTCCTGATAGACCAACAGGCTATGGGCTTGTTGCACGGTTAAGGAAGTGGCAGCGGCTCGCCCTCCTAACCTTTGAATGAGTGAAGGAGCGAGACGATCAACCGGCAAGCGATCCTGAGAACTCAAGACAGGAAGTGTCTCAGTCAGGGATGGTAGCCAGAAACATCCATCTGCGGTACGATCCATCGTGCGTAAGTAGTCGAAGAGTGCCTGCTCTCCTTCAAAGCTCCATTTCGCCGTGCTCTGGATCGTTTCCACAACCCGGTCGCGTGCGACATCAATCGTTTCGTCCGACGGGTTATTTTGGTAAATCTTCTGGCACGTCTGGAGAATGCTCATGTGTTCTCGGTGCACATGCATCGAAGTCATATCGCGATCACTCACCCCAAAGGCATGACAGATCACCTCGTCCTCATCCCGGATCAAGCCCTTTTGACAAAGGAGTTGATAGAAGTCATAGGCGTACCCGCCAGCTTGAATGAGTTTCGCACTCTCCTTATCTTTCTTCTTGAAGGCCGTGAGATACTCCTCTAGCCCCCGCGAAAAGAGCATTTCGGGCAAACCCTCGGCAACATCATATCCCAGGTTCGAGAACACGCCGCGTGTTCGCAAGTATCCAAGCTCGCTGAGCAGTTGTTGTCGCGCGGTCACAATGTGATTGGGGTCACGCAGTTTTCCTGTGGTGAGACTATGGATAGAAAAGTCGAGACAGACAATGCGCCAGTGTCGTTTTGATACATCTTCATGCGAGGCAGTATGATTCTCCGCGTGGCCCTCAGGCAAGGTATGGGTGAGCAAAAAGCCGCCCCGTTTGGAAAGAGCATGCTTTTCTGAGGCCGATCTTTCGAGAGAAGCGGAAACAGAAGAAGGAGTTCTTTTCGCTTCTTCTGCTGCCTTTTTCTGCTGGGTCAGCTCGTCATCTCCTCCCCATTGCAATAGGACCAGGCAATCGGCCTTGAGGAAGCGTCCCGTCTGACTATAGCGTTTCACATCGAGGCTTCCACTTCCCAGTTCGGGATCTAACTGCGTCAGACACTGGCGCAGCGCTTGTTCATCTGCCACCGGGTTCACTTTGATCATCCCCAGGCTATTTTCCTCTCGGAAGGAACACTGCACATACCGGACGTGGATCTTCCGGCTCGTGTAGGGTCCGCCTAAAGCATGCAGGTATTCTTCGAGAAAATGCAATCCGAGCAGATAGCCCTTGAAACAGAAGTGTAGCAGAATCTGCTCAGCGACCTGGTGAAGTTGAGGGGAAGGGCCAATCGTTTTTGCCTGCGTGATCGCGAAGGTCGCCATAGGATGGAAACGCAAGCGTGCCAAATCGGATTGATAAATAGAGCACGCTTGCCGGGTCGTGAGCATCTGGGCCTGCTCTTGCTGGGCCAGGAAGGTCAGTAAACCACAGTTGAAGCCCACTTCAAAGAGACGGCCACAGTGCTGGGAAAGTGTATCACTCACCACGCCGCGCTCCTTTCCTGGAAGCGGAGTGAGCACCAGTTGAGGATGGAGTTCCCGGCAGAGGGGTTGGAGAGGCGGGCGAAGCACCGGTTGCCTGCGACTTTCGCCGCAACCTGCCACGAACCAACGTCAAAAACGCGAGCATATTGGTACGGACCCGGAAATCGAGGCTGGGAATGATCGCGCGTGCTCCAACCGAATCAAAGCCAATACAGGCTTCATATGGATCGAGCTTCAACTGGACTCCTCGTTTTTCCCGTCGCTCATAGCGTACCGCATGGACATAAGCAAGAAAGTCGAGCATGTCTCTGTGCAGTGATCCCGGCTGACGGCTATCCAGTAAGTTATTCCGAATGGCCTGGTCATAGAGGGGATTGGCATACATGTTAATGAGGGTCGAGTAACTCACGACGCCGTTATAATAGCGGTGCCCTTTTTCGTCCCGCTTTGGTTGGATTTGAATGCCGTTCATCACGTTGAAGAACACCACCGTTGACTTGCTGGGATCAGTAATCAGGATGCGCAGTTCCTTCGTATCATCGACATAGAGAGACTCCGGCATCGCTGCCTTGTTCACCTTGATCAGATAGTACCGATCACAAAACATCGGATAGAGCATGATCTCCGGGAAAGCCTCAAGGACCCCGCCAATGATGCTGGGTGACATAAAGAAGAGTTCTTCGTCGTCTTCCTTGCCTGTAAAGTGAACATGGCTCGTATAGGGGGCTTTGGCGATGTAGAAGATGTGGTGATAGCCAGCCAGAGCACAGCGACGGACCTGGTCGAGCAGTGTCCGGGGCGTCGTATAGAGGTTATCCGAATCTTCATTGACTGCAAAGGTGGAGAGTTGTTCCACACGCAATTTCCCGTCGGACAAGCGCGTGCATCCCAAAATTTCGCCATATACACATATCCGCTGGAATGTGGATGCCGCATGCAGGTCACTGCGGCGCGAACTGATAATGATGATTGCCAGTTTGTCCAGCGCGTTCGGGGCCGTTGGGGGACGGGTAATCAGACGCGGGAGGACATTGTAGAGGGAACTCAGCCCATTTCCTAATTTAAATCGATCACCCCTAAGAGCATCATGGGTAAAGCCCTGAGCATTCGAGAGAGTGCCGATCTCACAGGAGAAGATATGAGCCAGCGTTTTGGTCATGCCCCGAATCACTTTCCCTTCATCCGGGAAGCGATTGAGATCTCGCCCGGTTTCTGGCTCGCGTTCATGCACCCGGATCATCGGAAAAAAGAACCGCTGCTGCTTGCGAATGAGAGGCGGCGCGATGATGCGCCAGAGAATTTCCAGAGACAAATAAGTGAGGAGCAAAAAGGCCCAGCGGTAGAGCGCGGTTTCTGGCGCATCTATGGCAAATCCGCTCCGCTCGCGGTATAGGATCACCACACGCCGATATGGATAGACAGCATCGGCAAGAGTACGGCTTGTCTTCGTATCAGGAACGAACAGCACAGGAAGCATCATCCACTCATCAATGGCATAGATCATGCTCGCTTCCTCGACCGGCTCTGCCTCGACATCACTCAAATAGATCGGCTCAAACGTCAGGTGAAGGGGAAGTGCGTAGAAGGCATCCTGTTGCGGCACGGCATCCTGGATTGTGACATAACGGAGCGCTTCTTTGCGCTGCTCTTCGTCGGTGAAGAGTCCCTGGCGAAAGAAGCGTTTTTGGATGAGCATCCGATTCAGGTCAAGGCGTAACATACCGTTTTGCAAGACAAGGTAGCCCAAAAATGGGGGGATCGTCGGGCCAACGGAGGCATGACCGAAGTACCTTTCCAGCGCGATTCTCGCCTGTTCTACAGGGATCTCGGCACGCGGGCGCGAACCGCTCCGTTGTAAAAGACGTTGCGAGAGCTGCTGGAGCAACCTCGCTTTCGCCTGAGGGTCATCCGTTGCCAGTTGAACAAAAAACTCTCGCAGCTTCGACTCGAACTGTGCATCATCGGCCAGGACAAAGAGCGCCTGGTAGAGCACAGCGATGCGGATGACCTCTTCAGTGAAACGTTGCTTATTCCACAAGGGACTTATGAGTCGTTCCTGATGCTCTGGATTCGTCGGATCGAGCAGGGTGGCATAATACTGGAATGTCGATTCAACGCGTCCAACGGCCCCATTGAGCTTGAAGCGCATACCATAAGCAAAAGTCTGTTCGTCCTTCGCCAGGTCTTGGACCTCGCCGAGCGTCCCCGCCACTTCTGGAAACAGCGGCAGAACATCATAGGCATCAGCGCGGGCAAAGAGCGTTCGCAGGTTGAAGGACTCGTCCTCATACGTGACCTGAAAGTCGGTATCAGCCCAGGCAGGGTCAGCAAGCATCTGCCGAAAGCGCATGAGCAGGTGCAATTGTCGGCGCATTTCTGAGAGTCCTGCTTGCTCATCAGGCGAAACCGACGGGAGGCGTGGATGAGTACGGGCCATAGCTTCGACAACCTCGGCCCAAAATCGCCAACAGGCCTCACCTTTGATTTTCCCAAGTGTTTCCTCTTTGACCAGTTTTTTAAGACGGGCGAGTTCACTGGATGGATCTTGCTTACTCTGCTGTAACACGGCGCGAACTTCCGCCACTTCATTGGGCGTTGCTCCTTGCCCTTGCAGGAGCAGACAAAAACCATCAATCAGATTGTCCTCAAAGCTGGCTGTTTGCTCCAGAGTAATCGAGAGTTTATGTCCTCGATAGCGAATGGAAGAAGCCGCAGGACGAGAATCGTGTGCATGAATATGGACGCGTCTTTTGCTGAGCTTCTGTGGATCAAGGAAGGGATAATGCAATCCGTGTGGTATGGATCGATGAAGATTTCTGAGAGGAACAGGAAGTTCACGAATATAACCTTCTGCGTTCCCAAAGGGAAGTGTTGCCGACGTGATGGCCTGAGCAAGTTTCGTTTTGATGAGTTCGCGCAGCACCTCCACCTGTTTTCCCATCTCGTTGAGAGCCTGTTCCCCTTCTAGATGCACGGTCGCCATCCGCGTTCCAAGTGTATAGGGGAACAGTGCAGGGAGCGCCTGCCGTGTGCCTTCCCGGGCTTTCGCTTCCTGAGCAACCTGGAAGGCAACATTAGCACTGGCAATTTGCAATGCCTGCCTGGAGACGGTAAAGAGAGGGGCATGCTGAACAATCTCGTTCAGCAGCTTGAGATATGGGGCATAGTTGACAATTGCCAGCGATGAGGCACTCTCGTACATGTCACTTTTCATGGAGGACTGCTCCCTTCCGAACAAACCACTCCTTCTTTTCTAAAGTGGTATGACTCAATGATACCGACAAGGAGATTACCCAAGAGTAAATATGCCCTGTTAGAGCTTTGCAAGTATATTTTGACTGACATTCCTGGCATGCTATGCTGATAAAAACAGGATAACATTGAAGAGAATAAAAAGCAATAGGTCTTGTGTAACAACAGAGAAAGAAGTGCTGCCCTCAGAAAGATCTATTATGCTGCAACGCACTTGACAGCCTCAATGCCATGCTGCAAGATCAAGAGAGCTTTCTGATGCCTGGTTCAGAAGTGCCTTTTGCCAAGAATTAGAGGTCATTCTTCGCAAAAAGTCTGCTGAGCCAGGAACGACGAAACGGCATCTGGAGGAAGTTCTCCAACTGTGCTCTATCCAGAACAATCGTGCCAGCTTTGCTTCCTTCTTTCATGATCCAATCGGGAATGATTCTGTGCAGTTCTCTACTATTGCCAGGGACGGTAAGCACAATCGTGTAGCGCTGGATTTTCCAGATGGCTGGATTGTTCGCATACAACTCTCGGAGTTCCATTCGCACCTTGTCGTAGGTTCTGCCTTGATAATCATCAATGGTCAGGGGGCGGCACCAGTGAGGGAGTGGCGCTGCTGTAGCTTCGGCAAAGAGCGTGGTGATTATTTCAGATGAACAGTGCAGCATATCCGCTGGCAAAGGGCGCACCATCATCCGGTCGAGCATACGCCGAAGATATTCCTGGTAGAGCGCGGTAGAGAGTCGCCTTTGAATATCTGTCACACTTCTGTGGAGGACACGGGCCGCCGCCATATTTGAGCCGGGCAGAGCTGCTCGGGTATAAATCATGAGGCATCGCTTATAGACTTCTGTGGAAAAGCTGTGATCCTCTGCATTCATGGAGAGCGTAAATGTTGGATATTCCTCTCGGAGATACCCCTCATCTTTGATCAGGTCAGTCGCGTGTTCGGTAAAGCGTCTCTTGTCAATATCGTCGAAGACGACGGGGAAACGCCTACGGACATCGCGTAAATACTGCAACCTTCCTCTCGTGAAATGAGCTTTGTCCTCACAAGAATAGTAACCCAGCATAGAGCGCATGAGCGTTTCGACCAGTTTCGATTTGCCGCAGTTACTTTTTCCGTAGAGCACAGCAAACTGGGGGAAATCGAACAGGTACGCTTGCTGGACCGTGGCTTCGTTACGAAAATCGCAGACAAAGGGGCTACAGTAGAACCAGCAGAGGAAGAGGAAGTAGTCCCGTTGATGCTGAGCAATATCGCCCACAAAGCCCTGGCGAAAATTCTCGAAGTATTCGATGAGACAGGCGACATCAGACTGGACGGCACTCCAAGCAGGAGTCAGGGCAATCTCCTTGCCTGCCAATAAGACGGTCCTTGACTCACGATTGATAGAGAGCCAGGTTGGCTCCTCGTCTTCCTGCCCCTGTTTCTTCCGACTTTTTACTAGATGAATAATTTTATTGGCCTGCTCGGCAGTGAACTGAATCTGACCACCACGCATGACAGGCACAATCGCTTGCACCGCAGGTTTATAGCCTTCGGCCAGGCGCTCAACGACATGCACAACACGTGGCAAGAGCGCTGGTGCTGTAGGTGAATGCACAAAAACTGTGATTCCTTCCTTCTCCTGAGCCTTCTGTGCTTCCTGCATAATAGGAAGATCCTCGATGAGCACGGTTTCCTTCCTGAGCGTCTCTGTCGAGATACGGCGTGTTGCACGCTCTCGCACTTGACGATACCGGCGCTCAAAATAGTTCCAGGCTCGCTCATCATTCTCATACGCGATCAGCTCTTCATATTGTTTGCCAGAAAAGGCTCGTTGAGACCAGTTGGCTGATCCAGTGAGGACCAGGCGCCGTGTTGGACTCTCTAATAAATAGAGCTTGGAATGGGAAATGGCGCCTTGAACGAGGTAGAAATGCGCTTTGCCCTGGTGAATGTACTCTAAAAGAGTACGTTTGCGTTGATCTTCCAGACCTTGAATCGCCGTAATAAGTTCGTCACAGATAAATCGTTGGCTGCCAAGCAGAGAGGCAAAGTTGCTGATCGCCCCTTCATATCCGAAAACACATTCGATGGAATCAAACTGGTTTAGCATCTGCACAATCATGGGGATGCTGGCACTATAAGTAAGGACGCGTAATGAAGAAAAACCTGTAAAAAGTGCCGGCGTGAACGGTTCGTGACGTTGGAATCGGCTGTAAACGACATCGAGGGTAGGTTCATCTGATGAAGCAGCCCGCTGACGCATCTGTCCCTCCTTAGCAGATACTCATTAGCTTTAGCTCTCCCACCTGGTTCATTCTCAGGAACACAAAAGAAACCGGAAATGATCTTCTCGTTGTCGCCTCCCTGTATATCTGTTAGGAATCATACGTCCCGTCTCGCTGTTCCTCGGTCATCCGCAACTTACTCTGTGACGTTTGGAGCATGAAGGCAGGCAACTCGTTACTGAGTGTCTGCTGACGAGCACGTCCGAACCGCCAGTTCTTCTTGCCAAAGTGAGATTGCTGTGAGGCCGATGCCTGTGTCCTTTCATTCGTTGCCTGAGTGGCCGCGTCCGTTTCAAACAACATGAGCAGCCTTTTAGATACCTGCTTTGGGAGCAGTACAATCAAATAATGGCGAGCGCGTGAACACACGACATACAGGAGCTTTTCCAGATCGGTGATTCTGGCACCTTGCATCAGCCATCGCTCGGTCTCTGCTAGCACTACCACTGACCGTGTGTGCACTAATGCGTTCCGATAGTTTTCATGGCATAAAACCATCCACTAATTGCTGATATTGGTCGCGCCTCCATACAAGCGCCTCTTTCCAGTGACGCTCATAGGGATTGGAAGAGAATGAGAGATGAGCTTGAGGCGGCTTGACAACGTGCCCTTCCCAGGTCTGGTAGGAGGGATCGATGCTGAGGATGCTCTGCTCGAAATGTACAGTTGTAGTCAGTGGATCAATGCGCATGAGATTGAGGTCGAAGAGGCGATGCAAGTCGCTTCTTAGGAGGATGCCATTCCAGGGATCACAGTTTCTGCTCAGGCAAAAGGGAATGATGTGTGCTGCTTCAAGCGTTTCTTCGACCTGGCATCCTGTCACCGCACATCGCTTTGCATAAGTCTGAAGCAGCGCTGCGCGGAATTGGGCCTGTCGAGAGCGGCCTGAGCGGCGAAAGCGTTCTGCAAGCATCTGATGCACACGCTTCCTGGCAACAGAGACCAGAAGGGGGTCCGCCAGGCCAGGAATCGAAAGATAGTCCTCCGCCTGGGTGGGCTGTGATGCCGCTCCCGTCAGTGGATGCTGTATGAAGTCTCGTTGCTTCCTCGCTCTTCGAGACCTGGAACGAGACATATCAATAGGTTCCCAACGCGTCAAAGCATCGCGGATCATGGTTCGGGTATCCGTGTTGTTGATCAACACCCGGCTCAGATTTGCTCCGCGCACATCGGTTCGGCTGAAGCCGGCTCCACTCAAGTCGGCTCCCTGGATACTGGCTTTTCTGAGATCTGCTTCGTGCAGTTGTGCCCAACGCAGCTTGGCATTTTGGAGGTTGACTTCCTGAAAAACAGTTCCTTGAAAAGTGGCCCCTTCCAGGTTTATGCCCTCCAGATTACTTGATCGGACGATCCCCTTATGAAAGACGGCATGCGAAAAATGAGCATGTTGCAATTGTGTGAATTCAATTGTGGTTTCCTCCAGAAAAGCGCCTTCCATATTTGCTTCTATCAGATTCACCTCGTGCAGGGTAACGTGTCGAAGGACAATACCCTGAAAAGTGATCCCCTGGAGGCTCTGGCCTCCAGAAATATACACATGCTCGAAAGTACGCTCTCCCTGGCGGTAGCGTTCAAGGAATTCGTTTGTAGAGAGGTGTTTTTTGCCGCTCATAGCATCCTCTTTCTGAACAAAGACGCACAATGCTGTGGCTCATTGGCTCGGCATCTTATCGCACCATGTTTCCATTCCCACGACTCTCAGAGGCGTTGAACCGCTCGCCCATCATTTCAGCGGATGAAGATGGCGCTTGCTCGGGAATGCCTACAATGGCCGCAACAATACGCTCATCAAGCGGACGGGTCCAGGATCGACGTGCAAGAAGCTCTTCCAGTTGTGCGGTGAGCAGGAGTTGTTCACTCGTCAGAACAGATCGAAGTTCCTTGAGGAGCAGCGGAGTCCTCTTCCGGCGACGTTGATGGTAGTCATACCAGATCGGACGGATCAGATCGAGCCAGTCATCTGAGAGGGCGCTCCAATCCACGGACATCTCGCGGTTCGTGCCATCGAAGAGCGCCAGGAGCTGCTCCACCACCTCTTGACGGTGGATATCTCTGTGTGAGCGTGCCTGATACTGATACGTTTCCAGTACCTTGCTCATTTCATGGAGCGCCCGCTGTTTTTTTATGGGCAACAGCGCCAGTTCGATATCGTTGAGCCGGTCGAGAAATGCGGTCAGGTAGTCCGCTGCCAACGCATCAAAGGTTCGTTGCTGCGTCTGTTCATGGCCGAGTTGCTGGCGTAGGGATACACTGATTTGCTCCAGATCGGTCATTGCTGAGGCATGCAGTCCGTCCAGGTAGATCCAGCGCGGTGCCCCCCATTCGGTTCCCGCAATGGCAAAGAAAGCCCAGGGATGATCCGCTGTCACGATGCTGACTGAAGAGAGAACACGCGCCGTTGTGTGGCGTAACTGGTCGTAGATCTCCACATCCTGAATCAAGCGTTCAGGACCTGAGACCAGATTCCGGACAGGTTCAAATGCATCGCGGATCTGCTGCCAGTCATACGGATCATCTTCGGCTTGAGCATTGGTCTGCTGGGCAGCCATTTCACGAGCATCGATGATCTCAGACCCAGGCAGGGTGAGATTGGAACCCAGATACTCAGCCACGAACCGGTGCCGCCTGAAGAAGCGCTCATCAGCTCGCAAGGCAAAGATCGGTTTTTCCTCCGGCCAATACGATTCGATGAGCGTATGTGGGCTATTCATGCGGTCAATGCGGCCCACTCGTTGCTCGGCGACACGGATCACCGTCGGCATCGTCAGATGGACGACAACAGAAGCTCCCTGCATATTGAGTCCCTCGGACATGGCATCTGAGCAGAGGGCAATAACACCGCTCGTTGTAGAGCCGAATCCCGTCAAGGCCACCACGCGTCGGCGGCCAGCTTCTTCATTACCGGTAGCAAGCACAACTTGATTCTGAGGGAGATGCTTCTCAAGGCGGTGCTTGAGATCAATGAGGCTGATAACGGCGTCATCGAAGGCAATTACCTGGGCGTGTTTTTGGTGAAGAGCGAGAAGAAGTTGCACTTTTCTCTGTTCGCGCGCGTCGGACATGTGCTGGACACATTCCACGATCTCCTGATAGAGCATCATTTCTTCTTCAATGGCAGTTTGGTGCTCCTGTGGGTCGGTCAGAAAGGGAGGGAGTGGAATGGAGAGGTGGTTTTCAGGAAGGCGGTTGTGCAAATTACGTAAGGTTTGGAGCATATTGCCAGTCGCTGCGGTTTTCCCGACTTGAGAATATCCAAAGTAGGCGCAGGCGGTCTCAGTTCCGAGCAGATGTTCCAGAAGCGCAATCCGCGAGGAACGAAGTTTTTCCATAACATTGTAGGTCGCAAGATTTTGCGCGCCTTTTAGCCGCCATTGCAGATAGTCTTCTTCAGAAATGCCGTCACGGCGTTGTGCCTCAGAAAGCATAAAGGGGGAGTGGAGCGCAAATAACCCACGCAGGCACCTGCTACGATCAAGGATCTCTTGTGCCAGGCGCAGGTCGTTTGGGGGTTCCTCAAGCGTATAAAAGCGAGCCTTGTGGGTTGGATAGCGACAGAGATTTCCATGGATATCTCGATAGCGGGTGGGAGCTTCGTCAATCATGGCATTGAGCATCCGCTTGGTTCTTCGGACCGTGAATTGCTGGATAGCTCGCTGTAACGTCTGTCGTTCACTCACCGACATGGCTTCGTCCTGCTCTGTTTGGTGGATGCGGCTCAAACGTTCAAAAATCGCGATAACTTCATCGTCGAAATTGTCTGCTCCCAACAGATCAATAAGTGCCAGCAGATCTGATGGTCCACGATTGACAGGCGTTGCTGTATAGAGGAGGACGTGATCGGCCAGATTATGATAGAGTTGTCTGGTTCTGCTAGATCGTCGATTGTGATAGCGATGGGCTTCGTCTACAGCCAGGACTTGAGCACGCCGAATAGCTGCCTCCGCTTCCTGGTGTCTTTCCGATTCCGCACTGCTGAGGATGCCGTCGGAGTAGACTTTCAAGAGTTGCCCGCAGTCAATACTTGTTCGTTCCCATTCACGAACCATGTTTGCTGGACTGATTAGAACAGGGAGATCATGCCGCCGGCGATGTCCCCGGCTCCAGATTCGCGTCATCACAGCCCGCATCAAGTGTGCCCCCATCTGCGTTTTCCCTGAGCCGGTAGCATCAGCGATGAGGACACTGCCGACATGTTCAATAATCCACATGGCCTGAGCAATACCTTGTTCCTGGGACGGCCAGAGTGGAGGCCCGACCTGGATCGAACTCTCCCGCATGTATTGCTGGGCCCAGGCCCCTTCAAGCACCTCCGCACAAGCGCGCGCGAGTGCCTCTTGCCAGGTCACAGTGCGTAAGAGGTGCTCAAGCAGAGCAAGCAATTGTTCACCATAATCTGTACCCGTTTCCCAGAGGCGTTCAGCCAGTTGGCATGCTTCTTCAAAGCGATGCTGCTCGGCCTGTTGCCTACCACGTTCCTCAGCCGCTTGAAGTTCTTGCTGCCAGGTTTTTCCCTGTGAGGAGGGCTGAGAAGATTCTGGCAGACAGTTTTGAAAGCGGACATTCGCTTCAAGCTGCTGCTCCAGGCCAAGCCAGCTAAAATTGCTTGACCCAAGAGTAATAGCCCTGTCACCTTTATAGATCTTGGCATGGAGCGGAGGAGAATCGCTCGCAAGGCGTACCTGGAGAATGTTTCGCTGGAGCAAGTCAATAGCTAGCAAGAGGTCAGCGCTTTGATAGAGCGAAATGCCTCGTTCCAGCCAGTACGTTTCAAATTCCTGGCTGAATTGAACATGCCTGCGAGAAAAATCCTGTCGGTTTGTTTCGGTTGGCTCATGTCCAAGCAGGAGGCGAAGGTGCTGAAGAGGTTGTGGTTGCTGTTGACTTTGTGCCAGGAAGGCCAGCAGCATGCTCAACGAGGTGTAGCCAGTAATAATCAACGGGTCTGAAGAATGAAGCAAATCAGGGAAGATACGTTTTTTCACGTGAAAGTAGCGGGTATTGTAAGGAAACCGTTCATGATCAGGCCAGCCGGCATCGAACCATGTCAATTGCGATGGAGGAACAAAGGGATCCGAAGCCATACTTCCCCTTTCTCGCAAAACGCTCCTGCTGTTCGTGTGCTTTAGAACTCTCCTCATTGGTATTGTACCATGAATACGGTGCTTTTCTCTATCAATGCACGCTGCTCATGATCTCTATTCGCATCATCGAGCACTTCACTGGCACGTGGAGGAGTTGCGTCCTGCTCTCTGCAAGCGTGCAAGGGAAGGGATCGTTGGTAAGTGGCATTCATCGCGTCCGCACCCGGTGGCAGATGGGGGAGAACAGGCTGAAGGCGAGTTCTGTGATCTCGACTTAGCCCTCAATCGTCCTGGCCCCCTTTCTGCCAAAAGTCATGTGCCTCACAGCTTAAGATGGCGCGCAGCCTTGAGGACGCGGCGGATGGCTTCATAGGAGACGCCATAATCGCGGGCGACCTGGCGCAACGGCTCATGGTTCTGCTCGATGCGTGCTACGACAGTAGGCCATTCAGCAGGTGGGATTTTCCATTTGGGAAGCTGAGAGCCTGGATAGCGCTGGAGAAGCGACTCGGACTGGGGATGGCGAGATCGTCGAGGACGAGCTTGAGGAGGGGTTGACATCTCTGGGGCGCAAATGGTAGCATCTTCATGGTCTTCAAAAAGCAGATCTAAAGGAATACGAGTCAGGAGCGACCGAAGGATCAAATCCCGTCGGTTCCGCCTTAGGACATAGATTTTGGGATGCCGACAAAAAAAGCGGTGCTCCGATTCGACATGGTGGATAATTCGAGCAGCCCCTGCGAAGGCATTTCGCGCTGGAGGTTTGTCATTGGACAGTCCGGACAGGTCACATCCTCCCGAAACGAGGTTCCTTCCTAGTGCTTCTGCAGGCACTTCACCCATCGCCCTGCGACCTGATACTGTCTCCACCTCAGGCTTCTGCCTCTCAAGCGCAAGCCTGAGGCAAGGGACACGTGAGCAACTCGCGCGTTGTCCATCGTCGATTTGTTCTGCCAGCTGCCATCGCCGGTGTCCGGTGCCGATAGCTTTGGGCTAACAGCTTGCCCCCTCGTTCGCGCGGCTGCTCAAGCCTCACCCGCAGCGCTTCGTGAGGACGCACAAAATGATAGTAGCCTCGCCACCATTCCAGATGAGCGAGCAGTTGTGAGGACTGCTGTGCGGTGGCCCAGGTCTGGCGGGCCAGTGCGGCTATCCCATGACGAACGGTCAGATTGACCCGCTCGATGAACGCGGTGTTGAGTCGTCCAGAAAAGCCCATACCCTGTAAGGCGGCTTTGAGGGCCTCCTCGGTGCCAAGACGCATCACATGCCTCACGCGCACGAGCCTGCGCCGCCGGTAGCATTTTTTCACCTGACCATAGATCAGACCCGCAGCTACCTGCCACCGGAGGACTTTCCGCCCTCGGCGGCTCAACGTTTGCCAGTGTCCAAAATGGGCTGTGAGAGCATAAAAGTACAGCTTGAACCCATCGCTGGTAAAGAGCGGGAGGCAGCCAGGAGCCAGGCGCTCTCGCAGGGAATGGATGACACGATGGGCCATGTGTTGGGTGCGGGGACCCAGCTCAAGCACCGGCAGAATCTTCGTGCGAGGATCAATCGCCAGCCATAGCCACTGCACCTGTGTCTGTCGGCGTAGCCTCGTACGCAGTTCATCCAGCTGGATGTGTGGGAGGTGCAGATGGAAGAAGGACCGCTCGTGCAACGTCTGAGCGTGCTTGCCGGCGCGTATGAGCCACCTCGTGATGGTCGCTTGTCGAAAGCCGAAGACGCGTTCAGCCGCGGATGGGTCCAGCCCTTCAGCCAGCGCAGAGAGCACCACCGCGACCTGCTGGGAGGGGGTTTTCAGGCGATACAAGGGCGTGTCGCGTCGAGCGCTGAAGGTGGTGTGGCACGCCTGGCACCGGAACCTCTGGATGTGCTCGGCCTTGCCATGTTTGCCATCGCCCACCAGCGCATGGACGCGAGCATCTGTCTTGCCAACGTAGGAGCACTGCCGGTTCGGGCATGCGAACCCTTCGGTGTCGATGCGTTTTGGGGCTCCCCGCCGGCTTTTCACCTCGCACCAGGGACGCACAGGAACAGGCGCTGGCTCTCCAGCCGTCGAAGCAGAGGAGGCGAGTCGACAAGCGGGGCAATCGTTTGGCGTGCGAGGCTTCAGCAGTCGTGGGAGCCTGGAGCGCACCTTGGCTGCTGCTCTTGACCGGACAGGATCAGGTTGGGACCAGTATAGGGCACCGAGCCTCGCCAGCGAGACGATGAGCAAGCACGCGAGCAGAAACACATACATATTCATGGAGTATTCTCTTTGTTTGAAATGCGGAGGAGGGACTCTTTCCTTCCGAGAAGGGAGAATACAGACCATCGAGAGGAAAAGTCAAGCGGCTAGGAGAGAGGTCCGCATTATCCACCACCGTCAAACGCTGTACCCCGCCAGCACATGAGTCGCATCCGTCCTCTGCTGCCCTCCCGCCTTGATAAGTCCTTGCCGTTTCAAGTGGGTGAGCATGGCTTCGAACAGGAGAGACTCGGCCTTGCCCTCGATGAGCCGGGCGCGAAACTCACACAGGACCGAAAAATCAAACCCCTCGTCCTCCAACTCCAACCCTAGAGCATATTTCCAATCGATGCGCGTGCGCACGGCCTCGGCCGCTTGACGATCAGATAACCCTTCCGTGAATTGCATCAGGGTCACCAGGGCTAAACGCCAGGGGGCCAGCGCTGGCTGTCCATCAGGCGGGAACAGGCTGGCGAACAGGCTATCTTCGAACAGCACCCCCAACACATCGCGCATCTGGATAAAGGTGCTGCCTTCCAAGCAGGCTGTCGCGGGTTCGAGTCCCGTCTCCCGCTTCACGGCACCAACCGTCTCTTGGCAGGCGCTTCTCGCGCCAGGTGAGAACAATCAACCGGCGAGAAGGAAAGCAAGGAGGCGGTTTTATTTTGGGCGAACGCCCCTCTGAGACCTCTCTGCCTTTCAGGTGAAGGACGATACCCTCAAGCCCTTTCCTGAGCGCCTGTAGGGAAGACAGAGCGGTGCGCAGTGACCAGATGCTAGAAAGGCAGGAGGTCTACCAGGAGGTGAACGAACAACTCACCTCCTTTTCTCGATTCTGGTGGTCGGTTGATCTTGTTTCTCCACCTTTCTGGCGGTGAAAGGCGTGGCGCGAGGTCTGAAAGGAACCAAGAACGAAAAACGCGCCTGGGTACAGTGCCAGGATCGGTAGAAACCGACTTTTAACCGCATCGATCGCGAACCATCCGAATGGTGAAGAGATGTGGGCTATCCTGGCGACATCCTGCCGTGGATGCGTCTCCCCTGGTTGTCCGCGCATCACGCGCCTGTTGCGGTACTCGCGTTACTTCGCTGCAACAATGGTTGTCTGAGCATCATGATTGTTGTGGTCAATGACGTGGTGCCGTTTCTGTTGACACCCCTGCTCCTGCACAGGCAGGCCTTTGAGGCTGGATACCTGCGTATTGATGATACCCTCTGGGGTGTTTCCTTCTCCCAGGTCAACTGACGCTTGAAAAGATACAGCGGCAGAGATGGTTTCTGACCAATCCTTCCTTCTGACAAGTCGGCCCACTTCTTTTGAGGAGGAGCCAGAAACTGCTTGATGAAGAGATGATAAGTCGGTGTTAAGTCGCGAAGGCATGTGTGTCATATGCTCCTTCTAGAAAGGAGCAGTAGCATGTTACCACACATCCAATTGCAGGAAAAACAACTGTTTGAGCACCGGCAACACCTGCTCCAGGAGGCAGAACAGCGGCGGTTGCTCAAACAGGCAAGCCAGTATCCTTACAGAAAGGTGCGCCATCTTTTTGCAGGGCTGAGGAGGTGCTTCACGATATCCAGCGCCAGCACACAGCAGGTCGAGCGAAAGGATGAGTTCTTCGCTTCCTGCAGCGAAGAGCCGGGTCGAGAGCCTGAATTGCAGGGCGCGGGGAGATAACTGATGTACTATCGCCTCGCTCTGCGGTCAAAATCAGCGCCGGAATGGTACTGGAAATCAACCGTCCTCACTTCGCTGGGGGCCGTGTTGCAGCTTCTTCGGCTCTACCGGGCTCTTCCGCACGAGCGCCTGCTGGTCTGCTCCGCTCCCTCGCGCGAGCGTCTGAGCGAGATGCTCAGCCGGGCGAACGACGGGTTGGAATCCGGCGCGGTCACGGCGGCGCAGTTTCTCCAGGAGCGGCTGATTCACCCCTCGGTGGGAACACAAAGCAGCTCACCGTGGAGAAGGCAGGAGAAGCAGGAAACGACTTCTGTTGCTGTCGCAACGCATGCATTGTTGACCGAGCGTGGCCTGGCAGTCATGGACTCGGACGCAGCAGTCGGGAATGCGCTGGAACAAAGGCGAAGGACCCTGGAAGAGGGGGCAGGTGGCGATCACGATGCGCCGTATGCTTTTGCTCTACCGCAGTCTCTCCCCCAGGTGCTCGCCTGGGTACGGCTGCTGGCCCGCATCCAACGCGGGGAGCTGCAGCCATAGCCTGCGCAGCGAAAAGAAGCCATAGCGGAAGTGAGAGATACTATGACAGAAACGATGAGGCACACTGGTGCTGAGATGAGCCGCCTGACTTCGTTAGAACAGCGTATCGCGTTCACCACCTTGCGAGGACTCTTCCGTATCAAAGTGCATCCCTGCCGCAGATGGAAGTGGTGGGGGAAACGCGGGTGGCTCGTCGAGCTGCATCTGCTGCATGAGCAGGGCGACACCTGGAGCTGCCGCAAGTTCCTCACCAGCTTCCCGGACCTCTGTATCCGGCTGGGGATTGACCCGGACGATCCCGCCTGGCAGGACGGGACCCACCGGCCAGCCGCTCGCCCTGCGTCTCCTACATGGAGAGAGAACCAGGGCTGGATGGCTTTTTGCATGTTCCAGGCGTACCTCCGCGGGGAAAAGACCTGCCGGTGTGGAACAGAAGCATCTTGAAACAGAGTAAGACGTGAACACGAGAAAGAGAGGATTTAGGAGTGTCGTCACACGAGAACACCTGGGAAACGTTCTGGAACAAGACCGACCTGCTCGCCGATTGGCAAGCACCAGCTCAAGAGATGCAGGATCTGCTTCCCCTCTTCCAGGCACAGCAGTGCGGACGTATGCTGGACATTGGCTGTGGTATTGGTCGTCATCTGCTGCTGTTTGCCCGTGCCGGGTTTGAGGCGTATGGCATAGAACCCACCGCCTCTGGTCTGGCGCAGTGTCGAGAAGCGCTGCAACGCGAGAGCATCAGGGCCCATCTCATCCGAGGAGCAATGCAGGACCTGTCGGCCTTTGAGGCGGGATTTTTCGACGTGGTGGTCTGCTGGCACGTCATTTATCATGCCTACCTGGCGACGATCGTGACGACCCTGCGGGAGATTCGTCGTGTCCTGCGTCCCGGTGGCTTCCTGGTCATCACGTTTAATTCAACAAATAACAAGCATTTCGGTGAAGGGAACGAAGTTGAGCCCAATACCTTTATCGGGGCGAACAATAAACTGGACGGAGAACTTCCCCATCACTTCAGCACACGGGAAGAAGTGCTCAGCCTGGTCGAGGGCTTTCGCGTGATCTCCATCGAGGAGAAAGAGGACACCCACGTCGGGCAGGTCGCTCCTCAGACCTGTCATTGGCATGTCGTGGCTCAGAAGCACGAGCGCGCGCTGGATCATGCAAGCTAGAAAGAGGGACAAGCTGGTCGAATTGTGGAGCACGCAGGACACCTTCAGGTGGGCTCAACAGCTCGGCTACAAGATGTCGCGCTAGCCC
>Ga0070739_10001986_pt1 | contig 28761 bp, 29 predicted proteins | sample Coa_R1_7_FD_66445 | JGI IMG/M metagenome (GOLD analysis project Ga0070739, IMG submission 66445) | Surface soil microbial communities from Centralia Pennsylvania, which are recovering from an underground coalmine fire - Coalmine... | ecosystem: Environmental > Terrestrial > Soil > Unclassified ...
CCGCCGCCCGGGTACTCGCCCTCGTCGCAGAAGGTCTCGCTGAACTCGGCGAGGGCGTCCATCTGGTCCGCGGTGAGGCGCCCGTGGGGGACCTTCACCCGGATCATCTGGTAGCCCTCCTGCCGCTGGCCGTAGACGCCGTAGCTCAGGCGGTAGGGCTTGTAGGTGTCCTCCGGCTCCTCGAGGTCCAGGAAGGCGCGGGTGCGCCGCGCGAACTCGTCCAGCTCCTCCTCGATCGCGTCGGGGATGGGGAGCGGGCGAGGGGCCGCCTGGGTCTCGATCATCGCGGGGATTCTCCGTGACCGGCTTCCTGACTTAGACGATCAGGAAAGTCAACTTTGGACACGCAAGTATGGCCCGGGGCGGGTCACGCCTGCAAGGGGGAGACGGCCGAGCCCGCCGGCGCCTTGCGCCCGGACCGCGCCTCAGCTCAGCAGCGAGCCGAGCAGGTCGAGGTACTGGAGCAGCTGCCGGGTGCCGAGGAACTGCTCGCGGACGCGCCGCTGGGCCGCCTCGCCCATGCGCCGGGCGGCCGCGGGGTCGAGCAGCAGCGAGCACACCAGCGCGCCGAAGCCCGCGACGTCCTGCGGGTCGTCGAGCAGCAGCCCGGTGACGCCGTGCTCGATCTGGTCCTGGATGCCGCCGATGCGGCTGGCCACCACCGGCCTCCCCTTCCACATCGCCTCGGCGACGGTCAGCCCGAACCCCTCCGCCAGGCTCTTCTGCACCACCACGGCCGCGCGCCGCTGCACCGCGTTGACCATGGCGGCGTTCTCCTCGTCGTCGTCCATGGGCAGGGCGGCGAGGTGGACGCGGGCGCGCACCTCATCGGGCAGCGACTGCCACTCGCGGGAGGTCTCGGCGAGCACCTCGGCGCCCTCGGGGTCGTCGGCGACCTCGGCCACCGAGGGGCCGGCGAGCAGGAGGTGGGCGTCGCAGTCCTGCGCCACCCCGAGGTGGAAGCCGCGGATGACGCCGACCGGGTCCTTGAGCCGGTCCCAGCGCGACACCTGGACGACGACCTGGGTCTCCGGCCCGATCCGGCTCTCCTCGACCATCGTCGCGGTATGGCGGATCGGCACCGGCTCGCCGCGCAGGCGGAGGAACTCGGCAGGCAAGGCCCTGGGGGTGGGCTCGGCGATGCCGGCGGCGCCGAGGATGGCCGCCACCTGGTCGTCGGGCATCTCCGCGTTCTTCGGCGAGAAGGGGTCGATCGAGGGGGCGATGACCACGATGCGGTCGGGGTCGAGGCCCTCCCAGGCGAAGGCCTGCCGGGAGAACACCTCGGCGTCCGCGTCGACGATGTACGGGAGGAGGAACCGCCACGCCGCCCTGGCCAGCTCGTTGGGCATGTCGAGCCCGACGTGGCAGCGCCACACCACCGGGACGCCGCGCTTCTTGAGGGTGGGCAGCATGCCCGCGGTCTGGGGGTCGTGCAGCACCACGATGTCGCGCGGGCTGACCCGCTCCGCCAGCTCCTCGCCGCGCCGCACGGTGATGCCCTCGTAGATGCGCCGGTCCTCCCCTGCCAGCACCGCCGCGTCGCCGATGGCGCCATGCAGGTGGTTGTGGATCCGCTTGGTGACCCGGAAGAAGTCGGGGTCGCCCTGGATCACCGTCCACCGCGCGTCGACGCCGGCGCCGCGCACGTAGGGGAGCAGCGCGTTGAGCATCTCGGCGACGCCGCCGCCGCGCGCGGTCGAGTTGACCATCCAGACGGTGCGGCCGGCGAACAGGCGCCGGGCCCGCTCGACACCGGCGGCGAAGGCGCGCCACTGCTCCTGGCTGAGCACTCCCTCGAAGCGGTCGGGGCTGAGAGCGTCGATGGGGACGTCGGTCAGGCCGGACACCGGCGCATGGTACCCCGGCGGTCAGGCGCCCTCGGGAGCCTCCCCCTCGACGTCCTCCCCGGCCGGCAGCACCCGCACCAGGGCCACCAGGAACGAGGCCAGCACGAGGAGGTGCACCGCCGTGCACCACTCGCAGATGCGGTGCAGCGCCACCAGCTCCGCGTAGACGAAGTAGAGGACGGCGACCACGCCCACCCCGGCCCAGGCCACTTGCGCCGTGCGCAGCCACGAGGGCTCCCCGGCGCCGAGGTGGGCGGCGCGAAGGGCGACGACGGCCAGCCCGCCGCTGACCACGAACCACAGCAGGCCGGGGACGGTCACCGGGACCGACGTCCCCGGCACCACCGACCAGGCGCTGCGGGTCACGGCGCCGCAGTCGATCACCGACCCCGTGGCGGCGCAGACGGGGGCGACCGCCGCGTAGTGCACCGCGGTGAGGTACACGGCGATGGCGATGCCGGGGACGGCCAGGGCCACCAGCGTCGCCGCCGACCGCTCGCGGCGGGCCGCGCCCGCCACCGCCGCCATCGCGCTCACGGCAGCTGCGCCACCAGGCCCGCGACGGGCGCTGCGCCGCAGACGGCGGCGGGCTGCATGCCGGTCACCTTGCAGATGGCGGCAGTGATGTTGTTGGCGTTGCCGACGATGCCCTGGGTGACCAGGTCCTTGGGGTCGCTGAGCTTCCCGGCGATGGCGTTCCAGTCAAGTCCGGCCAGAATCTGCGGCGTGAAGCCGCTGCTCACCATCGCGTACCGTCCGCCCACGTCGACCCATGGGATGCCGCCCGCGGCGCTGGCGGGGACGTACGGCGGCGCGTCATAGGAGGTGAGCAGCTGGCGCTGCGCGTCGGTCGGCTGCTCCTTGGGGTTGCCGGTGCGGTCGGCCGTCTCCACGGCGACGAAGTCGAGGTAGGGGCTCGTGTAGTGCGCGCCCGAGAAGCTGAAGGTGGCCGTGTCGGGGTACACGTCACTGCTCGACGACCTCGTCAGGGCGAGGCTGTCGAAGCTGCCGAAGCGGCTCAGGGCCACCACCAGGCTCCAGCGCTGCGCCGCGCAGTACGGGCAGTAGTCGGCGCCGATGTAGAGCATCTCGGGCCTGCCGCTCGCGCCGGTGAGCGCGGGTGCGCCCTTGAGCGATGCGAAGGTGCTGGGCAGGCCGGCGTTGCCGACGGCGGACAGCACCGCCGGATCGACCTGCGAGACCCGCTGCATCAGCGTCGTGCCGGGCGTGGTGGTGTTCGATGTCTGCGCGTCGGCGCCCCCTGACCGCGCGCCCATGACGCCGAGGATCGTGACGACGGCGACGACGACGGTGAGCACGCCACTGACCGCCCAGAGAGTGATGACGCGACGCCGATGACGCTGCCGCGCGACGGCCTTGGCGGACGTGCCCCGCGACTTGCGGGGAGGGGCCGGGGAGATCTGGGTCATGGTGTGTTCTCGGAACGTGGGTTGGGTTCAGCAGGCAGCGACCTGGACACTGAGCGCGGTTGCGGACAGCGACGCCGCGGACAGGTACGTCGCCGTCAGCTCGACCGACGGCAGCGTCCCGCTGGGGACGATCACGCCGGTGGTGGGCGGGAGGTTGGCTGCGTCGAAGGTGACGGTGGGGCCACCCGGCGGGGTGTAGGACAGGCTGGTGGCGACGAGCGTGATCGGCCCGGACAGGGTGGCCGTGGCGGTGGCAGGGATGCTGTGCACCAGGCGCATCGGCGACGGCACGGCGACCGTGATGGTGCAGGGGTCGTCCTCGGTGAACCCGGCCAGCGTCGCCGCGTCGGCGGTGAAGGTGAGCTCGGTGAGGGTGACGCTGCCGGAGCTGACCGTGCTGGTGCCGACGTAGGCGAGGTTGGTCACCGTCATCGCCGGAGAGGTGAGGGTGAACTCGAGCGACCCCGGGGTGGGGCTCAGCAGCTTCGGCGCGGGCTGCGAGGGCGCCGCCGGCCGCGGCGCCGGGGTGGCGGGCTGCAGCTGGTTGGGGCCGGGGGTGGCCGAAACCGGCGGCTCCGTCGCGACCGGAGACGGCGAGGACGGTGTGGCCGAGCCGCTCGCCGTCGGGCTGGGCGTCAGACCGGGAGTGGTGGTGGGCGTCGGAGTCGGCGTCGCCGAGGGCGTGGCGGAGGGGTTCGGCGTGCCGTTCGACGGCGGCGTCGCGCTGGCGGTCGGCGCCGGCTGCGACTGCTGCGCATCTCCGGGGAAGACGTCGACGATGGGCGGGGCGGCGGTGGTGACGGTGAGCCCCAGCGCGGACTGGATGGTGCTGAGCAGGTTGCGATGGTCGTACGCACCCGTGGAGCGGTATGGCGCCGTCAGCGAGTGGTCGGAGGACACCAGCACGGCGGGCACCAGAGCGCGGTCGTTTCCAGCCGGCGCCGGTGCCGCGTCGCCGACCACCACCAGCAGGCTGTGGCGCGTGGTCCACGCCGGCGAGGCGAAGATGCCGGCGAGACTGGCCTGCAACCAGGCGTCGCCCTGCGCCACCGACGTCGACATGTCGTCCTGCGTGTTGGGACTGATCCATGCGAGGGCGGGCGTCGTCGCGTCACCCGCGAGGTCGGTGGCGAGCTGCGTGTACGGCAGGACACGCGTCGAGCAGTCCGCAGCAAGGTCGCTGTAGTAGAGGAAGGGCACGCGCTCCGGCGCGTAGCCGGCAGCGGCCGTGGTGCTGCACGGCCCGGGCATCGACTCCGCGTAGGCGGCCCACGTCTGGCCGGAGGCGTCGAGCTGGGCAGCGATGTTGCCTGCGGCCTGCGAGCATTGCGCCGGAAGGCAATCCGTCAGCGCGTAGGTCTGCCCCGAGGTGAGCGCCATGAGGTCGGCCAGTGGCGACGGGTCGAGGGGCGCATAGTCCGCCAGGAGCGTGTTCGCGCCGGCCAGCGACGTGAGATACGCCGCCGGGCCGATGACGTCCGCGGTGCTCTGCCCGCTCAGCGTCACCACGAAGACGTGGTCGTAGCGCGGCACCTGCGTGCTCGCCTGCGTGGCGGCGATGCCGGGGACCCAGGCCACCATCACCGCGGCGGCGGTGCCGCAGGTGAGCGCCCTTCGGGTCCGGGGGCGGCGGGACCAGCGACGCAGGCGCAGCCGGTTCATGGCAGCTGCGACGCCATCGAGGAGATGGGTGCCACGTCGCAGACCGACGCGGGCTGCATCGACGTCGTCTTGCAGATGGCTGCGGTGAGGTAGTTGGCCGTGCCGATGATGCCCTGTGCCACCGGGTCGGCGGCCCGGGAGAGGCGTTTGCCCACCTCGGTCCAGGGAAGCCCGGAGATGACGTCCTGCGGGTACCCGCTGCCCTGCATCACGTACCTGTTGCCGATGTCCAGCCAGGGAAGGGCACCGGCGCTGGCCTGCGGCACGTAGGGAGGCACGTCGAGGGCATCGAGCAGCTGCTGTCCTGTGGCGCTGAGTGGTTGGAGCGACTTTCCCGCGGTGTTGCTCGTCTCCACCCCGGCGAAGCTGATGAGGTCGCTCCTGTACCCCGCACCGAAGAACGAGAAGCTCGCCACCTGGGGCGAGGAGCCGTGGGCAGGCATCGCCATCAGTGGCAGGTAGTCGAAGCTCCCGAAGCGGGAGACGGCGACGACGACGCTCCAGCGCAATGCGGCGCAGGCGTCACACGGCCCCGCGCCGACGAAGATGAGCAGGGGCTTCTGCCGGCTGTCGAGGAGCGGCGCCGCGCCGGACACCGGCTTCAGGGGATCCGCCAGGCCGCCCGACCCCACGGTGCGCACCACCGCGGGGTCGAGCCGGCTGACGAGCTGGTAGACGGTGGGGCCGGACTGGCTTCCCGCTCCCGCCGACGTCGAGCTCCCGAGATGGGGGGCGATGCCGAAGATGATCCCGGCCGACACCACTGCGGTCACCACCGCGAGCACCGCGGCCTGGCGCAGCCACCTCCCCCGCTTCGCCGCTCCCGACCTCGATGGCGCGGGGGATTCAGCGGCCGTCGGGCGCTCGCGGACCGGGGCGGTCACCTGCCGGCGTGCCATCACACGGCCGGCGGACCGGCCGGCCGATCCGATGCGGACTCGGAGGGCACCTCGGTCACCTCGGCGCCTCCGTGCGTTTCTGCCGATCGTGGCGCCAACTGCCCGGTGACCTCGACTCCCGTGACCATACCTGGCACCACCCCGGCCACGGCCAGCTCTCCGCGCCGTCGCGCGCGGCGCCTCTCACGCCACGACGGCGGCGCGTTCGGCACCCAGGCGATGGCCAGCGACCCACCGATCATGCCCAGCAGCATTCCGATGAAGAAGCCGCCGAAGTCCGAGGTGACGAAGGAGAACAGCGAGAGGAGGATGATCAGCGTCCCCAGGATGTACCGGAACTGCGGCTGGAGCCAGAGAAACAGTCCGAAGAGCAGGACCAGCGCGCCGACCAGGATCCCCGCCCAGAGGAGATTGCCGAGCGCGAACACGAACTTGATCGACGTCCCCGGCACGTAGGTGAGGACCGCCCCGCCGAGCATCGTCCACACCCCGGCCCAGAACGGTCGCGTCCTGCGGAACCGGCGGAAGCCCATGCGCAGCCGGCTCAATCCGTGCAGAATCCCGTGAAGCGCGCGCGATGCGATGCCATCGCCGCGAGCTGTCATGTCCATCACCGTCGCCTCGTATCTCTCCGTCGGTGCATCGCGACGCCGGGAGGCAGGAAGGGCGGTCGCCCGCCCTCCCTGCGACGGTGATGTCGTGATGCTGATGTGGTTCCTATGCGCGCCCTATTAGCATGCGGACGGCGCGCTGACCGCCAGTCCCAGGTGCTTCAGCGCGAAGGTGCCCGCCGACGTGTACACGGCCGTCTGCTGCAGGAACTCGGTGCCCACGTTGGGGTTGGTGATGTTGAACGAGTTCGCCGTCTGGCCGAAGGTCAACGGGGGCTCGGTGTTCGTGCCGTCCGTGGTCCCGCGGGTCGGTACCAGTGCACCGATCACGAGGCTCTGGAACGTCGACGTCATGTTGGCGCCCGTGGTCAGGGCGTTGGGGCCGACCAGGTCGACCTGCAGATCACCCGTGGCGTTGGCGTCATCCGCTGTGATCACCAGCTGGATGTGCGTCGGGAACGGCGAGGCCAGGCCGGTCGGGCCGCAGACGGTCTGGGTCAGACCGCCGAGGTCCGCGCCGTGGGCGATGTCGGACACCGCGACCGCCTGCCCTCCGCCGGTGGCCAGGTTGTCGACGTCACCCCACTGCTTGAACTCACCGGGGCCCGATCCGTTGTCGACCAGCTTGTCGGCCTTGACGGTGAACTGCACGCCCGAGATGGTGATCGGCAACGCCAGGACGCCGGTCATCATCAGGACGAGGGCGGTGATCACCAGGCCCATGGCCGGGCCGAAGGCGATGCCGAACCTCCGCCAGCGCGTGCGGCCCCGCGGCTGAGTGGTTGGGTCTCTCATGCCTCTGCCTCCTGTGTCGTCCCGCCCCATTGCCGACGGCCGATCGGGTCCGGGTGCACGGTCCCCGTGCCGGTCAGCCGAACCGGAGGCACACGAAAGACACCGGCCCTTTCTGCGCTCTCTCGCTTGCCCCCGACCGGACTCACCGCCGTCCTTCAGGCGCGTTGTCCCCACGCTAAGGGTGTGCGGGCGGCCGGGTCAGGGCCGGTCGTCATCAATCCGCTGGACGAAGGACCCGCGTGGCTCAGTGGCCGCAGGCTGACGCCGGCCCGCCCTGGTACCCTCCCCCGCCATGCGGCAGCTCTGGGCCCCCTGGCGCATGGCCTACGTCGGCGGCGAGCGCACCCACCAGGGCTGCGTCCTCTGCGCCATCGGCCGCGGCGAGGACGACGAGAACCGCGTGGTGGAGCGGGCCGAGCTGACCTACACGGTCCTCAACCTCTTCCCCTACAGCAGCGGCCACCTCATGGTGGTGCCGCTGCGCCACGCCGGTGACGTGACCGAGCTCACCGAGGCCGAGGCCGCCGCCGTGTTCGCGGGGGCTCAGCGAGCGGTGCGGGCGCTGCGCGAGGCGCTCAACCCCGACGGGCTCAACCTCGGCGTCAACCAGGGGACGGCGGCGGGCGCGGGGATCGCCGAGCACGTCCACCTGCACGTGGTGCCGCGCTGGAACGGCGACACCAACTTCATGCCGGTGCTCGCCGACGTCAAGGTCATCCCCGAGCACATGGAGGCGACGGCCGCCCGGCTGCGCGAGGCCTACGCAAAGCTGACACAGTGACGGTCGCGGACTAGCCGCGCCGCTGCCACCGCGTCTTCTTCAGCATCTTCTTGTGCTTGTGCTTGCGCATCTTCTTGCGCCGCTTCTTGATGACCGAGCCCATACGGGTGCGGGACTATACCGGCTCAGCCTGACCCGGCGCTCAGCAGCCGGTCGAGCAGCGCCCCCTCGGTGGCGGCGTCCACCCCGCCGAGGACGTGGGAGCGCACCGTCCCCGCGGCGTCCACGATGAGGGTGCTGGGCGGCGCCGGCACGTTCCACAGCGAGGCCAGCGACGACGAGGGGTCGTCGAGGCTCGGGTAGGGCACGGCGAAGCGGGCGACGTAGGCGCGCCCCTCGGCCGCGTCGTCGCGCATGTCGACGCCGACGAAGACAACCCCGCGCGCCGCGTAGGTGGCCGCGAGCTTGTCCAGCTCCGGCTGCTGGGCGCGGCAGGGCCCGCACCAGGACGCCCAGAAGTCGACGACCGCGACGTGGCCGTGCAGCGTCGAGGCGTCGAACGCCGCGCCGGCCAGCGTGGTCCCGGACAGCGCGGGCGCCGCCTGCCCCACTCCCCCGCCCGAGCCCACCTTCTGGGCGACGTCCTCCTGCAGCCCGCAGGCGCTCAGCGCCAGCGCGCAGAGGAGGGCCGCGGCCAGCCCCCGGGCCACGCTACGCCTTGGCGTACGAGTGGAGGCCGGCGATCCAGAGGTTGACGGCGTACAGGGTGAACATGATCGACACGAAGCCGACCGCCGTGATCGCCGCCGCCCGCTTCTCGCGCCAGCCGTAGGTGACCCGCGCGTGCAGGTAGATGGCGAAGACCACCCAGGTGATGAAGGCGAAGGTCTCCTTGGGGTCCCAGCCCCAGTAGCGGCCCCAGGCGTGCTCGCCCCAGATCGCCCCGCAGATCACCCCGAAGGACCAGATCGGGAAGCCGAGCATCACGAAGCGGTAGCTCCACTCGTCGAGCCGCCGCGCCTCGGGGAGGACCCGCGTCAGGGTGCGGGCGAAGGCCAGCGAGCGCGAGCCGCCGGTGACGCCGCCGCCGACAGAGACCGGCGTGCCGCCCGGGGTGCGTGCCGCAGCGCGTGTGGCGGTGTGCCCGGAGACGCGCTCGTCCGCCCAGCGCCGGGCCAGGTAGAACATGGCGAAGAAGAAGGAGAAGGTGAGGATCCCCGAGGACGTCGCCATGGCGGTGACGTGGATGGTCAGCCAGTAGCTGTGCAGCGCCGGCACCAGGTTGCCGGGCGGCACGTAGAGCATGTAGGCGACACCAAGCAGGGCGATGGCGATGACCATCGCCGGGATGCCCACCAGCCGCACCCTGGCGCGCAGGGCCAGCACCAGGAAGGTGGTGACGACGATGAAGGAGATCGCCGTCGAGTACTCGTACATGTTGCCCAGCGGCCAGTGGCCCGCCTCCAGGGCGCGGGTGACGATGGAGCCGAGGTGGAACGGCCAGCCGAGCACCACCGCGGCGACGCCGATGTCGGCGACGACCTTGCGGCGCAGGGGGAGGTAGACGACGAAGCTGAGCAGGGCCACCAGGTAGGCGGCCACCGCGACCCAGAAGAGCGCCAGCGAGAGAGGCGTCTGGCTCATGCGCGGGGCAGTATAGGGTTTTCACCCCAAGCCCCTGGCTCAGGCGAGCAGCATGTCCTCGACGTCGAGCCGCGCCGCCACCTCCGCCTCGAGGCGCTCCACCAGGCGGTCCATCGCCCGCTCCCCGTCGGCCACGTTGCGGGCCTCGACGAGCAGGCGGTCGACGGCGCGCCCGATCAGGCCGCCGGGGACGTCGTAGTCGACGTGGACGGTCACCCGGGTGCGCCGGGCGCTGAGCGGCAGGTACTCGCTGACGATGCGCGCGCGCAGCCCGCCGTCGGTCTCCCACACGAAGCGGCGCCCGGGCTCGATCTCGCGGACGGCGGCGTGGCCGGCGAAGTCGACGCCGTACATGCGGTAGCGCCAGAGGTAGCGGTCACCGACCTGCGGCGCGCCGGGTCCGGCCTCGCGCCGGCAGACGATGACGTTGGTCCAGTGCTGCGGGGAGCGCTCCAGGTCGGTGTGGTACGCGAAGACCTCGTCGATCGGGCAATAGATGTCGCGCGACAGCGAGAGAGTTGTCATGCGGTGGCCCCTCTGCCAATTCCGTGTCGGGACAGCAGGATGGCACGCCGTGGGCGCGCTGTACAGGGGGTTTGCACCCCCCGCCGCGTGGTGCCTGCCCTCAGCGCCCCTCGCCCTGCACGAAGTAGGCGCGCACCGCGGCGTCGAGCGAGCGGCGGTCGAACACCGGCTCGCGGTCGCGGTACCAGGCGGCGCTGACGATGTACGCCATCAGGTCGCGGGGGTGGACTCCGCGCAGCGGGCGCCGCGCCTTGCGGTAGTGCTCCTCGATCAGCCAGTCGAGCACCGCCTCGTCGCAGGCGACGCCCTGGCGGTCGCAGGCCATGTGCCAGATCTCGCGGTACTGCGCGACGGTCGGCTCGGGCACGTGCACCTTGAAGCGGATGCGGCGCAGGAAGGCCTCGTCCATCAGCGACTCGGGACGCAGGTTGGTGGCCAGCAGCAGCGAGGTGGTGAAGGGGACCTCCAGGGTGGTGCCGACGCGCGGCAGGTTGAGGAAGTCGACCCCCTTGCTGAGCGGCACGATGAGCCGGTTGAGCAGCTCCACCGCGGGGATGCGCGTCTGCCGCCCGAAGTCGTCGATGAAGAACACCCCGCCGTTGGCCTTGAGCTGCGCCGACGCCTCGTAGAAGCCCATCCGCGCGTCGAAGCTCAGCTCCAGCGTGTGCGCGCCCAGCTCGCCGCCGACGTGCACCTGCGGACGCTCGACCACCACCCAGCGCCGGTCGTGCGCGGGCAGGTCGGGGATGCTCACCGGGGTGTGGTGGATGGGGTCGAAGAACCGGATGATCTCGCCGTGCGCCCAGATCGCCCGGGGCACGGCGATGGGCGGCCCCAGCAGGCGGGTGACCGACTCGGCGATCGACGTCTTGCCGTTGCCCGGCGCGCCGTAGAGGAACACCGCCTGGCGGCCGTTGAGCGCCGGGCCGAGCGCGTCGAGCACGGTCTCGTCGAGCACCAGGTGCTGCAGGCTGCGGCGCACCTCGGCCTCGTGGACGCGGTGCTCGCCGGTGGCCTGCTGGCGCGCCACCGCGCAGTAGACGTCGAAGCTCACCGGCATGGGACCTGCGTACTGGTTGACGTCGAGCAGCTCGCGGGCGCGGTCGCGGCCCTGCTGGGTCAGCGACCACTGCACCGAGCTGAGCACGCTGTCCTCGGTGATCGCCTCGCCCTTGGGCAGGCCGCCCGACATGCACCAGCCGGCGTCGCTCAGGGTGCGGAGGATCGGCTCGACGAGGCGGAAGGGCAGGCAGAGATGCTCGGCCAGCTCGCGCCCACGCATGGCGCCGCGGAAGTAGAAGGACTTCAGCGCGATGTCCAGGGCGACGTGCAGGGGCACGCGCAGGTCGGCCTCGGACCGTGGCGGCGGCGGCAGCGGGGGGCTCAGCGGGACGGTCGGGTGGGGAGCTTCGGAGACGGGCACGGCGTCGATCCTCCCATTGCGCCCCGGCCGCGACTGGGGGCTTTGCAGCTTTGTGTTCGGCATGTGGGAGGGGTTGTGCCAGGGCTGGCACAATCAGCCGCCGTGACCGGAGCCGCCCTTTCGCTGAGTGCGGCGGAGGCGCGGCGGCTGGCGCTGCGGGCCCAGGGCCTGCTGGGCGCGGGACCGGCCGGCAGGCCGGAGCGGCGGGTGCGGGCGATGCTGGAGACGGTCGGCGCCGTCCAGCTCGACACCATCTCCGTGCTGGCGCGTTCCCACGAGCTGGTGGCCTACGCTCGGCTCGGAGCCGTCGGCCGCCCGGCCGTGGAGCGCGCCTACTGGGGCGGCGGCGCCTTCGAGTACTGGGCCCACGCCGCCTCGGTGCTGCCGCTGGAGATGTGGCCCCTCTTCGCCGGCAAGCGGCGGCGCTACCGCGAGCGGGTGCGGATCTGGGGCGCGACCATCGCGCCCGAGGTGCGCGCCGAGGCGCTGGCGCGGGTGCGCGACGGCGGCCCGCTCACCGCCAGCGAGCTGGGCGGCGCGCGCAAGGGTGGCCCGTGGTGGGACTGGTCGCCGCTCAAGGTCGCCGTGGAGCAGCTCCTCGCCGAGGGCGAGGTCGCCTGTGTCACGCGGCGCGGCTGGAAGCGCGTCTACGACCTCGCCTCACGGGCCATCCCCGCCGAGCTGCTGCGCGACGACCTGAGCGACGACGAGTGCGCCGCGGCGCTCTGCAACCAGGCGGCGCTGCGGCTCGGCGTGGCCACCGCCGCCGACATCGGCGACTACTTCCGGCTGCGACCGGAGGCGCTGCGCGCTGGGCTGCCCGCGGCGGGGCTGGTCGAGGTGCAGGTCGACGGCTGGGGACGGGCGCCCGCGTTCGCGCATCCGTCCTGGGTGGCCGCGCACGAGGCGGGGGTGCGCGGCCGGTACCGCAGCACGCTGCTCTCGCCCTTCGACTCGCTGATCTGGTTCCGGCGGCGCACCGAGCGGATCTTCGGGGTGAAGCCGCCGCTGGAGCTGTACGTCCCGGCGGCGCGGCGGACCCACGGGTACTTCTCCATGCCGCTGCTCAGCGGCGGACGCCTGCAGGGGCACGTCGACCCCGCTCGGGCCGGACGGACGCTGGTGGGGCGCCACGTCGCGCTCGACTCGGCGGCGGCGGTGGAGCCGATGGCGGACGCGCTGGTCGAGGCGGCGTCGTGGGTGGGATGCGACGCCGTCGCCGTGGAGCGGGTGTCGCCACCGGGCTTGCGGAGCGCGCTGGACCGCGCGTTGCGGGCGGTCGCCTGAGGACGCGCCTAGCTGTGCTTCCCGGACAGCTCGCGGCCGATGCGGCGGAAGAGCGGCGCGCCCCAGACGCCCATCGACAGCACCGCGCCGAACACCGCCGCGGCGTCGACGCTCTTGCGTCCCTGCCTGGCCCAGTAGACGTCCTGCAGGGTGAGCCAGAGGGCGAACTCGTCGAGGGTCAGCGCCGAGGCGACGCCGTAGGCGGTCGAGGTGACCCGCGAGGCCCGCGCCTGGCCGGGGTGCTGAGTGCCGAAGAGGAGCAGCCAGAGGTAGCCGATGCCCAGCAGCCCGCCGATGCCGAACACCATGTGATGGAGGTGGCGGCCGCCGATGGAGAGGTTGCGGAACGGCCCCACCTCGGCGCGGATGGCGTGGGTGATGGCGCGGGCCACGCCGAAGCCGGCGAAGAAGCCCACCGAGCCGAGGAACATCCGCTCACGGCGCGGGTCGGTGGCGATCTCCTCCCGGTACATCCGCCCCGGCGAGAAGCTGCCCTGGTCGGGACGGGCCGAGGCCTGCGCTGCCATGCCCCTCAGTCTGCCCGACGCGCGCGGCCGCCTTCAGGAGGCGGGCGCCGGCGGGCCTGGTGGCGTCCGGGCCCGCCGAGGAGCCGCGCACCACCAGGCGCGGAGCCAGGGTCAGCGAGGCGACGTCCTCGTCCGGCTTCTCGATGCGGCGCAGGATCATGCTCGCCGCGGCGCGGCCCATCTCCACGGTGCGCTGGTCGACCGAGGTGAGCGAGAGGGTGCGCCAGGCCGCCATCGGGGTGTCGTCGTAGCCGACCACGCCGACGTCGCCGGGAACGCGCCTGCCCAGCTCGAGGGCGGCGGCGATGACCGCGGCGGCCATGACGTCGTCGATGGCGAAGACGGCGTCGGCGCCGGCGCGGAGCAGGTCGAGCGCGGCGACGAAGGCGTCGTCGTAGCGCAGCGAGCGGGCGGCGCGGTCGAGCTCCCCGGCCAGGGTGACCCCGGCCGCGGCCAGGCCCTGGACGAAGCCGGTGCGACGGTCCAGCTCCGGCGCCATCGAGGGGCCGGCGTGGAGGATGGCCGGGCGCCGGTAGCCGGCAGCCATGAGGTGCTCGGCGGCGAGCCGCCCGCCGGCGACGTTGTCGGAGCTCACCGACGGGACGCCGGGGCAGCGGTCGACGGCGACCACGGGGATGGGCAGGGAGGCGAGCACGGCCGGGTCGTGCGGCACGGTGGCCAGCAGGCCGTCGACGTGGCGGTCGACGAGGCGCTGGGCGAGGACGGACTGGCGCTCCACCTCGCCGTCCATGTCCGCCAGCAGGTAGGTGTAGCCGAAGTCGTGGAGGGTCTCGTCGACGCCGCGGGCGAGCTGGCCGAAGAAGGGGTTGGTCAGGTCGCCGACGATCAGGCCGACGGTGAAGGTGCGACGCAGGGAGAGGCCGCGTGCCAGCGGGTTGGCCCGGTAGGCCAGGCGGCTGGCGGCGCGCTCGACGCGCCGGCGGGTCGGCGCGCTGATCCGGGGGTCGCCGCTCAGGGCGCGCGAGGCGGTCGAGGTGGACACCTTGGCCAGGGCGGCCACGTCACGGAGGCGGGCCCCGGAGGTCAGCTCGTCCCCGCGTGCAGGCGGCATCGCCCGCATCATAGCCGCGGGCGTGCAACGTGTTGCACAGCGCCGGCTCGCTGGCATCAGCGGCGGCTCGGTGGTACGATCCTGCAACCGCTTGCACAGCGCAGGCCCAGCACGCCCGCCAGGGAGCGACCGGATGAGCATCGACTTCGACGAGGCCCGACTGCGCGCCGTCCTCGACGCCTTCGTGGTCGAGCTGCCCTCCTGGGGCTTCAGCAACACCGGGACGCGCTTCCGCGTCTTCCCCCAGCCGGGCACGCCGCGCGACACCCTGGAGAAGCTCGACGACGCCGCCACCGTGCACCGCTACACCGGCGCCGCGCCGCTCGTGTCGCTGCACATCCCCTGGGACCGCGTCGACGACTACGCCGCGCTGAGCGCCCACGCAACCGAGCGAGGACTGCGCCTCGGCGCCATCAACAGCAACACCTTCCAGGACGAGGACTACCGACTCGGCAGCCTGGCCCACCCCGACGCGGCGGTGCGCGCCAAGGCGATGCGGCACATGCAGGAGTGCTGCGAGATCGTCGCCGCCACCGGCGCGCACGCGCTCAAGGTTTGGCTCGGAGATGGCACGAACTACCCGGGCCAGGACGACTTCCGCAGCCGCAAGCACCGCCTCATGGACGCCCTGCGCGCGGTGCACGACCAGCTCCCCGAGCCGGCGCGGCTGCTCGTCGAGTACAAGTTCTACGAGCCGGCCTTCTACCACACCGACATCCAGGACTGGGGCATGGCCATGCTGCTGGCGCGCCACGCCGGTGAGCGCGGCCGCGTCGTCGTCGACCTGGGGCACCACGCGCACGGCGTCAACATCGAGCAGATCGTGGCCATCCTCCTCGACGAGGGGGTGCTCGGCGCCTTCGACCTCAACGACCGCAAGTACGGCGACGACGACCTCATCGCCGCCAGCGTCAACCCGTACCAGCTCTTCCTCATCTTCAACGAGCTGGCCGGCGCGGGACTGGAGTCGAGCGCCGCCGGCGCCTGCGCGCGCGGCATCGCCTACATGGTCGACCAGGCGCACAACATCGAGCCCAAGGTGCCGGCGATGATCCGCACCGTCACCACCCTGCAGGAGCACTGGCTGAAGGCCTGCCTGGTCGACCGCGCCGCCCTGCAGGCGGCGCAGCAGGCGGGCGACATCGTCGGCGCCAACGAGTGCCTCAAGGACGCCTACGACACCGACGTCCGCCCGCTGCTGGCGCGCTGGCGCGAGGCGCGCAACCTCCCCGCCGAGCCACTGCGCGCCTACCTCGCGAGCGGCGAGGCCGAGGCGCGGGCGCAGGCGCGGCGGGAGGGCGTCCCGGCAGGCTGGGCGTAGCCGTGGGCGCCGCGCCGCCGCTCTTCCTCGCCGTCGACCTCGGCGCGGAGAGCGGCCGCGCCATGGCCGGTCGCGTCGGCGACGGCGGCATCGTCCTCGAGGAGCTGCACCGCTTCGCCAACGTGCCGGTGCCGCTCACCGACCGGCTCGCCTGGGACGTCGACATGCTGCTCGCCGAGGTGCGGGCGGGCATCGACGCCGCGCCCGAGGCGGTGAGCGTCGCCGTCGACGGCTGGGGAGTCGACGTCGTGCTGCTGGACGCGGGCGGGACGCCATGCGCGCCGCCGCGCTGCTATCGCGACCCCATCACCGCGGGCATCCTCCCCCACGTCTTCGAGCGCATCCCGCGCGCCGCGCTGTTCGCACGCACCGGCATCCAGATGATGGAGATCAACACGCTGGGGCAGCTCGTCGCCATGTCGCGCGCCGGTGCGCCCGATCTCGACGGCGCGACACGCATGCTGCTCATCCCCGACTACCTGCAGCACCGCCTCGGCGCCGACGCGGTGAGCGAGCGCACCAACGCCAGCACCACGCAGATGCTGGCGCACGACGGCACCTGGGCGATCGACGTCCTCGACGCCTGCGGGCTGCCCTCACACCTCTGCGCACCGATCGTCCAGCCCGGCACCGTGGTGGGCAGCGTCCGCGGGCGGCCCGGCATGGACATCGTCGCCGCCGGCAGCCACGACACCGCCTCGGCGGTGGCGGGCACGCCGCTGCCCCGCGACATCCCCGCGGTGTTCATCTCCTCGGGGACGTGGTCGCTGGTCGGCATGGAGCTGCGCGCGCCCGTGCTCGGCGACACCGCGCTGCGCTGCAACCTCAGCAACGAGCACGGCGTCGCCGCCACGGTGCGGCTGCTGCGCAACGTGATGGGGCTCTGGCTGGTGCAGCAGCTGCGCAGCGCCTTCGCCACGCGCGACGGCGATGCGGCCGACTACGCGACGCTGCTGCACGAGGCGGAGCAGTCGCCCCCCTTCGTCAGCGTCGTCGACCCCGACGATCCCGCCTTCCTCCGCCCCGGCGACCTTCCCGCGGCCATCGCCGAGGCGTGCGTCCGCACCGGCGAGCCGAAGCCCGAGGGGCGCGGCGCCCTGGTGCGCGCGGTGATCGAGAGCCTGGCTCTCCGCTACCGCTGGGCCGTCGACGCGCTCTCCCTGGCAACCGGCGTGCGGCCGGCGGTGATCCACGTCGTCGGCGGCGGCAGCCGCAACGCGCTGCTCAACCGCTGCACCGCCGACGCCACGGGCCTGCCCGTCGTCGCGGGTCCTGTCGAGGCCACCGCCGCCGGGAACGTGGCGGTGCAGGCGATCGCGCGCGGGGTGCTGGGCTCGCTCGAGGACGCGCGGACGCTGATCGCCCGCGGCGCCGGGCTGCGGCGGTACGACCCCGATCCGGGCGCCGCGCCGCGCTGGGAGGAGGCGTACGCGCGCTTCTGCGCGCTGCCCGGCGTCGGCACGCCGGGGGCCGAGGCGCCGGCGGCGCTGCAGCGGGCATGAGCGCACGGCTAGGCTGGACGGGCATGCCCAGCACCGACGCCGCCGTCGTGGACGCCTTCGCCGAGCAGGTCGGGGTCACCGGCGCCACCCTCCACCGCTGCGCCGACCTGGCCGCGGCGCGCACCGCGGTCGCCACGATCATGTCGACTCTGGCAGAAACCAACGCGCTCCCCGCTGTCGCGGCGACCGAGGCAGCCGCCGGGCTGCTGCCGGACGGCGTCGTGCCGGTCACCGCCGGGCAGCGGCCGCCCTACCTCGACCTCGGCGTCTCCACCGCGGAGCTGGGCGTCGCCGAGACCGGCAGCCTGCTGCTGGCGCCGCGCTCGCGCTGGGACCGCCTGCTCGGCATCCTCGCGCGCGTGCACGTCGTCGCCGTCGCCGAGGGCGACGTCCGCGCTTCGCTGGACGACCTTCCCGCCGCGACCCGCAGCATCTCCGCGCCCTACGTCTCGCTGGTCACCGGCCCGACGCGCACCGCCGACATCGAGCGCGTCATCACCATCGGCGCGCACGGCCCGCGCGCGCTGCACGTCCTCCTGCTCGCCGAGCCGCTGCATGCCTGAGCCCTTCGCCGCGCGCTACGAGGGCGCGGTGCACGACGAGCAGCTCGCCGCCAACCTGCTCGCCTTCCAGCGCGGCTGGCGCAGCGGCCGCGACGCCGCCTTCACCGCCACGCCACCGCCCGAGCCGTTCGAGTCGCTGCGCCAGACGCTGGTGGCCGCCAAGGACGAGGTGATCGCCGATCAGGCCACCTACCTGCAGCGGTTCGTCGACAACGCCACCAGGTCCGGTGCCCAGGTGCACCTCACCCGGACGGCGGCCGAGGCGGTGCAGGCGGTGGTGCAGATCTGCCGCAGCGCCGGAGCCGACCTCGTCGTCAAGACCAAGTCGATGGTGACCGAGGAGCTGCACCTCAACCATCATCTCGAGGACCACGGCATCCGCGCCGTGGAGACCGACGTCGGCGAGTGGATCGTGCAGCTCCGCCACGAGACGCCGTCGCACATGGTGATGCCGGCCATCCACCTCAACCGCCGCCAGGTGGCCCAGACGCTCAGCGAGGAGGTGCACCACGCCGTCTCCCCCACCGACGTCACCGAGCAGGTGGCCACGGTGCGCGAGACGCTGCGCCCGGTGCTGATGCGCGCGCGCGTCGGCATCAGCGGCGCCAACGCGATCATCGCCGGCAGCGGCGCGGCGATGATCGTCACCAACGAGGGCAACGAGGCGCTGGTGACCACGCTGGCCGACGTGCACATCGTCATGGTCGGCGCGGACAAGCTGCTGCGCAGCGAGGAGGACGCGGTCACCCAGGTGCGCCTGCTGGGGCGCTCCGCCACGGGGCAGCGCATCACCACCTACACGACGTTCGTCCGCGGTCCCGCCGACGCGCGGCAGCAGCTCCACTACATCGTCGTCGACAACGGGCGCAGTGCGATGCGCGACGACCCCGAGTTCCGCGAGGCACTGCGCTGCATCCGCTGCGCCGCCTGCGCCAGCGTCTGCCCGCCCTACCAGGCGGTGGGCGGCCAGGTCTTCGGCCACATCTACTCGGGCGCCATCGGCCTGGTCAACACGCCGTTCCACCACGGCCTCGACGCGGCCGCGGGACCGCAGTCGCTCTGCGTCAGCTGCAACGCGTGCCAGACGGTGTGCCCCGTCGACATCCCGCTGCCGCGCCAGATCCTCGCCGTGCGCCGCCGCGTCGTGGAGCGGCGGGGATTGCCGCGGCTGACGCGGATCGCCTTCGCCATCTGGGCGCGGCCGCGGTTGTTCCGCGCGCTGGCCGCAACCGGCGCCGCGCTGACGCGCCCGCTGCAGCGCCGCGACGGAACGCTGCGACTGCCCCTCCCCCGCCGCCATGCCTGGCGGCGCCTGCCGGCACTGGCCACGACGCCGGCACGGCGCCTGCTGCAGACGCCGCCCGCCACCGGCGCACCAGCGGTGATGCGCGTCGCCTTCCTCACCCAGTGCATCACCGACGTCGCCGCGCCCGAGATCGCCGTCGCCGCGGCACGGGTGCTGCGCGCCTGCGGCGCCGAGGTGGTGGCTCCCGAGAGCCTGCACTGCTGCGGCCTGCCCATGCTCGACTCCGGCGACTGGGACACCGCCCGCCGGCTCGCCCGCCGCACCATCGCCACCCTCGAGTCCTGCCGCGCGGACCAGGTGGTGAGCACCGCCAACTCCTGCGTCGCCGCCATGGTCCACGAGTACCCGCAGCTCTTCGCCGGCGACCCGGCCTGGCGGCGCCGTGCCGAGGCCCTCGCCGAGCGCACCGTCGACTTCGCCAGCTTCGTCGCCGAACGCCTGCCCGACGGCGCAATCGACGCGGCCCCGGCCACCGCCGCCACCGTGTACCACCCGTTCTGCCAGACGCGCACCGTGCTGCACGCGGACGGCGCCGCCCAGCGCCTGCTGTCCCGCTGCGGCATCGCCACCGCGGCGCTCCAGGAGGCGGACGTCTGCTGCGGGTTCGGCGGGGCGACCTCGACCACCGCACCCGAGGTGGGCCGGGCGATCGCCACGCGCAAGCTGGACAACGTCGCCGAGAGCGGGGCGCGGGTGCTGGTCACCGACAACCCCGGCTGCATCCTCCACCTCCGCGGCGCCGCAGCCGCACGCCGGCAGCCGCTGCGGGTGCGCCACCTCGCCGAGGTGGTCGCCGAGCGGCTGCGCAACTGACCTGTCGCGCCGGAGGACGCCCACGATCGCCCGGCAGCGGCGACAATGCGCACGCCATGCCCACTGAGCGCCCGCGGGACGAGTGCCCCTATCGCAAGCCGTTCGCCGACGGCTTCGACGGGTGCCCCGCCTTCCAGCAGTCGCAGTTCGTCCCGCTGGACACGCAGTACCGCACCCTGGACTCGATCTGGACCTGCGGCAACCTCGACCTCGGCCGCGTGCCGGGCGCTCCGTGGCGCCACTTCGCCCGCTGCCGCATCGGCGACGAGCAGGCTCGCATGGCCTGGGTTCGCGAGGTGCGCGAGGACCGGCTGGCCGTCGCCCGCTCGATGCAGCGCGAGCTCACCCCGCTGATGGCCGACTTCGTGACCGAGCTCTGGGCGATCAAGGGACGCCAGCTCGCCGCGCCCGCGGGCACCGAGGAGTACGCCGCGGCCACCTCCGAGCTGCTGCGCGGGGGCAACGCCTTCCTCACCATGATGGAGCGCTTCATGGAGGAGCGCAGCGAGGACATGTCGCGCCTCGGGATGCCCATCGACGCCACCGTCGACCTCTTCCGGGAGATCGTCTACCGCTGGGTGGACCAGCCGAACGCCGAGATCCCGGTGATCAGCGAGGCCAGCCTGGCGCGCTTCCCCGAGGAGGCGCGCGCCCTGCTCATGCCGGAGTCGGCCGCGTAGCCAGGGCCAGGGCGGTCACCTCGACGGGGACCCCCAGCGGCAGCGCGTTGACGCCCACCGCGGCGCGGGCGTGCCGGCCGCGCTCGCCGAGCACGGCGACGAGCAGCTCGGAGGCGCCGTCGGCCACCGCCGGCTGGCCCTCGAAGCCGTCGGCGCAGCGCACGAAGACGGTGACCTGGAGCACCTGCTCGACGTTGGCGAGGCCGGCGGCGCCGTCGAGCTGGGCGAGCACGCGCAGGGCACAGCCGCGCGCGTTCTCCACCGCCTCCTCGACGCTCACCTCGTCGGGGACGCGCCCGCGCAGCACGGGAGCGCCGTCCCGCACCAGCACCTGACCGGACACGGAGACGAGCACGCGCCCGTGGCCCATGGGCAGCGCTGTGGCCGGCACGTAGGCGGCCAGAGCGGGCGGTGCCGGGGGCAGCTCCAGGCCGAGGGCGGCGAGGCGGGCGTGGGGGTCGTCGGCGTACACCACGCTTATACTGACGCGCAATCGCGGCGGGGCGCGGCAGGGGAATGTCCTCGGAAGGGGTGTATGAGCAGAGGCGAAGGCGCCGCCATCGCAGCACAGCCACGCGGCGCCGCCGTCACAGCTCGTCGCGGGGAGAAGAAGTCCCAGACGCTGGCGCGGCAGATCCTCCGCGACGTCCTGGCTCGGCGGCTGCGGCCCGGCACCACGCTGCCCCCCGAGGCGCTGATGCTCGAGGAGTACCAGGTCGGGCGCACCACGCTGCGCGAAGCGCTGCGCATCCTCGAGGTCCAGGGCCTGCTCACCATCCGGCCGGGCCCCGGAGGCGGACCTGTGCTCGCCGAGGCGGGCAGCCGCGGCTACGCCCGCACCTCGTCGCTCTTCTTCCAGGCGGGCGGCATGCGCCTCATCGAGGTGATGGAGGCGCGGCGGGTGATGGAGCCGGTGATGGCGCGGATCGCCGCCGAGAGGCGCGATCCCGGCGGCCTGCGGCGGCTGCAGCTGGCCGTGGAGCAGGTCGAGTCCTGCGTCGACGCGCCGGCGGCGCGCTGGCGCGAGGCCACGCGCCAGTTCCGCGAGGCGATGGACGAGACCGCCGGGCAGGCCGTGCCGGCCCTCTTCTGCCGGGCCCTCGACGAGGTGGTCAGCGATCGCATCACCGGCTTCGCACTGCCGGTGAACCGGCGTCCCGAGGCCGCCGCGCGCCTGGCCGCGGTGGCACGCGCCATCGCGCGCGGCAACGCGGCCGCGGCTGAGCGGCTGATGTGCGAGCACATGGACGACGTCAACCGCCACGCGGCGGAGGGGCGCCGTGGCGGAGTCCGGTCGGTGGTCGCCTGGGGCTGACCCGCCCGCCGCGGGTCACCCGCTGCGCTTCAGCAGCCCCAGCCGCTTCGCCCTCTGCTCGGCGCGCGAGAACAGCCACAGGGCGACCGGGATGAGCACCAGCCCGCTCAGCACCAGCATGCCGAGCATGGGCAGCATGTCACCGACGGAGCGCCCCCGCAGCAGCGCGTCGCGGATGCCGTCGAGGACGTACGTCAGCGGCGACGCCAACCCCAGCGCATGCAACGGCTGGGGCAGCACCGACACCGGGTAGTACACGCCCGACACCAGCAGGAACACGCCCTGGATGCTGATCGACATCTGCTCGCCCTTCTCGGGCGCGAGCAAGGGCATGATCGCCACCATGATGCCGATGGCCGCCAGCGGCAGCGTCGCCACCAGCAGGATGACCAGCACCGACCAGCCGTTGACGCCGTGCAGGTCGATGTGGAACAGCGGGACGATCACCGCGATGACGACGGCGGTGCGCACCAGGCCGTAGATCACCGTCGCGCACCACACGCCCATGAGGTGGGTGGTGCGCCGCACCGGCGCCATGAAGGTGTATTCGATGGTGCCCTCCCAGCGCTCGATGCCGATCGCGTAGGCGACCTCCATGAAGATGAGCGAGAGGTAGCTCCACAGCAGCGCGCCGGCGAGCAGGTAGAGCTGCGTCGTGCGCGTGTCCACCTGCGCTCCGCCGCCGATCGAGGGCAGGCCGCTGGCCAGGTAGCCGATGCTGCACACCGAGATCAGCGAGTAGGCGAAGAAGACCACCTCCCACGCCCAGAAGCGCTTGTAGATGTTGCGCTGGCGCTCCATGAACCCCAGCAGGGCGCCCATCTCGCGACGCAGCGCCGTGGTGCCCGAGGCGGTGCCGGCGGCCATGTCAGCTCTCCTCCGGTGTGTCGACGTCGTCGTCGATGCTTCGTCCCACGATCTGCAGGAAGGCGTCCTCGAGGGTCGCGGTGCGCGCGGCCGTGCGCAGCCCCTCGGGTGTCGCGTCGGCGAGGACCCGCCCGCCGTCGAGGACGACGACGCGGTCGCAGAGCACCTCGGCCTCGGCGAGGTCGTGGGTGCAGAGCAGCACGGTCACCTCACGCTCGCGGCGCATCGCCCGGATGAAACCCTGCACCTCGCGCTTGCTGCGCGGGTCGAGCCCGGTGGTGGGCTCGTCCATGAGCAGCAGCGACGGTGCGGTCAGCAGGCTGCGGGCGATGGCCACCTTCTGCTGCTGGCCGCGGGAGAGCTGCCGCATCGGCTTGTCGAAGGTCGACTCGGGAAGCCCGAGACGGCGCAGCACCGCCGAGCTGCGCGATCGGATGTCGTCGTCGCTGCCGTAGAGCCGCGCCGAGTAGAGCAGGTTCTCCCACGGGCTCAGCGACTTGAAGAACGACGCCTCCACCGAGACGCGGTTGACGTGCCGGCGCACGGCGGCGGCCTCATTCACCACGTCGTGGCCGAAGACGCGGGCCCACCCGGTGTCGGGCAGCATGAGCGTCGCCAGGATCCGCACCAGCGTCGACTTGCCGCTGCCGTTCATGCCGATGATGCCGGTGACGCTGCCGTACTCGACGCAGAGGTCGGTGCTGTGCAGCGCCACCTTCTCAGAGCGGCTCCGCCTCCAGGGCAGCGCGCCACCGGAGGTGCGGAAGCGCTTGCTGACGCCCCGCAGCTCGACGGCTGCTCCCCTCGAACTCCCAGTCACTCCAGTTGCCTCCAACGTCCTCGATCACGGTTCCAGATGTCCGGCCTCTCGCTGGGCGGCCGGTGGATCCCGTGATCCCGACGTCAGGCGACGGGAGAGTTAGGGATACAGGTCGGCCGCGCAGACTCCACCCACGAAGGAGAGCCGCGGATTCACGCTCTCTGCTCCGGGGGTCTGACGCAGCCGGATCAACACGAGGGGTCTCCTCAATGAAATGCCGCACCCGGGCTGGGGGCGCGACGGAACCGTGCAAGCGTACACACGCGCAGCGGAGCGCGCAACTCATGGCGCAGAATCGCCGCATGGCGCACACGCAGCCGGGCATCTTCGCGCAGGGGACGCGCTCGCATCGCCAGCTCGAGTTCAGCGTGCCCGGCAACGCCGACATCGGGGCGATCGCGGCCGGCGTTCGCAGCCTGCGCGAACCCGCGGTGACGGCCGGCGGGTGCAACATCGTCATCGGCTTCGGCGCCGACCTCTGGCGCCGCGTCGCCGGGCACGACGCACCGCCGGAGCTGCGGGACTTCGACGCCCTGGACGGCGCGCGTCACCGGGCCCCCTCGACGCAGCGCGACATCTGGGTGTGGCTGCACGGCTCAGGGCCCGACGTCGTCCTCGACACGGCGCGCGCCGTCACCGCCGCGTTCAGCCCGGTGGCGACGCTGGAGCTGGACCAGCCGGCCTTCCTCTACCTCGACAGTCGCGACCTGACCGGCTTCGTCGACGGCACCGAGAACCCGCCGGTCGCGGACGCGCCGGCCACGGTGGCGATCCCCGGCGGGCCGGGCGAGGGGGGAAGCTTCGCCATGACCCAGCGCTACGTGCACGACCTGGCCCGCTTCCACGCCCTTCCAGTCGAGCAGCAGGAGGCGGTCATCGGGCGCAGCAAGCCGGACAGCGTGGAGCTCGCCGAGGACGTCAAGCCGGCCACGGCGCACATCGCCCGCGTGGTCATCGAGGACGAGCAGGGCGACGAGCTCGAGATCTTCCGCCGCAGCACGCCCTTCGGTGACGTCGAGGAGCACGGGCTCTTCTTCATCGCCTTCAGCGTCGACCTGCAGCGGATCGACCGCATGCTGGCCCGCATCTTCGACACCGCGCGCGAGGGCACCGGCGACCGCCTCATGGACTTCACCACGGCGACCACCGGCTCGTACTGGTTCGTCCCCTCGCTCGACGAGGTCGACCTCCGCTTCGGCGAGGACTGACCCGGCGCACAGGCGCTCGACCGGAGGTACGATCGCCCTCGCCATGCTGATGCGCTGCCCCTTCGCCGTCCTCGGGCTCGACTCCGACCAGATGGCCGCATGCCCGGGGTACGACGGCGAGGTGGTCACCTTCGGTCTCGATCCCACGGCCGCACGCGGCACGGGGCGCACCTGCCTCCACCTCGGCGCCGAGCGCAGCACGCGCGGCTTCGTCGGGTCCTGCCATCACCCCGAGGCGCAGGTGATCCTCCCCGCGGCGGCGGCGCTCTGCCGCGCCGACATCTCCAACAACCGCCCGCGCGTGGTCATCGACCCGCTCGCCGAGGCCGCGCCGCTGCCACCGGGCGGCGCCAAGGGCACGCCCGCCGCCTAGCCTAGGCGCCCGCCCGCAGCCGCGCCGCGTGCTTCTGGCGGAGCTTGAGCAGCTTGGGGTTGATCACCGCCTGGCAGTACCCCTGGTACGGATTGCGGGCGTAGTAGTCCTGGTGGTACTCCTCGGCCGGCCAGAAGCGGTCGAGGGGGACGATCTCGGTGACCACGGGGTCGTGCCAGTGCTCCTGCACCGCCGCCCTGGAGCGCTCCGCGGCGGCGCGCTGCGCCTCGTCGTGGACGAAGATCGCCGAGCGGTACTGGGTGCCGGTGTCGGCGCCCTGGCGGTTGAGCGTGGTGGGATCGTGGATCGACCAGAAGACGTCGAGGACGTCCTCGTAGGAGATGGAAGCGGGGTCGTACTCGACCTGCACCACCTCGGCATGGCCGGTCCTACCGGTGCAGACCTGCTCGTACGAGGGGTCGTCGACGGTGCCACCCGCGTAGCCGCTGACCACGCGGGTGACACCCTCGATCTGCCGGTAGGCGGCGTCGAGGCACCAGAAGCAGCCCCCCGCCAGGGTTGCGACCTCGGTGCCGGGCGCGCTGCTCACCGGCCCAGCCTACGCCCGGCGGCTAGGCGGGTGGCGGTGGCGGCGGGGCGCCCCCACCCGAGGGCGGAGCGCTGGGCGGGGCCGCCGGCGGAGCCGCCGGAGGAGGCGGCGTGCCGTACGACGGCGGCGGGGGCGGCGGTGCCGCGGCGGCGGGCGGCGTGCCGTAGCCGCCGGGAGCGGTGGACGGGCCGCCGCTCGTCACCTTCGGGGGCTCGGACTGCTTGAGGTATCCGCCGGCGATGGTGAGCGCCCCCCCGACGATGGCGACGAACAGACCGAAGCTCGGACCCGCGGAAACGCCGAAGCTGTTGAGCCCCCCGAGGGACGAGTTGCCGTCGACCCAGAAGAGGATGGCGCCGAGCACCTCGAGACCGCCGAGGATCATGAACAGCATCCCGTCACTGACCCCCCAGTGGGGCAGCTTCATCTGCTCGCTCAAAGGGCCGCGGAGGAGCCAGAGGCCCAGGACCAGGAGCCAGGCCACGAAGGACAGCAGGCCCCAGCGGTGGAAGCCGTCGACGGAGTCGCTCAGGCTCAGGTACGACTCGCTGTACCAGGGGAGGAACATCGCGATCAGCACCACCAACGACCCGCCGAGGATCGCCTTGTCCCCGTTGGTCAGGTCGTCGATGAAGTTTCCGGCCGTGTTGTCAGGCATCGGGTTCCCTCGTTGGCTGCTTGTGATGCGGTTCCGGCCATCTCCTGCGAGATCCTGCCCGGACTCGGCCGAATGGTATGCCCGGCCCGCCACAGCGTCAATGAGAGGCGAGCGTGTTCCTAGCGGTGGACCGTGATCGACGCGGTGCCCTTGAGCGAGCCCACGGTGGCCGTGATCGTCCCCGAGCCGGTGCTGCTGCCCGCCGTGAACGTCGCCGAGCCGCCCGAGATGTTGCTGAACGTGCCCAGCGCCGGGCTCACCGACCACGACGGGGTGGTGGTGAGGGCGACCGCATTCCCGTAGGCGTCCTGGCCGCTGGCGGTGAAGACGACCCTGCCACGCCGCGCGATGCTCGCACTCGCCGGCGAGAGCACCACCCTGGCCAGGGCGCCCGCGTTGACCTTCTCGGTCTGCGTCGCCGAGCTGTAGCCGCTCGACGCGGCGGTGAGCACCGGGCTGCCCGCGGCGGTGTCCTCGTAGTAGAAGCTGGCGCCGCCACTGCCCACGGGCACGGTCAGCGTGCTGCTCCAGGGCCCGCTCGCCGAGGTGGCGAACCGCCCCTTGGCGCTGCTGCTGCTCAGCGACACGCTGATCGGCGAGGCCGGCGCCGGCGACACCGCGACGCTCATCGCGCCGCTCGCCTGTCCTGCGGTGAGCGTCTGCGCCGCGGAGGTGAAGGAGAGCGCGCCGAGGGCCGGCTGCGCGGGACCGAAGGCGGCGCTGTTGTTGGGCGTGCCCAGGCCGGTGGGGCCGTCGTACCCGGCGGCGGCGGTGCACAGGTAGCTGCCGCCGCAGGAGCCGTTGCTGCCCGAGAGGATGTCGAAGAGGGCCGAGGTCTGCGCGTAGGGATACGAGGCGGGCGTGTCGCCGGAGCCGGGGCGGCCGGCCAGCGCGTACACGCTGGCGACGATCGGCGAGGCGACGCTGGTGCCGCCGAAGACCAGCCAGCCGGACTGGCCGTAGGTGTCGTACACCCAGACGCCGGTGTTGGGATCGGCGACCGCGCTGACGTCGGCGACGGTGCGGTTGGAGCAGCCGGAGTCCTTCTGCCAGGTGGGCTTGCCGACGAAGGCGCTGCAACCGCTGCCGGCGCCGCTCCAGGCGGTCTCGGTGGCGTTGCGCGTTCCGGTGTTGGTGGCCTGGTTCAGCGTCGTGCCGCCGACCGCGGTGACGGTGCCGGAGGCGGCGGGGAACTCCACGCCGTAGCCGCTGTCGCCCGAGCTGGCGGTGATGGCCACGCCGGGATGGTTGTAGTAGGAGGCGCTGTCGGCGGTCTCGCCGCTGTACTCGCCGCCGCCGTAGCTGTTGCTCACGGCCACCGCGCCCAGGGCCACCGCCTCGTTGACGGCGGCGCCGAGGTTGGCCAGCGAGTTGTCGTCAGCCTCGACCAGAAGGATGTGGCAGTTGGGGCAGATGGCGCTGACCATGTCGAGGTCGAGCGAGATCTCCTCGGACCAGCCGGTGTCGGCGGCGGGATACGTGGTGCCGCCGCGCTGGTTCACCTTGGTGAAGCAGCCCGTGCCGCAGGCGGGGATGCCGAAGTACGACCGGTAGCTGGCCAGGTTGGCGGCCGCGTTGGGGTCGTCGTAGGCGTCGACGATGGCCACGGTGAGACCGCTGCCGCCGCTGACGTTGAGGTTGTACGCCGAGCGCAGGTACGCGGGGTCGTAGCCGCCGTTGTTGCCAATGGCGTTGGGCGAGGCCGTTGTGCCGGGACGTGCCGGGGTGGCGCTGCGGGCGCGCGCGTCGATGCGCACGTGCGCGCTGCACGAGGCGAAGCCGCGCGGCGCGGCGGGGCAGGCGTTGACGTCGAGCTCGCCGCCGTTGCCCTGATGCACGCGGGCGACGCCGGACTGCAGCGTCGCGTTGTCGCTCCCGGCCATCACCGGCGCGGAGAAGGCGCCCGCGCCGACGGCGGCGAGCGCGGCGGCCACCGCAAGGCCGAGCGGTCTGGTTCCTCTGCCCATCGTGAGGCGCACACTACCGGTCTGCGGTCTTCGCGGCAACGTGACCGCTGTCAAGATGTGTGAAGGTCTGCGCGCGTTTCCGTCATCTCCAGGAGGGCATGCCCGTGATCACCGGAGTGCACGCGATCCTCTACACGCGGGATCCGGAGGGGCTTCGCGCATTCTTCCGCGACGTGCTCGACCTCCCCTCGGTCGACGCGGGAGGCGGCTGGCTCATCTTCGGGCTGCCGCCCGCGGAGCTGGGCATCCACCCCGACGACGGGCCGACCCGGTCGGAGCTCTACCTGCTCTGTGACGACATCGAGGCGACCATGGCCGCGCTCCGCGCCAAGGGCGTCGAGTTCACCCGCGAGGTGTCGCAGGAGCGCTGGG
>Ga0070739_10001988_pt1 | contig 28756 bp, 27 predicted proteins | sample Coa_R1_7_FD_66445 | JGI IMG/M metagenome (GOLD analysis project Ga0070739, IMG submission 66445) | Surface soil microbial communities from Centralia Pennsylvania, which are recovering from an underground coalmine fire - Coalmine... | ecosystem: Environmental > Terrestrial > Soil > Unclassified ...
GTCGAACCGGTCGCGATCGTGCGTTCGAGCGCCTCGCGGTTGGCGTAGGCGAGGGTGAGCACGGCGCCCGTCGTCGCGTCGACGATGACGACGGGCGCGAGGCCGGCGCCGTCCCACCGGACCTCGGGCAGCGACGTCATACGCGAACCGGCTCGCGGCGCACGACGATCCCTTCGGCGGCGAGCGCGTCCTTCAGGTCGGCGATCGCGAGCTCGCCGTAGTGGAACAGCGAGGCGGCGAGCGCGGCGTCGGCGTCCGCTTCGCGGAACACGTCGACGAAATCGCCGATCGCGCCGGCGCCGCCGGAGGCGATCACCGGGAGGTCGCACGCGTCGCGCACCGCACGCGTGAGCGCCAGGTCGAACCCGTCGCGCGTTCCGTCGCGGTCGATCGACGTCACGAGCAACTCGCCGGCGCCCAGCTCCTCGCACGCGCGCGCCCAGCAGACGACGTCGCGCCCGGTCGGCGTCCGGCCGCCGTCGACCACCACCTCGAACCCCGAGGGCTTCTCAGGCGCGCGCCGCGCGTCGATCGCCACGACGACGCACTGCGCGCCGAACCGCAACGCCGCGGCGCGGATCAGGCTCGGATCGCGGACGGCCGCCGAGTTCATGCTGACCTTGTCGCAGCCGGCCCGGAGCAAGTCGTTGACGTCCTCGACGCTGCGCACGCCCCCGCCGACGGCGAACGGGATCGTCAGCTCGTGGGCCACCCCGCGCACCACCTCGAGCGTCGCGCGGCGGCCTTCCACGGTCGCGGTGATGTCGAGGAAGACCAGCTCGTCGGCCCCTTCGGCCTCGTAGCGGCGGGCGAGCGCGACCGGGTCGCCGGCGTCGCTCAGATCGACGAATCGGACGCCCTTGACGACGCGCCCGTCTTTGATGTCGAGGCAAGGGACGATGCGGCGGGCGAGCACGGCCCGGCGAGGTTCGCCGCCTTCGCGGCGCGCCCCCACGCGTGCTACGTCGCCTCCTCGAGCGCGTCGAACGCGCCTTCCGGCTCGTCGCGCTCGCCGGTCAGCCGCAGGGCGACGATCGCGAGGTCGTCCTGGACGCCGCCGCTGAACGTCTCGGCGGTCGCGACGAGAAGCCCGCACAGCGCGCTCGGGTCGAGCGGCCCTTCGCGCAGCAAGGCCGCGACGCGGTCCTCGCCGAGCAGCTCGCCCTCGGGCGAGCGCGCCTCGCTCAGGCCGTCGGTCGCCAGCAGCAGCACGTCGCCGGTCGCGAGCGGGACCGTCGCCGTCCCGTACGTCTCGTCGCGTCCGAGGCCGACGATCGGTCCCGTCGGCTGGAGGACCTCGACCGCGTCGCCGCGCCGCACGAAGGCCGTGGCATGGCCCGCGCTGGCGTAGCGCAGGATCCCGGCGGTGGCATCGAACGCGCCGAGGAACAGCACCATGAAGTCGCCGGGGTCGTCGAACGTGTCCAGGAACAGCCGGTTGAAGCGGGTCACGACGTCGGCGGGGTCGGTGCTCTCGGCGGCCAGCGCGCGGATCGCGTACTGCGCGAACGCGGCATGGCGCGCCGCGCCGATCCCCTTCCCGCTCGCGTCGGCGATCAGCAGCCAGCCGGCGTCCCGGCCGGTGCTCCACGCATCGAGCAGGTCCCCGCCGATAAGCGTCTCGCGCGTGGCCGACGCGTACGCGGTCGCCATCTGCGTTCGCGGGAGCCGGCGCCCCCCGACCCGGAGCGTCCGCTGCAGCGCATCGACCAGCGTTCGCTCGCGCTCGAGCCGGGCGATCGCCTGCGCCTGTGCCACCGCGTAGGCCAGCGCGACGATCGCGAAGAGCGTCACGAAGCCCGCGCTGATCGCCACGGTCGCATTGATCCGCCGGCGGAGCGCGACCTGGACGTCGTCGCGCGCGGCGCGCAGGTCTTGGCGCAGCCGCGCGGCGTCGCCCCCGATCTCGTCGGTGAGCAGCTTCCCCGCGGACTGCATGGCGCGCAGACCCGCGCTCTCACGCCCGGCGATCAGGGGGAGCGCGACCTGCTGCTCCCATCGGCGGTGCGCGTCGCGCATGTCCTCGACCAGGGCGAGGCTCCGCAGCAGGCCCTGCGCCCGCAGCGCCGAGGCGATCTTCGCGAGCGCGTCGTCGAAGTCGGGGTCGGGCGGGCGATCGGCCGCAAGGTAGCTGTCGTCGTGCGTCACGACGTACCCGCGGACGGCGTTCTCCTCGGCGAACTGGATCTGGAGCGCCTGCTCGAGGTCGGTGGACGCCGCGGCGAGCCGGATCTGCGCGCTCGAGGCCGCGTCGAGCTGCCGTACGCCGATCAACGGCCCTGCGATCGCGGTCAGAAAGAACGCCGCGATCAGCAGGAGGATTGGAGGCGACGCCCAGACTCGAACTGGGGGTGGAGCTTTTGCAGAGCTCTGCCTTACCACTTGGCTACGTCGCCGGTCGCCGTTGGAGCGGGTGGCGGGAATCGAACCCGCGCGTCAACCTTGGGAAGGTCGCAGGCTACCATTACATCACACCCGCGCCGGGACGGCTCGCACCGTTTCGCGCCCACCGGCGTGAACCCTCGCGCTGGGACGACCGCGTGGCGACCCATCGGCCCGCTGTTCGCGCTCGGTCTCACGGCGCCCGGCAGCCCAAGAAGGCCCCCCTCGCGGCGGCCGTGAACGCGCGGATGCTTCCTATTTCCTACGGAGATTCCCCGTGCATCCGATACGCCTCGCGGTCCGCGCCTTCGGTGCGGTCGCGCTCGCCGCGCTCGTCGCGACGTCGCTGCCGACGCTGACCCGCGCGGCCGACTCGCCGCCGCCGACCGCGGCGACCGCCATCAGCGCGCAAAACATGGACCCCACGTGCAAAGCCTGCGACGACTTCTACCAGTACGCGAACGGCGGCTGGCTGAAGTCGCACACGATCCCGGCGGGCCATCCCAGCTGGGGCGGGTTCGACGAGCTCGCGCAGCACAACCGCGAGGCGCTCCACGCGATCCTCGAGGAGGCGGCGAAGAACGCCTCGGCGCCGGCGGGCTCGGACACGCAGAAGATCGGGACGTTCTACCGCGCGTGCATGGACGAGGCCGCCATCGAGAAGGCCGGGATCGCGCCGATCGAGCCGATGCTCCGCGAGGTCGCGGCGGTCTCGACCGAGCCCGCGCTCGCCGTCGAGCTCGCGAAGCTGCAGACGGAAGGCGTCGGCGACGGGCTGGACTTCGGCTCCGAGCCGGACACGAAGGACTCGTCGAAGACCATCGCCTCGATCGGCATCGGCGGGCTCGGACTGCCCGACCGCGACTACTACTTGAAGACGGACGAGCGCAGCGCGAAGATTCTGACCGCGTACCGCGAGTACGTCGCCACGCAGCTGCGGAACCTCGGCGACACGCCGGCGGCGGCGACCGCCGAGGCGGGCCAGATCCTCGCGCTCGAGACGGCGATCGCGAAGGCGACGCCCACGCGCGTCGAGCTGCGCGACCCCAAGGCGACGTACCACCCGATGGCGGTGAGCGCGCTCGCGAGCGTCGGACCGCACGTCCCGTGGGCGCAGTTCTTCGCCCAGTTCGGCGCGCCCGGCTTCGCGACGCTCGACGTCAACGTCCCGACCTACGTCACCGGCTACGACGCGCAGCTCACCGCCACGCCGCTCTCGACGTGGAAGACCTACCTGCGCTTCCACGTCGCCGACGCGTATTCGAGCGCGCTGCCGAAGCGCTTCCTCGACGCGAGCTTCGCGTTCCACAGCGGCGTGCTGTTCGGCGTGAAGGAGCAGCTGCCGCGCTGGCAGCGTTGCACGTCGGCGACCGACGCATCCCTGCGGACCCCGCTCGGCAAGGCCTACGTCGCCGTCAACTTCCCGCCGTCCGCGAAGGCGCGCGCGCAGGAGATGGTCGACAACCTGCAGTCGACGCTGCGCGGCGACATCACGACGCTCGCCTGGATGAGCCCGACGACGCGCGCGTACGCCGTGAAGAAGCTCGACGCGTTCACGAAGAAGATCGGCTATCCAGACAAGTGGGAGGACTACTCGTCGCTGACGATCCCGGACGAACCGTACGCGCAGCTCGTCGAGCGCGTCCGGAGCTGGAATCACGGCGTCGACATGGCGCGCATCGGGAAGCCGACGGACCGCACGCTGTGGGGGATGACGCCGCCGACGGTCAACGCGTACTACAATCCGACGAACAACGAGATCGTGTTCCCGGCCGGGATCCTGCAGCCGCCGTTCTTCTTCTCGTCGGCCGACGACGCGGTGAACTACGGCGCGATCGGCGCGGTGATCGGGCACGAGATGACGCACGGCTTCGACGACCAGGGGCGCCAGTACGACGCCCAGGGCAACCTCACCGACTGGTGGACGGCCCAGGACGCCGCCGCGTTCAACAAGCGCGCGCAGTGCATCATCGACGAGTACGATTCGCTCGAGCCGCTTCCCGGCGTGCACACGAACGGCAAGCTGGTCCAGGGTGAGGCGATCGCCGACCTCGGCGGCGCGACGATCGCGTACAAGGCGTTCGAAAAGACGCCCGAGTTCAAGGCGCACCGCTCGATCGGCGGCTTCACCCCGGCGCAGCGCTTCTTCCTCGCCTACGCGCAGATCTGGCGCGCGCTCCAGACCGACGCCTACACGCGGCAGCTCGTCGTGATCGATCCGCACCCGAACGACAAGCTGCGGGTGCTCGGTACGCTGTCCAACATGCCGGAGTTCGCGGCGGCGTTCAAGTGCGCCGCGACCGACAAGATGGTGCGCAAGGACCGGTGCCAGATCTGGTGATGCATCCCGCTCGACTCACGCTCCGCGCTTTCGGCGCGGCCGCCCTCACGGCGCTCGTCGTCGCCTCGATCCCGCAGCTTCGTGCGGGCGCGGCGACCGGCGGCGCGGCGGTCCCGGCGATCGACCTGCACAACATCGACACGACCTGCAACGCGTGCGACGACTTCTACCGGTTCGCGACCGGCGGCTGGGAGAAGTCGCACACGCTGCCGCCCGGTCGCGCCCGCTGGGGGACGTTCAACGAGCTCGCCAAGCGCAACCAGGACGAGCTGCAGGGCATCCTCGCCGCCGACGCGGCCGACACCGCGGCGCCGGCCGGGTCCGACACCGCGAAGATCGGCGCGTTCTACCGCTCGTGCATGAACGAGGGGGCGATCGAGCAGGCCGGGCTCGCGCCGGTGAAGCCGCTGCTCGACCAGGTGGCGGCGATCCACGACGTCCCCTCGCTGATCGCGACGGACGTCGCGCTGCAGCGCTCCGGCGTCGACACCGGGCTGCCGCTCGGACCGCGGCCGGATCCCAAGGACTCGGCGATCCAGATCGCCTCGATCGGGATGGGCGGGCTCGGGCTGCCCGACCGCGACTACTACGTCAAGGACGACGAGCACTCGCAAGAGATCCGCAGCGCGTACGACACGTACGTCACGACGCAGCTGCGCAACCTCGGCGAGTCGCCCGCCGCCGCGGAGCGCGACGCCGCCGCGGTGATCGCGCTGGAGACCGCTCTCGCGAAGGCGACGCCGCGCCGCGCCGACCTGCGCGATCCGCACAAGACGATCAACCCGACGCCGGTCGCGCAGCTCGCGACGGTCGCCCCGCACGTTCCGTGGTCGGCGTACTTCGCCGACTTCCACGCGCCCGCGGTGGAGACGGTGAACCTGACCGTCCCCGGCTTCGTGCAGGCCTACGACGCGCAGCTCGCCGCGACGCCGCTCGCCACGTGGAAGGCCTACCTCGCCTACCACGTCGTCGACGCGTACGCCGCCGCCCTGCCGAAGGCGTTCGCCGACGCGAGCTTCGCGTTCCGCAGCGGCGTGCTGCTCGGCGTGAAGCAGCAGCTCCCGCGCGCCGAGCGCTGCACGAGCGCCGAAGACGCCTCGCTGCGCGACGTCGTCGGCAAGGCGTACGTCGCGAAGTATTTCCCGCCCGCGGCGAAGGCGCGCGCCCAGGCGATGGTCGCGAACCTGCACGAGACGCTCCGCGAGGACATCGGGACGCTGAGCTGGATGAGCCCGGCGACGAAGGCGGCCGCGATCGCCAAGCTGAGCGCGATCACGAAGAAGATCGGCTATCCCGACACGTGGGAAGACTACGCGACGCTGCACGTGACCGACGGCCCGTACGCGGACAACGTCCTCGCCGTCCGGCGCTGGAACAGCGAGCGCGCGATCGCGCGGATCGGAAAGCCGACGGATCGCGCGCGTTGGGGCATGACGCCGCCGACCGTCAACGCGTACTACAACCCCTCGAACAACGAGATCGTGTTTCCGGCCGGGATCCTGGCGCCGCCGTTCTTCAACGCGACGGCCGACGACGCGGTGAACTACGGTGCGATCGGCGCGGTGATCGGCCACGAGACGACGCACGGCTTCGACGATCAGGGGCGGCAGTTCGACGCCGAAGGGAATCTGCGCGACTGGTGGACGCCGGAGGACGCCGCGAGCTTCGATGCCCGCGCGAAGTGCATCGTCGACGAGTTCGACGGCTTCGAGGTCGCGCCGGGCGTCCACGAGCAGGGCCGGCTCGTCCAGGGTGAGGCGATCGCCGACCTGGGCGGCCTCACGATCGCGTACAAGGCGTTCGAGAAGACGCCCGAGGCGAAGGCCCACACGCCGATCGACGGCTACACCCCCGAGCAGCGCTTCTTCCTCGCGTTCGCGCAGCTGTGGGCGCAGCTCGAGACGGAGGCCGCGGAGCGGCAGCTCGCCGCGACCGACCCGCATCCCGACGGCCGCTATCGCGTGATCGGGACGCTCGAGAACATGCCCGAGTTCGCGGCGGCGTTCCACTGCGCCGCGAACGCGAACATGGTCCGGACGAACCCATGCCGCATCTGGTGACGGCACCGCTGCGCGCGCTCGCCCTCGCGGCGAGCGTCGCGCTCGTCGCCGCGGCGCCGGCGCATCCGGCGTCGCGGCCGGTCGACGTCGCGATCAAGACGACCGACGGGACGATCGTGGTGCGCCTCGATGCGGCGCACGCGCCCCTCACGACGAAGAACTTCTTGCACTACGTCGACACGCGCGCGTACGACGGGACGTCGTTCTACCGCACCGTGTCGAAAGCGAACGAACCGCAGTCGCGCATCGAGGTCATCCAGGGCGGGCTGAACCCGGCGACGACGAACCCGATGATCAAGCCGATCCCGCTCGAGCCCACCAGCAAGACCGGGCTGCACAACGTCGAGGGCGCGATCGCGATGGCGCGGACGGCCGATCCGAACTCGGCGACGACCGAGTTCTACATCTGCATCGGCGACGATCGCTTCCTCGACGCGGGCGGACCGCTCGATCCCGGCTACGCCGCGTTCGGGAGGGTGATCCGCGGGATGGACGTCGTGCGCAAGATCCAGCGCTCGCACGCGACCGGCGAGACGCTCGATCCTCCGGTGAAGATCCTCTCGATCAGCCGCGTTCGCTGACGCCGCGGCGGTCGGGGCTCAGGTCGCGGGCGACGTCGCGGTACAGGTGCCGCATCGCGTCGACCATCAGCGAGCCGCAGCGAAAGATCCCGTCGCCGGAGAGCCGGACGCCGTTCCACGGGCTGCCGGCATGACGTTGCACGAGCAGATACGTGTCGTTGCCGACCGCATAGATCGCGAACTGATCCGATTCGGCGACGCACGCCATCTTCGCGACCTCGGACGGGTCGATGCCGTTGACGAAATCCAAGCGAAACCTCCGGGCGCGCCGCCTTCGTGCGGCGCGCCGCGCGCTCCCGCACGCGAAGGCGTCCTCGGCGGCGCACGACGAAGGGCGCGCCGTGAGACGAGCAACCTTTCGGACGCCGGAGGACGTGATCGCCGCGCGCGGGACGCGCGTCGCGGAGAGCGGCTGGCACGAAGTGACGCAGCCGATGGTCGACGCCTTCGCCGCGCTGACGCACGACGAACAATGGATCCACGTCGATCCCGAGCGCGCGCGCCGCGAGTCGCCGTTCGGCGGAACGGTAGCGCACGGCTTCCTGACGCTCAGCTTGCTCGCGATGATGGCGGCCGAGTGTCTCGACCTGCCGCCCGCGCGGCTCTCGCTGAACTACGGCTTCGACAAGATCCGCTTCGTCTCGCCGGTTCCGGTCGGCGCCGAGCTGCGCGCGACGTTCGGCGTCGAGAATGCGCGGCTCCTCGACGGCGCGCTGAGCATCACCTGGCGCACCGAGATGGAGATTCGCGGCGCCGAGAAGCCGGCGCTGACCGCGCTGTGGCTCGCGCGGCTCCTGCTGTAGCGGCCGCGCACAAACGAACGGGCGCCGGATCTCTCCGGCGCCCGCGGGTTTCTCGCGCGCGAGAAGCTTACTGGACGACGGCCTTCGCGCCGGCTTCCTGCAGCTTCTTGGCGATCGCCTCGGCTTCGTCTTTGGGTATGCCCTGCTTCACCGGCTTGGGAGCGCTCTCGACGAACGCCTTCGCCTCGGTGAGCCCGAGCGAGGTGATCTCGCGGACCGCCTTGATGACCTTGATCTTCTCGGCGCCGATGTCCTGAAGGACGACGTCGAACTCGGTCTTCTCGGCGGCGGGCGCGGCCGCGCCGGCGGCCGGCGCGGCGGCCACGGCGACGGGCGCCGCGGCGCTGACGCCGTACTTCTCTTCGAGCTGCTTGACGAGGTCGCTCAGCTCGAGGACGGTGAGGCTGTCGATCTGGGAGATGATGTCGGCGAGTGCCATGATTCGTGTGGGCTCCTGCTATGACGCGGCGGGCTGATCGGCCGAGCTCTTCTTCTCGGCGATCGCGTTGAGGACGCGGACGAGGCCGCTCTGATTGCCGGACAGGACCCGGACGAGTCCCGTGATCGGCGAGCTGAGCGACCCGACGAGGCGCGCGAGCAGCTCTTGTTTGGGTGGAAGCGCGGCGAGCGCTTGAACTTGCGCGGCATCGACGAACTTGCCGTCGATGAACGCGCCCTTGACGTCGACCGGTTTGGTCTGGTCCGAGAACGTCTTGAGGGCTTTCGCCGGTGCGACGGGGTCGTCGCCGGCGAAGACGACGCCGGTCGGGCCCGCGAGGATGCCGTCGAGCGCGGAGGCGAGCTCGTCGCTCGCCGCCCGCTTGAAGAGCGTGTTCTTCACGACGCCGTAGGTGCTGCCGTCCTTGCGAAGCTCCGTGCGGAGCTTCGTGATCTCTTCGACGGTCAGCCCGGCGTAGTTGGTGAAGAACAGGTTCTTCGTGCCGGCGATCCGCTCGCGGAGCTCTTCGATCGTCGCTTCTTTTTTCGCGGTCGGCATCGTAGGCTCTCCGAGGGAAACAAAAACGCCTCCGCCGACGGGGCGAGGCGCACGCATCGACCGGTCGCAGGCGACCGGTCGCGGGGATTCCGCTTGGATTGCGCGTCCTCGGCAGGCGTGCGTTCGCGGGGAGCGCACATTACCGACCACGGAGGTCGACCTGCGGTCATTGGAGCCAACGCCTGTTGTACTACGCGGCCGGGGTCCGCGTCAAGGATGAATGCCGACCGGGCCGAGGCGGCGTTCTGGGCAGGGTTCCTGCGAAACCGCAACGTCGAGGCAGCCACCGCCGACGACGCCGCGATCCCGGTCGCCGGCGGCTACGCGATCAGCGTCCCCGGGACGGTGTACCAGCTCGCGCTCGCCGTCGGGTCGAGCCGCCCCCTGACCGAAGACGACCTGCGAATCGTCGATGCGTTCTACCGGGCGCGCGAGGCCCTGCCGCGCATCGAGCTTCGCGAAGAGGCGCTCGCCCGCGATCGGACCGTCCTCGCCGACGGGGGCTACGACGCCGAAGAGTTGGCGATCACGCTGCTCGAGGCGCCGGCGGCGCGCTTCCCGGACGACCCGGCGATCCGGGTCCGCGCGACGACCGACCGCGCGGGCTGGGTCGCGCTCGCCAGCGCCGGGTTCGCCGGCGACGGGGACCCGGCCCCGCACGTCCGCACCGCGCAGGTGGGCGCCGCGGCGGCGTCCGGGCTCTTCGTCGCCGAGATCGACGGGACGCCGGCCGGCGCCGGGGCGGCCGGAATCGCCGGCGACGTCGCCTTCCTCTTTTCGGGCACGGTGCTGCCGGCGTTCCGCGGGCGCGGGGTCCACGGGGCGCTGTTGCGCGCGCGGCTCTCCTACGCGGTCTCGCGCGGCGCGACGCGCGGAGCGTTGAAGGCGCTCGCCGGCTCCAGCTCCGAGCGCTCGGCGAAGCGGGCCGGATTCGTACCGACCGCGACGCTGCGGCGCGCGCGCCGCTCCTAGCCGGGCGAACGGGAGGCGAGGGGCCGCCGGGAGAACGGTCCGAGCTCGGGTGTTTACGGAAAGAGAACCGGCCGTGGTTCGCCTCTCCGGCGAGCACGACATCAGCACGCGCGACCAGCTGCGCCGCGCCTTTCAGGCGGCGCGAGAGAATCCGCGCGTCATCGTCGACACCGTCGGCGTCAGCTACCTCGACTCCACGGCCGTCGGCGAGATCGCACGCGCCGCGGAGCACGCCGCGCGGCTCCCCGGCGGCAAGCTGGTCATCGTCGCGCGGAATCAGCGGCTCATCCGCCTCCTGAGCATCGCCGGCCTGACGGGGACGATCCCGATCGTCGATACGAACGCCGACGCGCTCGCGCTGCTCGCCGACGGCTGACGCGCGCCCGCACGAGCTTCCGAAACGCCGACGGCCCTCGCGCGAGCGAGGGCCGTCGTGGTGCGCAAACGCGGGACGGCGCGCTAGGCGGTCGTCGCGGTGGGGCGGATGCGAGTCGGGTCGATCTTCACGCCGGGTCCCATCGACGACGTCAGCGTGATCGAGCGCAGGTAGGTGCCCTTCGCCGCCGAGGGCTTCGCGCGGACGAGCGCGTCCAGCAACGTCGAGAGGTTCTCGGCGAGCTGGCTCTCGCCGAACGACGCCTTCCCGACGATCGTGTGCACGATCCCCGTCTTGTCGAGGCGGTACTCGACCTTGCCGGCCTTGATGTCGCGGACCGCGGCGCCGGGGTTCGGCGTCACCGTCCCGGACTTCGGGTTCGGCATCTTCTGCGCGAGGATGCGGCCCAGCTCGCGGCCGATCGACGGCATCATGTCCGGCGTCGCCACGGCGACGTCGAAGTCGGCGAAGCCGCCCTTGACCCGGTCGATCAGCTCCTGCTCGCCGACCACGTCGGCGCCGGCCGCCTCGGCGGCACGCGCGGCGTCGCCGCGGGCGAAGACGATCACGCGGACCGTGCGTCCGGTGCCGTGCGGCAGGTTCACCGTCCCGCGGACGTTCTGATCGGCCTTCTTCGGATCGACGCCGAGCCGGACGTGGATCTCGATCGTCTCGTCGAACTTCGCGGTCGCGTTGCGCTTGACGAGCGAGGTCGCCTCGGCCGGATCGTACAGGCGAGCCGGATCGTAGGCTTGGACCAGCGAGCGGAAGCGCTTGCCGTGCTTGCGCATCAGGCCGCCCCCTCGACGTTGACGCCCATCGAGCGTGCCGTTCCCGCGACGATCTTCATCGCGGCCTCGACGTCGTTCGCGTTGAGGTCCGGCATCTTCGTCTGCGCGATCTCGCGGACTTGCGCCTGCGTCAGCGTCCCGACCTTGTTCCGGTTCGGCTCCTTCGAGCCCGACTCGAGCCCGAGCGCGCGCTTGATGAGGAACGACGCCGGCGGCGTCTTCGTGATGAACGTGAACGTCCGGTCTTCGAAGACCGTGATCTCGACCGGGATGATGAACCCTTCCTGGGCCTTCGTCCGGTCGTTGTACTGCTTGCAGAAGTCCATGATGTTGAGCGAATAGGGGCCCAACGCAGGACCGACGGGCGGGGCGGGCGTCGCCTTCCCGGCGGGAAGAGCGAGACCGATCTTCCCGACGACTCTCTTGGCCATGTGATTCCTCGACGCGTCCGGTGAGCCGGACGGTCTCCCCCGCGGGTGAACGCGCCGGCCGCCGGGGTGGTACGGGCCGGGCGCAACGCTTCAGTCTACCACGGGCCGCGACGGCCGCCAAGCCCGCTCCGGCGCCGCCCTTCGGCGTCGTCCGGAAGTCGTTCGTCCCTAGGCCCCGACCGAAGCGTTCGTTACCCTGACCCCAACAGCCCGGCTTTCACGGAAGGGGCGGAGGGTGAACACCGAACGAGAACCGGCCCGCGCGACGCTCGACGAGGTGCGGCGCCGGACCACCGAGCAGCGCGCCGCGGCGGAGCGGCTCCTGGACGAGCTCCGCCAGCTCGAGTCGCGGCTGGCCGAAGAGACGTCGCGCGCGGACGCGGCCGCCGCTCGCCGCGCCGACGCCGAGGCGCGCCTCGCCGAAGCCCGCCGTCACGAAGAGGAAGAGCGCCGCGCCGTCGCGCTCGCCAACGAGCGGCTCGCGGAGCGGCGGCGCGAGCGCGAAGAGGCGGAGACGGAGCTCCGTGCGGCCGCCGACGCCGCCGCATCCGTCGCCCCGGACGTGCTCGAAAGCCTCCACCGGCTCGAGGGCGAGCTGGAGCTCCGGCCGGACGCGGCACGCCGGGCGGCCGAGCGCCGCGCCGCCGACGTCGCCCGCAATGGCACGCGCTGAGACCGACGTCGGGGTCTGCCGGAACCCGCAGTGCCCGAACGGCGCCAGCGGAGCGCGCCTCGAGCGCTACCCCGGTCCCGGCGAATGGTGTCCCGCCTGCGGCGAGCGGCTCGAGGTCGCCGACGGCGTCCTGCCGCCCGAGCTGTTCGACCGGCTGCACCACGCGCTCGGGTTCACCGTCCCGCAGCCGGCGCGGCGCGCGCCGTCGCCGTGGGCGGTCGGCGGCGCGATCGCGCTCGTCGCCGTCGCGCTCGTCGTCGCGCTGCTCGCGCTCAAGGGCGGGCTGCGCCCGGCGTCGGCCGCCGTCCGCGTCTGCTCGTCGAGCATGACCGCACGCCTGGCCGACGACGTCGTCGCCGCGTGGAGCGCCGGCGACGAACGCGCCGCGTCGCGCGCCGACGCCGCGTCCGGCGCCGCCTGCGACGTTCGCTTCTCGGTCGAGCCGAACGCGTCGCGCGATCGGGTCGTCGCGCACGACGCGCTGGTCGTGATCGTCAACCCCGCCAACCCGCTCGCCCGGATCGCCGAGCGCGACGTGCGCGCCGCCGTCGCCGGCACCGTCGCCGACTGGAGCGCGCTCTCCAGCGCGCGCGGACCGATCGCGGTTCTTCTTCCCCCCGACGCCGGCGACGAGGGCCGGCTGCTCGCGCAGACGCTGCTGCGCGGCATCTCGCCGGGCGCGCGCGTGACGCGGCTGCCGAGCAGCGCCGCGGTCACGCGCGTCGTCGCGAGCGCGAGCGGCCGTACGGCGCTCGGCATCGTCGCGTTCAGCGCGTCGGTGCCCGCGCGCGTCGTCGCGCTCGGCGCCGGCCCGCCGCCCAGTTCGCTCTCGATCGCGACGCACCGGTACCCGCTCTCGTTCGCGGTCGTCGCGGACGCTTCGCACGACGCGGGCGAGCGCGCCGCCGACCTCGTCCGCTTCGCACGCTCGCGCGGTGCGCAGTCGATCGCGGTGCACGACGGCCTCGTCAGCCGCGACGGGATCTGAGATGCGCCGGCTCGCCGCGCTGCTGGTTCTCGGCATGCTGCTGCTCGGCGCGGGGACGCCCTCCGCGCCGCGGACGATCGTGTTCGGCGCCGCCGTCTCGCTGACGGGATCGCTCGCCGCCGAAGGCCGGCTCACGAAGGAAGGGTACGACTTCTGGGCCGCCTACGTGAACGCGCACGGCGGCCTGCGCGTCGCCGGCGTTCCGTATCGCGTCGAGCTGCGCTACGCCGACGACGAGTCGAACGCCGAAACGGCGGCGACGCGTCTCGTCTCGCTGCTCGAGAACGAGCACGTCGACTTCCTGCTCGGGCCGTACTCTTCGGCGCCGACGTTCGCGGCCGCCGCGGTCGCCGAGCGGTATCGCGTCCCGCTGGTGGACAGCAGCGGCGCCGCGGAACGGATCTTCAACCAGGGCTATCGCTACACGTTCGGCGTGCTCTCGCCGGCGCGCAAGTATCTGATCGGAATCATCGAGCTCGCGGTGCGCCGCACGCCCCGGCCGCAGACCGTCGCGATCAGCGCCGCGCCGGATCCGTTCTCGCTGGAGGTTCAGCAAGGCGCGGTGCAGTCGGCGAACGATCACGGCATCCACGTCGTGTACGCCGAGCACTACGACGGCAGCGCGGCCGCGATCGACGCGTCGGCGGCCGCGATCGCCGCCGCCGCGCCCGATCTCGTGCTCAACGCCGGACACCTGCAGGACGCGCTGCAGATGCACCGCGCGCTCAAGGCGCATCACGTCGCGGCGAAAGCGTTCGGATATTCGGTCGGGCCCGACACGCCGGAGTTTCGCCGCACGCTCGGCGGCGACGCCGAAGCGGTCGTCGGGAGCGCGCAGTGGTCGAGCGCGGTGACGTATCGCGGCGAAGCGGGGTTCTACCGCAGCGCGCGCGACTACGACGCCGCGTTCCGGCGCGCGTACGGACGCGCGCCCGACTACCACAACGCCGAGGCGACCGCGGCGTGCCTGGCCTTCCAGTACGCGATCGCGCGTGCCGGCTCGACCGAGCGCGAGGCCGTCCGCGACGCGCTGGCGCGGCTCGACGTCGTGACCTTCTTCGGGCTGCTGAAGTTCGACGCGCGCGGGATCAACGTGTTCAAGCCGATGGTCGTCAACCAGATCCAAGGCGGCCGGCTCGTGACGATCTATCCGTACCGGCTCGCCGACGGCAAGCCGGTCTATCCCGCGCCCGCCTGGCACGACTGAGCGAACGCGCCCGCCGCGGAGACGAACGCGACGGGCCCGCGACCCGCCGGCGGCGAAGCGCCGCCGGTCATGGGTCGAACGCTGGGCCTCGCGGCCGGGGCCGGATTGCTGTGCGCGCTCGCGACGGCGGGGATCGCGTATCCCGCGCTCGCCCAGCCCGCGCACGTGCCGCTTCTCGCGCAGGCCGCGCCGTCACCCGCGCCGACGACGCCGGCGATGCGCCGGATCGTCACCGGAAGCGTGCGCGATGCCGAGACGCGCCCGGTCGCCGGCGCGCGCGTCGCGGCGGCGCGCGCCGCCACGACCACCGGCGCCGACGGGCGCTTTGTTCTGACGCTGCCCGCGACGGTGGGCCGCAGCGTGTCGCTGACGGTGAGCGCGCCGGGATTCAAGCCGGCCTCGCTCGACCCCGTCCCCGTCCGCGCCGCGAACGAAGCGCCCGCACCGGCCGGCGGGCTCGAAGTCGCGATCGTGCTGCAGCGCGAGACGCTCACGACGATCGGCGTGACGAGCACGCAGAGCGGCGAGGCGGCGATGAACGTGCAGCCCGGCGCGTTCAGCGTGATCGGGCGCGAGCGGATCGACGACCGCGACGAGCCGCAGCTGGCGCCGCTGTTCGACGAAACGCCCGGCGTGATCTCGAACCACACCGCATCCTCGAATCCCGCCTCGCCGGGAGTGCAGACCTCGCCGAACCTGCGCGGAACGCTCGACTACGAGAAGACGACGCTGATCGACGGACACGCGGTCGCCACCGGCCGCTTCGGCGACTACGTGACGACGTTCCTGAGCACGTACGTGCTGCAGGACGTCGAGATCGCGAAGGGTCCGAGCGCGTTCGCGCCGCTCGTCGTCGACGGGATCGGCGGCACGGTGAACTTTCGCACGCTCGACCCGACGCGCCGTCCCGCGCACGACTTCGGCTTCGTGGAGGACTCGTTCGGCGGGACGCTGGTCCATGCGGCGGCGTCCGCGACCGTGGGCAAGCTGGGCTTCGTGGTGAGCGCGGCAAGCTACGGTACGCCGGGCGCGTTCACGCAGATGCCGACGACGATCGCGCTTCCCTCCGGAACGGCGATCGCCGGCGTCGGCACGATCGGCGGCACGACGTCGGCGACGCCGCCGCCGGGGACGCCCGCCGGCCCGTTTCCGATCGCGGGCGCGCAGAACAACCCGTCGAACGCGTACGTGAAGCTGACCGGCTGCTGCGAGAACGTCTCGTCGTGGTTCCAGGGACGCAGCGAGCTCGCGAAGATCCGCTACGACTTCAGCCCGGCGACGTCGCTCACCGCGGCGTATCTCGGCAGCCAGTCGCGGTTCGACCTCGACGGCGCGCAGCTGCAGGCCTTCGACGCGACGTTCGCGCCGAGCGGCAGAGCGGTGCTGCTGAACCCCACGACGCACCTCCCGGCGAATCAGACCGAAATCGAGAACGAGCCGCTGTTCGAGGCCGAGCTGCGCACCGCGCTGCGCGACGACACGATCATCGTGCGCTGGTACGACGTCTCGCTGAACCGCTTCACCGGGAACGCGACGCCGAACGCGGCGACGCCGTACACCGGAACGCTCACGCTCACCGGAACCGCGCCGCTCGCCGGCGGCGGCTCGGCGACCTTCGCCGGCCGCCCCGAGAGCGTCAGCATCGCGAACGTCTTCGCCCGCACCGTCGAAGAAGATCGCGTGCACGGCGGCTCGTTCGCCTACGATCATCCCGCCGGGAACAACGACTACGAGCTCGCCGTCGACCGTATCGTCTCGCTCACCGACGCGTATTCCGAAGGCGCCGCGAACGGCGTCGCGACGTTCAGCGCGTCGGTGCCGGCCGGCTCGCGGCAGACGATCACCTCGCTGATGGCGCGCGGGACGTTCCGCCCCGACGCGCTCGACACGCTCGTCGTCGCGGGCTACGCGACCACGTACGACAGCCGGTTCTCGACGGGGCCGAACGGGACGGGCTGGAACTTCGGCAACGCGACGCACGCGCAGATCGATCCGCGGGTCGGCTTCACCCACCGGCTCCCCAAGAGCGATGCGATTCTGCGGTTCGACGCCGGCGGCTCGGTGACGCCGCCGGCCTTCAACGTGCTCTCCGGCGTGAACCAGACGGCGGCGGCCGCGTACCGGCCGGGCGCGACGTCGCTGACGATCACGCAGAACACCGGCTTCCTGAAGCCGGAGACGTCGTTCGGCTACGATCTCGGCGCCGACTGGAAGCCCAACGCCGGCACGGTGCTCTCCGGCGACCTGTATCTCACGAACGTCTTCGATCAGCTCGTCGCGACCGTCACGCCCGCCGGAACGTACACGCCGCCGGGCGGCAGCCCGATCCCGCTGTACGTGAGCGGCTCCGCGAACGCGGGGAACTCGCGCTTCTACGGGCTCGAGCTGTCGGCGCGCTCCGACCCGCGCGCAGGATTCGGCTTCATCGCGCAGGGCGCGCTGGCGCGCGCCTTCGCCTACGACGTCTCGCCGGCGCTATACGCGAACGCGGCGGGCCCGTACGCCACGAACCTGGCGATCGTCCCCGGCACGAACTACACCTCGACCGGAACCGGCTTCAACGGGATCTCGAACAAGGGCATCCCGTACGCGCAGGGCTACGGCGAGCTGCACTACCGCACCGGGCGCGGCGCGCTCGCGCTGTTCGGGATGACCTACTACGGCAACAACAACCCGTTCGGCGTCCCGGGCTTCGCGATCGCGAACGCGTCGCTGCGCGTTCCGCTCGGCGTCGCGCGCGAGTCCGCCGCGGTGCAGGTCTCCGCCGACAACCTGTTCGGCTACGACGGCGGCCGCACGATCCTCACCGATCAGGGGATCCCGGTCGCGCTCGTCAACGGGAAAGTCGGGCTCGTCAACGCGCTCCCCGTCGAACCGCGGACGTTCCGCTTCGAATTGCGCTTCGGCGGCACGCGATGATCCTTGCGAGCCCCGTCGTCGCGACGGCGCCGTCCGCCGCCGTTGCGCCGCGCGCCGCGGCGGCGAACGAATCGCCCGCGGCGGGACCGCGCGCCCCGACGCCGGTCGTCGTTACCGTCGCGGCCGACCCGGGCACGTCGGCCGTCGATGCGGTCGTGCGCGCGGACGACGCCGCGCACGGCGTGCGCGCGAGCACGACCGTCGGACCCGACGGCCGGGCGACCCTCGCGCTCGGGCCCGGAACGTACGCGCTCTCGGTGACGAAGCCGGGGTTCGCGCCGGCGCGGGTGCGGCTCGTGGTCGACGCGCGGACGCAGGTCGTGCGCGTCGCGCTGCACGCGACGCCGGCCGCGGCGCTGCGCACGATCGGCGCGGTGTCGGCGGCCGAGCGCGGCGCGTTCAACACGACGCCGGTCGAAGAGACGGTCGTTCCGCGCGAAGCGTACCGCGACATGAGCCAGCCCGGGCTCGACGACGTGCTCTCGCAGAAACCGGGGATGATGCTGGACCGCGCCGGACGCGGAATCGGCGGCTTCGACGCGCCGCCGGTCGCGCTCGTGCGCGGCGGGACGCCGATGGAGACGCAGGTCCTGCTCGAAGGCGTCCCCGTGGCGCCCGCGACGACGCGCGCGCTCGCGCTCACGGCGATCCCGTCGTTCGTGACGCAGGAGCTGGAAGTGGAGCCGGGCGCCTCCGCGCTCGTCCCGACCATCGACGGCGCGATGAACGGGACGCTGAACGTCCGCTTCGCGGAGCCGACTCCGGTGTGGCGCGCGCTCCCCGAGCAAGGCGTCGACTCGCGCGGCGGGAGCTTCACCGACCTCACCGGAGGCGGCGCGAGCGGCGCGCTCGCGTTCGCGCTCGCCGCGGCGGCGAGCGGCGAGACCGGCGACCTGTCGATCACCGACGCGATCCAGCACGCCGCCGTCGTGAAGGCGCGCACGCCGCTTTCGCCCGCGAGCGGCCTCACCGTGACGGCGTACGACGAGAGCGACCAGGACCGCGTCTCGACGCAGCGCTTCGCCTTCACCGGCGCGGAATACCGGATCGACGGCGCGCAGAGCGGTCTGCTCGCGCGCGTCTGGCACGTCGACGACGATCGCGACGGCGCCGTGGCCGGCGATCCGCTGGAGCGCGCGGCGAGCGATCGTCTCAGCGGCGGATCGCTCGAGCTCGACCGCACCGCCGGGAACGCGTTCTTGTCGGCGGGATACGCCGCGACGCACGACGCGGGCAGCGCGCTCGGCTTCGTGACGGTTCCGGACGGATCGTATCAGGACGTCGCCACGATCTTTCTCCGCGCGATCCTCCGCCCGTCGCCGCGCTGGCAGCTGCAGGGCGCCGCGTACGACGTCGCGGCCCGAACGGCGGCCGGCGCGCGCCGGGTCGACGAGAGCGGGATCGGGCTGCGCGCGGGCGCTTCGTACCGCGCCGGCGACGACCTCACGCTCCGCGCGTCGATCGGCGCGGGTTTCACGCCGCCCTCGCTCGTCGCGCTCGCCGGACTCCGCGGGAGGATGGGCCCCGAGACGGCCGGCACGGCCGACGTCGGCCTGCAGGCGCACGTGATCGATCCGCACACGACGCTCTCCGCCGACTACTTCGAAACCGCCGGAAACGACCGGCTCGTGGAGACCGTCTCCGCGTTGCCCTGGGTCGACGCGGGATCGTTCACGCGGCACGGCGTCGAGCTGTCGCTCGCGCGGTTCGTGCCGCGCGGATTCGGCTATCTGCTGCAGGGCTGGACCGCGAGCGACTCCTCACGGCTCGACGCGACCGCCGGCGACGTCGCCGCGGCGAGCACGCAAGGCTACGCCGAAGCGTCGTATCACTGGGCGAACGGCTCCCGTCTTTCGTTCGGCGGCACGTACTACGGCGCCGATCCCGCGCTCGCGCAGCCGTCCGCGGTGCTGCTCAACGCCAACCTGGAGATCCAGATCGGCCGCCGCGGAAAGATTCAATTCGACGCGGAGAACCTCAACGGCGCGCGCCTCGCCGTGCCGAGCGCGCTGCTGCCCTTCGGCGTCGAACGCAACGCCTGGACGCCCGCGCCGCGCACGTTCCGGATGGTCCTGCGCCGTTCGATCGGCCGCACCACCACCGACAACGGCTGACGCGCGGCAACGGCGAGGCCGCGCACGCGCGTCAGCGCATCACGGTCTCGCGGGTCGTCGCGGTCCAGGGGTCGACCAAGATCTTGATGCCGGCCGCGCGGCCCTCGGCGAGGGGCACGAGGCCCTCGTCGACGAGGCGCTCGAGCGGGATCGCGCGCGGCGCGACGGCCGACCATGCGCTCTGATCGAGGCTCAGGAGCCGCGCCGCTTCCGGGACGTCCTCCTTGCCGATCAGCGCGTTGGTGCCGACGAGCTCCAGCTCTTTCGTCGTGACGCGGCGCGCGTCGTAGGTCAGGGCGTGCTTCGCGATCCCGACGGTCACGACGCGCCCGCCCGGATCGGTGCACGCGATCGCCGCGTCGAGCCCGGCCTGCGTCCCGCTCACCTCGTACGTCAGGGTCGGGACGATCGCGCGCTCGGCGAGCGCCTCGCGCAGCGCGGCGGCGTCGCCGCCCGCCAGCGTCGTCTCGGCGCCGAGACGGCGCGCGACCGCGAGGCGTTCCTCGCGCACGTCGGCGACCGCGACGCGCGCGCCGGCCCGCGCGAGCGCGAAGGAGAGAAACGCGCCGATCCCGCCGACGCCGATGAGCAAGACGTGCTCGCCGCCGCGCGGGCGGCCGCGGCGCAGCGCGTGGACCGCGATCGCCATCGGCTGCGTGAGGACGGCGACGTCGTCGTGAAGCGCGAGATCCCCGGCGCGAAACACGATGTGCGCCGGGACGCGGACGAACTCCGCCAGCGCGCCGTCACGGTGCAGGCCGACGGTCGCGTATCGCGCGCAGATGCTGGTGCGCCCGGCCCGGCACTGCCGGCACTCGCCGCACCACAGCGCGGCGCCGGTGACCACCAGCTCGCCCGGACGGAAGCCCTCGACGCCCTCGCCGACCTCTTCGACGCGGCCGGCGAACTCGTGTCCGGGGACGATCGGGCCTTCGTGCCCGGTGAGCGGGTGCCGGTGCGCGAGCGGATACATCTGCGGACCGGCGACGAACTCGCTCGCGTCGGTGCCGCAGATGCCGTTCGCGCGGACGCGGACGAGCAGCTCGCCGCGTCCGGCGCGCGGCCGCGCGACGCGTTCGATGCGGACGTCGCGCGGTCCGTGATAGACGGCCGCGCGCATCGTCTGCTCCATCGCTGCGCGCGCGTCAGCCGCCGCAGGCGTTGCACGGCGGGTGCGTGCGGTCGTAGACGGGCTTGGCGAGGTACTCCTTCGGGTTCCACGTCCAGAACTGCGAGACGTGCGGGTACGTCTCGATCACCACGTTGGCGAGCTTGTCGCCGCGGCTCTCGACGCGCCGCACGTAGATGTTCTGGACGGGATTCCCGTACGAGTCGAACGTCACCGGGCCGCGCGGCACCGTGCCGAGCGACTCGTGCTTGAGCGCGCGCGCGAACGCCTCGGAATCCGAGGTGTTGCCGTGCAGCGCGGTCATGGCACGGTCGAGCAGCTGAGCGCCCGCGTACGTCCCTTCGCCGTAGTAGGACGGCTCGTGGCCGAACGCTTTCGTGTACGCCGCGACGAACGCTTTGTTCTGCGGCGTGTCGAGCGCGGCGCTGTACTGAAGCGCGGTGACGATGCCGACCGCCGCGGGACCGGTCTCCTGCAGCGTGCTCTCGTCGGTGGTGTTCCCTTGGCACAGCAGCGGCATCTTGAGCCCGAACTGCCGGTACTGCTTGATGAAGTTCACCGCCGCGACGCCGGAGAAGCTGCACATCACCGCGTCGACGTCGCGCGGCAGCGCGGAGAGGTACGGTGAGTAGTCGGGCGTCACGAGCGGCGTCCAGACCTGCTTGACGACCTTCCCGCCCTCGCTCTGGAACGCGTCGACGAAGCCGCCGACGCTCTCCCAGCCGAAGCTGAAATCGTACGCGATCGTCGCGACCTTCCGGTACCGCAGCTTCTTGTACGCGTAGTCGCCGAGGACGTGCGTCGGCTGGCTGCTCGTCCACTCGGTTCGCGCGATCCACGGCGAGGGCGCGCGCTGCGTGAGATCGTCGCTCGACACGATCGGATAGACCGTCGGGACCTTGTGCTGATCGATGTACGGGACGAGCGCCGCACCGACCGCGGCGGAGAGCGGGCCGAAGAGGACGTCGACGTGATCCTGCTCGACCAGCTTGCGCGCTTGCGTCAGGCCGACCGAGGGATTCCCCTGCGAGTCGCCGACGATCACCTCGACCTTGCGTCCGGCGAGCGCGTTGCCGTGCTCGCTCAGGTACAGCTCCAGCCCTTCACGCATGAAGCTTCCGGGCGCGGCGAACACGCCGGTGACCGGGATGAGCAGCCCGATCTTGAACGGCGTCTTCTCCTGCGCCGGAGCGATCGAACCGGCGAGCAGCACGGCGGTCCCCGCCGCCGCGCCGCACAGCCGCGCGCGGAATCGGCGCGCGGTCATTGCTTGATCCCTTGGAACGTGGTCGAGTAGACCGGCTGCTTGAGGTACTCTTTCGGATTGTAGGTCCAGAACTGCGAGACGTGCGGCCACACGTGCTCCACGACGTTCCACGTCTTCGCGTACTTGTCGGCCGGGCCGCTGGCGGCGACGACCTTGCGCAGGTAGATGTTCTCGATCGGATCGCCGTAGCCGTCGAGCTGCATCGGCCCGAGCGGCGAGTCGGGCAGCTTGACGCCGCGCACCGCGGCCAGGAACTGGCTGGAGTCGACGACGTCGCCGTGCGTGCGCTCGAGCGCGGTGCCGACCCACTGCGCGGCGGTGTAGAATGCCGCGGCCATGTACGAGGGCAGCACGCCTTCGGCGGCGCCGTACTTCATGATGAACGAACGTGTCGCCGGGTCGTCGCGGCCTTCGGCGTAGTGGCCGAAGCTCACGATCCCTTCGACGAGATCGGGGCGCAGCGAGCGGATGTTGGACTGATCGGTCGTCGTCTCGTTCGCGATCAGCGGGATCTTGTTCTTCAGCCCGAACGAGCTCCACTGTTCGAGGAAGTGCAGGTCGTCCGCGCCGACCATCTCGACGAACACCGCGTCGGGATGCGCGGCCTGCAAGCGCGAGATGTACGGGCTGTAGTCGGTCGTTCCGAGCGGCGCCCACACCTGCGCGACGATCTTCCCGCCCTTCTCGGTGAAGGTCTGCGCGAAGCCGCCGGCGTTCTCGTAGCCGAACGCGTACGCGTTCGCGATCGTCGCGACCGTCTTGTAGCCCTGCGCCGCGGCCCAATCGCCGGCGACGTGCGTCGGCTGGCTCGAGCTCCACCCGGCGACCTTGATGACGAACGAGTTGGCCATGCGCTGCGAGAGATCGTCGGCCGAGACGGTCGGCTCGATCATCGGAACGCGATGCTGCTCGGCGTACGGCGCGACCGCGAGACCTTCGTTCGCGAGGTACGGACCGACGATCATCTGCGCGCCGTCCTGCTCGACGGCGTGCCGCGCCTGGTCGAGCGCGTGCGCGGGGTTCGAGCCCGTGTCGTAGACGGTCGTCTGCACTTTCCGGCCCGCGACGGTGTCGTGGTGCTCCGACCAGTACAGGTTCCAGGCGTTGATCATGTCGTGGCCGGCGGCCGCCGCGGTCCCCGAGGTCGGGGCGAGGAGCGCGACCTTGATCGGTCCGGACGACGCCGAGAGCGCCGGCGGGCCGTGCCAGAGACAGACCGCGGCGAGCGCGAGCGCGGGGACGAGAGCCTTCGATCGGAGACGGTGCATCGAGATCGGTCCTCCGTGCATGACGAGTGGGATGAGCGTTTCAGACGCCGAGGTGCTGCGTGCGCACGGCGGCGTCGTTGCGGATGACGTCCGGGTCGCCGGAAAACACGACACGACCCTTGCTGATGATGTACGCGGTGTCGGCGACCGCCAGCGCGAGCGGCAGATTCTGCTCGACGAGCACGATGGCGAGCCCGGTCTCCTTCAGCCGGCGAAGCGTCTCGGAGAGCTCGCGCACGACGATCGGCGCCAACCCTTCGGACGGCTCGTCCATCAGCAGCAGCGTCGGGTTCGCCATCAGCGCGCGCCCGATCGCGAGCATCTGCTGCTCGCCGCCGCTGAGCCGCCCGCCGTAGTTGCGCGCGCGCTCGCGCAGCCGCGGGAACGTCTCGTAGACGCGCTCGAGCGTCCACGGTCCGGGGGCGCGTCCGGCGCCGCCGATGGACAAATTTTCCTGCACCGTGAGCGAGGGGAAGATGCGGCGCCCCTGCGGGACGAGCCCGACGCCGCGGCGCGCGATCGCGTACGACGGAAGCCGCTCGATCGGCTCGCCGGCGAAGGTGATGCTGCCGCTGCGCGGCGGCGTGAAGCCGATGATCGAACGGATGAGCGTGGTCTTCCCGACGCCGTTGCGGCCGAGCACCGCGGTGACGCCGCCGGCCGGCGCCTGCAGCGTGACGCCCTGCAGCACGTGGCTGTGCTCGTAGTACGTGTGGACGTCGCGAACGTCGAGCATCGCGCTCACAGCGTCCCTCCCAGATAGACGTCCTGCACGTTGCGGTCGGCGCGCACCTCGTCGAGCGTGCCGTCGGCGACGACCCGCCCGTGATGGAGCACCGTGAGCCGGTCGACGACGTCGAACATCACGCTCATGTCGTGCTCGATGAGCACCATCGTGGTGGTGCGCTCCTCGCGCTTGAGCATCTCGGTCACGAGCGCGGTGTCGCCCGGCGCGAGCCCGGCCGTCGGCTCGTCGAGGAGCAGCAGCTTCGGCTTCTGCGCGAGCGCCAGCAGGATCTCGACCTGGCGTTTCTCGCCGTAGCCGAGCGCGTCGACCGGCGCGTTCGCGCGGGCGCGCAGCCCGACGCGCTCGAGCAGCGCCATCGCCTCGTCGTAGCGCGCGGCGTAGCGCGTCTTGGGAACGAAGCATTGGAAGCGCTCGCGCGAGGCCGCCTGCAGCGCGAGCACGACGTTGTCGGCGACCGAGAGCTTCGGGAACAGCGTCGTGGTCTGAAACGTCCGCGCGACGCCGAGCCGCGCGCGCTGATGCGCCCGCATCCCGGTCACGTCGCGGCCGAGCACTTCGACCGACCCGCGCGAGCAGCGCATCTCGCCGGCGATGATGTTGAACAGCGTCGTCTTCCCCGCGCCGTTCGGTCCGAGGATCCCGCGGCGTTCGCCGCTGCCCACCTCGAAGGTGACGTCCTCGAGCACGGCGAGGCTGCCGAACCGTTTCGCGACCCCGCGCAGCGAGAGGCACGCCGCGCTCACGGCTCGTCGATCTCCGCGGCGGTGAGCGCGACGCCCGAGGCGGCGAGCAGCGGCTCCGTCGGCGCGAGCGAGCCGCGCCGTCCCTGCGCGCGCTGCGCGATGCGGCGGCCGAGCCCGACGAGTCCGTCCGGCGCGTAGAGCACGATGACGAAGTAGATCGCGCCGAGGATCAGCTCCCAGCGCTGGGTGATCGCGGAGAGCCCGTTGCTCAAAAAGACGACGATCAGCGCGCCGAGCAGCTGGCCGTAGAGCGTCCCGATCCCGCCCAGGATTACGATGATCAGAAACTGCGTCGAGAGGTCGAGCGCGAGGTCGACCGGTCCGACGAACTGGTTGTACCACGCATAGAGCACGCCGGCGAAGCCGGCCACGGCGGCCGAGACGAGGAGCGCGAGATAGCGGTACAGCCACACGTCGTAGCCCAGCGCGCGCATGCGCCGCGGCGTCTCGCGCAGCCCCTGCAGCACGAGCCCGAACGGGGAGCGGACGAGCGCGCCGAGGAACAGCAGCGCGACCAGCAGCGCGCCGAGGCAGACGTAGTAGTACGTCGTGTTCCCGGAGAGATCGAGCCCGAAGAGCGGCGGCCGCGTCAGCCCGGTAATGCCGTTGTCGCCGTTGCTGACCGAGACCCATTGATAGGCGAGGCCCCACGCGATCTGGTTCAGCGCGATCGTGATGATGATGAACCCCGTCCCCTCGGCGCGCAGCGCGATGAGCCCGAAGATCGCGGCGGTGACGACGGCGGTCGCGATCCCGAGCGCCATCCCGCCCCCGAAGCTCGCGACGTGGAAGCGGGTCGCGGCGATCGCCGCGCCGTACGCGGCGACGCCGAAGAACGCCGCCTGGCTGAAGTTGACGAGCCCGGTGAACCCGACCAGCACGTCGAGGCTCATCGCGACGATCGCGTAGATGAACGTCTGCGTGAGCAGCGAGACGTAGAACGTGGGAACGCCGACCTTCGGCAGCGCCGCCGCGACGACCAGCCCGGCGACCGCGACGATCATCCGGCGGCGCGAGGTCACGGCGTCCGGCCGAAGAGTCCCTGCGGCCGCAGCGCCATGATGAGCGCGACCGGGACGAAGATCGTGAAGTACGAGAATTCCGGGAACATCGCTTTGCCGAACGCGTTCACGAGGCCGATCAGCAGGCTGCCCACGAGCGCGCCGCTCAGGCTCCCCATTCCGCCGACGATCACGACCGCGAACGCGAGCGGGAGCAGCTCGCCGTCGAGCCCCGGATACGCGCTGGTGATCGGCCCGCCGAGGAGGCCCCCTGCGCCGGCGAGCAGCGCGCCGAGCGCGAAGACGAGGTAGAACGCGCGGTTGACGTTCACGCCGAGCCCGCGCGCCATCTCCTCGTCGTCGACGCTGGCCCGGATGATCACGCCCAGCATCGTCCGCTGCAGCGCCGCGAACAGCACCGCCGCGATCGCGAGGCTGATCACGATCACCGCCAGCCAGTACTCCGGAAACACGAGGTTCCCGAGCTGCACCGAGCCGCTGAGAAACGCGGGCGGCGAGATCGACTGCGGATCGCCGCCCCAGAGGGCGAGCATCGCGTCGTCGAGCATGAGCGCGAAGCCCAGCGTGAGCAGCAGCGAGGTGAGCGGATCGGTGTGGAAGCGGTGCAGGAACAGGCTGTATACCGCGAGTCCGAGCGCCATCGTGATGATGCCGGCCGCGCCGCTGGCGAGCCAGAAGTTCCAGTGATGCGTGACGAGCGCGAGGCCGACGTACGCGCCGAGCAGGTAGAACGCGGTCTGCGCGAGGTTGAGAATCCGCATCAGCCCGAAGACGAGCGTGAGTCCCGCGGCGATGAGGAACAGCAGGCTCCCGTACGCGAGTCCGCCCAGGACGTTCTGGAGGTAGAACGCCGCGCCCACTAGACGTCCGCCGGCGCGGCGGCGCTCGCGCGCAGCACCTCGACGATCGCCGCCGTGTCGTCCTTCGCGCGGCCCTCGGCCAGCGCGGCCGCGTAGACCGGCGCGCTCGCCGAGAACAACGGCGTCGGCGCGCCGACCGCGCGCGCGAAGTCGGCGATGATGCGGATGTCCTTGTCGTACACGTCCAGCTTCATGGTGGCCGGCCGGTAGGTCCGCGCGGCCATCATCGGGCCGCGCACCTGCAGCATCCGCGAGCTCGCCGCGCTCTCGCCCAGAGCGTCGAGCATCAGCGCCGGATCGATCCCGGCGCGCTCGGCGAGCACGACCGCTTCGGCGGTCGAGAGGTTATGGATCGTCACGAGCAGGTTCGCGATGTACTTCAGCTTCGAGCCGTTCCCGAACGCGCCGACGTAACGCACGTCGCGCGCGTACCGTTCCATCACCGGACGGGCGAGCGCGAACGCGGCGTCGTCGCCGGACGCGAAGATCGTCAGGTCCTTGTGCCGCGCCTGCGCGCCGGTACCGCTGACCGGCGCATCGAGCACGGCCACGCCGCGCGCGGCGAGCGCCCCGCGGACGCGCTCCTTCGCATCGAGCGCGAACGTCCCGTGATCGGCGACGACGAGCCCCGGCGCCGCGCCGGCCGCGAGCCCGTCGGGTCCGAGGTACGCCGCCTCGAGCGCCTCGTCGCTCGGCAGCGCGGCGAGCACGACGGCGCTCGCGCGCGCGACCGCGGCGGCGCTCGGCGCCGCGCTTCCGCCGTGCGCGACGAACTCCGCGAGCGCGCCGGGATCGACGTCGTAGCCGCTCACCGCGACGCCGGCCTCGAGCAGATGGCGCGCGTACGCCGATCCCATGATCCCGAGGCCGACGACGCCGGCGCGCGCGATCACGTCAGGCGCGCGCCGCCGGCGCCGGCCGCGTCTCGGCCGCGATCGCCGCGTTGAGCCGCGGCATCACTTCGGTCGCCATGAGCTCCATCGACCGCTTCCCGAGCGCCGGATCGACCCAGTCGTGCAGCGCGTACAGCAGCGTTCCGAAATCGCCGATCGTCCGCCGGAACGCGAGCAGCTGCTCGACCACGGAGTCGACCGTCCCCGCGATGACCAGCGAGTCGAGCACGTAGTCGAGCGTGACGTCCTCGTCGCGCATCGCGAGATCGCCCTTGAACAGCTCCGGGCGGCCGTTGCCGATCAGCTTCGTCATCAGCGAGTGGAAGTAGTAGGCGTAGGGGCCCTCGCGACCCTTTCCGTACCGCTCCGCGGTTTCGGCGTCGTCGGCGACGAAGATGCTCTTCGCGACGCGCCAGTCGGCCGGCTTCGCCTCGCGCCCGGCGAGCCGGCAGCCCTCGACGTACTTCGGCCAGTGCGAGGCGACCCACGCGGGCTGAAGGAAGTTCGCCGAGATCGGCGTCCAGCCGCGCTGCGCGGCGGCGACGACGCCTTTGGAGAACGGCGCGACCGCCGTCACCACGATCGGCGGGTGCGGGCGCTGGTACGGCTTCACGATCGCGCCCTGCCCCAGCTCGACGCGCATCGTCCGCGCGGTGGAGAACGACCAGTGCTTCCCGCGCCGGTCGTAGGGCGGCTCTCCGCTCCAGATCGCCAGCACGTGGTCGATCGCCTCGACGAACATCTCGGTGCGGTCCTTGTCGAGGTTGCCGAAGACCTCGGCGTCGGAGAGCAGCCCGCCGGGGCTGATCCCGAAGAGGAACCGTCCTTCCAGGAGATGGTCGATCATCGCGACCTGCGCGGCGACCTGCGCGGGATGGTTGTTCGGCAGGTTCACCGTCCCCGAGCCGAGCCGGATCCGGCGCGTCCGGTCCTTCAGCGAGGCGAGGAACATCAGCGACGAGGTGACGGGCTCGGCGACGTCGGTGACGTGCTCGCCGACGAAGGCTTCCTCGAAGCCGAGCTCGTCGGCGAGGACGATCGCCTCGCGGTCTTCGGCGAGCACCGCGGTATAGTTCCGCGCCGGCGGGTGGAGAGGCATCATGAAGCAACCGAGCTGCACCGCGAACCTCCTTCGTCTATCGGCCGATAATTAGCAGCCGGCGCGAAGAATCATTCCGGCGCGGGAGCGTG
>Ga0070739_10001990_pt1 | contig 28747 bp, 22 predicted proteins | sample Coa_R1_7_FD_66445 | JGI IMG/M metagenome (GOLD analysis project Ga0070739, IMG submission 66445) | Surface soil microbial communities from Centralia Pennsylvania, which are recovering from an underground coalmine fire - Coalmine... | ecosystem: Environmental > Terrestrial > Soil > Unclassified ...
GCGCGATTAAACGCGCGCCAATCGCCCTTGACCGGCTGCCGCCGCCCGCAAGACTGCATCCAAGCGATCAAGGCCCTCGCCAAGGCCGCGCGCCCTTAAGGCTTCTGCACCCACTCAAGACTCAAAAGAGGGAGAATTGCGCTCATATCAGAATTCCAAACCAAACCGCAACTTGACCTGGTGTCGTTCGAAGTTCGCCAGATCGAGAGCTCCGGGCGCCCCCACGGCCCCACCCCAGATCTGAATGTCCCACGCCGCCGACACGAACGCATCACTGCCGACTCGCGCATAGACGGTTGGGCCGGTGTACAGCGCCTGGCCCGCGAAAACATTCAGCGCGGCGCCGCTGTAATCGCGCAGGTAGCGCGTCTCCCCTCCCAGCCACAGGCCAGGCGCGATCTGCGCTGCGACCGCGACGCCGCCGGCCACGAGGGATTCGTGCTGGACGCCGTCGGATGCAAGCAGCCGCGCCCGGTCGTTGGCAAAGACGAGGTTGATGGCTCCGGCCAGCCGGTCAGCTTTAAGCTCGCGGTCTGCGAGCAGGCGGATTTCAGCGCCATAGTGGCCGGTCCGCACGCCGCTTGTTTCGTCGACGAAGCCCCAATGCGGCGAGACGCTGAGGGTTAGGCCGAAGGGGGCCTGCGCGCGATCAAGCAGTCGAAACCGTGCGTCGACGGACATTGATTGAATGGCGGCGCGCCGCGCATCCTCAATTCCGACGACGCCGGCAATGTCGTAATAAGCAGCGGCTGCAGCGGCCGAAATCCGGAAGTTCTGGAACGTTGTGTATTTGAACTCGAGCTCGGACGCCGTGCCGGCGAAGGAGCCGGCGCTTCTGCCAGCGCGCAGGGTCGAATCGACCACGAACTCTCGTTCACCCTTGCTGCCGATATCGGCGCCTTCGACAAATCCGAATAAGTGCTCGGTATCAACTGAGGCCGTCTCGGTCCTGATGCCGTCGGCGCGAACAGGCGGCGCACCGGTCGCGATGACCGCCGTCGCTATGATGGCCGCGTCGATCACCGAAAGGAAAATGGAGTGGAACGGCTTGCCGTGACGCGGCCGGGCGGCATGCCGCCAAAGATGCGCGCGCATGAAAACTCCGCGGTTGTCTAATCCAAACGAGCGCGAGGCCAAGTCGGCCGGCGCGGCGCGATTCAGATCGACAATGGGAGTTTCGGCGGACGTTCCAGCGAGGCAGGTTCGATACCGGGAAGCGGTCGCGGCGGGGCCGCAGCGACCGACACTTTCAGATCGCTCCGGCCTAGGCTGCCCGCAATCGAGAGCACGCCTGCCAAGTGGTGGTGCAAGGTACAGCACTGATCGTCCGGATCATTGCTGCCGTGTTCGTGCTGCCCGTCATCGTGATGGGCGTGATGATGGTGGACATGCGTGACCTTGCCGGCCTCGGTCAGGTCGGCAGCAATATCCTGCTCGTTCTCAAATGAGTGTTGGATATGGGTGCTGATCAACGGCGCGATGCCCGCCACCTGAGCCCACAGCAGGAGCCAGAGGAGCGATGGGCCGAGACGGCGTAGCCGAGCCAATGAGAACATTTGCGGCTTCACCACCCCATCTTCTCGCCGCCAGATGCGGACGGGGATGAAATCCCGCCGCTGCAACTGATGCAAACACGCCGACCCGGCGTCCCTTTATCGCGTAACGGAATGACTAAGCGCTGCGGCCTGCCAAATTCGATGCTGATTGCCTTCGTGCCGACCACTGTTCGACGATGCGCTCGAGCGAGTAATAAAAGGCCGGGACCACGAACAGCGTCAGCAGCGTCGCGAGAATGAGGCCGCCGATGACTACTGTGGCGACGCCGCGTTGAACGTCGCTGCCGACGCCTGTCGCCAGTGCGGCCGGCAGCATGCCGATGGTCGCGACTGTCGCGGTCATGAGCACGGGCCGGAAACGCTCCGATGCGCCGATCAAGATCGCCTCGCGGAGCGAATGGCCGGTCTCGCGCACCCGATTGACGTTTGCCACCATGATAATGCCGTTCTGCACGGCGACGCCGAACAGCCCGATGAAGCCGACGGCTGTCGCGATGTTGAGCGTCTCGCCCCTGACGAACAGCGCAATCAAGCCGCCCAGAGTCGCGAGCGGAACGATGCCCAGGATCAGCAGGGCTTGACGCAGCTTTCCGAACTCGGTGTAGAGCAGCAGCGTCATGACGCCGAGGACCAGGCCGAGAATGAGCGTGAACCGGCGCTGCGCACGCTCCTGGTTCTCAAATTGTCCGCCGTATTCGAGGTGATATTTCGACTCATCGAAGTGCACCGACTGGGCGATATTCGCTTTCACCTCGGCCAGGTAAGAGGCGAGGTCACGGTCAGCCAAATCAATGCGGACGGTCAGGTGGCGGTGGTTGTTGGTGCGCGTGATCGTGCCCTCGCCGTTCCGTTGCGTGATTTTTGCGACTTGGGAGAGCGGAACTTGCATTCCGCCGGAGTTGGTCAGCGTCAGATTGCCGAGCGCGTCTGGATCGTCGCGAGATCTCAGCGGGAAACGCACACTGACATCATAGACACGGTCTCCGACGAAGACCTGAGTGACCGCCGCCCCTCCTACGCCCGTCTGGATCAGATTAGTGATATCGGAGATGCTGATGCCGTAGCGGGCGGCGGCGGCGCGATCCGCCTCGATCACGATCTGAGGAAGCGGCGGCTCCTGGAAAATCGACGCTTCTGCGGTGCCCCTGGTATTGCGCAGAACATCCACGATCTCGCTGGCGATCCGGCGGTCCTCCGCGAAATCGTCGCCCACCACCCGAATGACCAGCGCGCTGTGCGCGCCGCCCACCAGGTCGAAAACCATGTCGCTGATCGGCTGGTTGATCCCGATGTTGATCCCGGGCAGCCCGCGGAGGCGCGCGTTCAGCTTCCGCACAAAGTCCGCCTTGGTCTCGCCTTTCGGCCAGGTGTCATAAGGCGTCAGTCCGATGGGGGCCTCGATATGCGAGAATGTCCAGGCGTCGACGGCCGCATCCTCGCGGCCGAGCTGGGTCATGATATAGCGGACTTCCGGGAACTCCCGCACGGCGCGCCGAATTTCGCTCGCCATCTCGCTGGCGGCGTCAAGGGAAAGACCGCTCGGCAATTGGACCTGGAGCCAGAGGGCTCCTTCGTCCAGATCCGGAAGATAATCCCGGCCAACGAGCGGACCCAGAACCCCTACTGCGACAAACGCCGCTGCGGTCGCGAAGTATGAAAGGACCGGCCGGTCAAGAAGTCGGCGCAACGCGGCTCGATATGCGCCCCCCAGCCGTTCGAGCGGCCTGTTCCGGAACACCGGGCGCGGCTTGCGGAACGCCCAATAGGCGAGACCGGGAACCAGCGCGAGCGTGCAGATCAGCGCGCCAAACAGAGCGAAGCCGACCGTATAGGCCATGGGCGTGAACAGCGCCGCCTCGCCGCGCTGGAGCGTGAACAGGGGAAAGTACGCCGTGATGATGATGAGGGTGGCAAAGAAGATCGGCCGCGCCACCTGGCTCGTCGCCGATCTCACGTCCTCCTCAGTCAATTCTTCGGCCGGCTTCGCCTCGCGCCGCCGCAGGATGTTCTCCGTCACCACGATGGCGCCGTCGACAATCACGCCAAAGTCGAGGGCGCCGAGCGACAGCATGCTCGCCGACATGTGGGCCGCATTCATCAGCACAAATATGGAAACAACGGCCAGCGGTATGGTTACGGCGACCACCAGCGCGCTGCGCGGACTGCCGAGGAACAGCATGAGGACCACGATCACCAGGCCGATGCCTTCGAGCAGCGTATGCCCGATTTTGCTTACCGTCGCATTGACGAGGTCGCTGCGGTCGAGGACGGTGACGATGCGGACATCGTCGGACGCGAGCTGCTTGTTCAGTTCGTCCACCTTGGCGTGGATGCCGGCAATGACTTCCGACACGTTGGCGTATTTGAGCCCCATGACGATGCCTTCGATCGTCGCCGGGTTCTCATTGAGGCCAAGGATCCCTTCCGGCTCCTGATGGGCATAGCTCAGAGAGCCGAGATCGCGGACAAGAACCGGCATGCTGTTCGTCTGCGTGACGACGATATTGCCGAGGTCGTCAAGGGTGCGCACAAGTCCGACGCCGCGCACGATGAAGCTCTGGTCGCCGCGCGGCACCCGGCCGCCGCCCGCATTTGCGGTGTTGTTGTTGATGGCGTTGATCACGTCGTTGATTCCGAGCCCGTACCGCAAGAGTTCGGTCGGGTCGAGATCGAGTCTGAATTGCCGGGTGAAGCCCCCGAAATTATCAACTTCGGCGACTCCTGGAACCTGCCGCAGCGCCGGCTGGACGACCCAGCGCTGGTATTCCGACAGCTCCATCAAATTCTTGGTATCGGATTGAAGCGTATAACGGTAAATCTCCAGTTCCGGCGCGGTGACGGAGTCAAGCCCGGCTGAAGCCCCGGGCGGCAGCGTGGCGTCGGCGATGCGTTCCCGGACGCGTTGGCGCTCCCAGTAATCCTCGGCGCCGTCGCGGAACAGAAGATTGATTTGAGACAGCGCAAAGGTGCTGACCGATCGCATGCTGGTGAGGCCAGGCGTGCCGTTGAGCGCCCTCTCCAGCGGAATCGTGATCTGTTGTTCGACCTCTTCGGCGGCGAGGCCGGGGACCTGCACGGTGACTTGAGCGGAGACCGGGCTCAGCAGCGGATAGGCGTCGATCGCCAGTTGCGTCCAGGCATAGATGCCGAAAATGGCGGCGAATATCGCGATCAGCCGGACGACAAGACGCTTCCTGAAACAGAGGGCGACGAACTGGTCAATCATTGAGCCGCACCGCGCCTTTCACCACCACCCGCTCGCCAGGTCGAATTCCGCTTTTGACCGCGACGCTGGCGCCTTCCTGATAAGCGATCTCGACAGTGCGGCGCTCGAAAGCCCAATCCGAAACCTCGACGAACACGCTCGTCCTGTCATTGGTCATCAGGAGCGCCGACGTCGGCACGACCAGCCGCGATACCGGAGGCGCAACGAAAGCTGCGTCAGCGAACATGTTGGGTTTGAGGATTCTGTCCGGATTATCGAATGCGATGCGGACCTTGTTGCGCCGCGTATCCGACTCCACGACGTCGCTGACGAACAGCACCTTGCCGCTGAACACCTCGTCAGGATATGCGCGGAAAGTGACGTTGACGGTCTGCCCAGGAAAGACGAAGGCGATGTCCTTCTCCGGCACGTTTGCGGTGACCCAGATCGTATCGAGGTTGGCGATCGTCATCATCGCGGCGGTGGCGTCATTGAGGAATGCGCCGGGAGCGACCTGAAGATCAATGACGCTGCCGGACACAGGCGCCTTCACGGACAGCAGCCGCGACTGCTCCTTTTGATCGGCCGGTATCCCGATCGCGCGCAGCCGCGATTCGGACCGTTCGAGCTCGGCGACCGCTTGAGCGTAGTCGCTCTGCGCCTGCTCGCGGTCCTTGATCGCTGCCCCGCCGGCTTTCTCCAGGTTGAGTTGCCGGTCAAGCGCCTTCTTGGTGAGCGTGACCGCCGAGCGCGCCTTCTCAATATCCGAAAACGCCTGCGCAAGATCGCCCGAGTCGATCACCGCAAGCTCCTGGCCCTGGACGACGCGCCCGCCAAGCTGCGCCCTAAGTTCAATGACGCGACCGGTGACAGGGGGCATCACTTTCACGGTGCGCGACGGGTCTGCTTCCACGGTCGCGGGCAGCACCAAGGTGCGAGGGACGTCTTTCACCGTCGGCGGCGCAACGGCGAGCAGGGTCCGCAGCGGGGAAGTCTCAGGCACGATAATGCGGTCGCCGATGCGGGAGAACGCAGGCGCCACGGCTCTCGTCTCCTGGGAGCGTGATGCGATGTCGGCGTTCTGCGCCGGAGCGAGGACGAGCCGATCGACCGCGACGCCGATGAGAATGCCGATGAGAATGAAGAGCGGCCACCGACTGCGTTGACGCGGCTTGTCGGCAGGCAGCGTCGCCAACAGCGCTTGATCGGTTACGCCATCCACAGTTTCCTCCCGGTTCGAACGAGGAAGTTCCGAGTTCGCTTTTTTGAAGATTTTAAATTCAGCCGCGGGCCCGGCAGCGTAAGAAGCATGCACATCTTGCGCTTTATTGGCAAGGCAAAGTGTAGCCAAAATATAGTATGGGGGAGTTTACGATCGATATTGGCTCAACGTTGATCTGAGGGTGCTGTAAAGCGATCGAAACCCGCGACCGCATCGGCATGACGAACCGCAAGTGGGAGCGCGCTCGCGTCATTTTGAACGGAGTCTTGGTCGGGCTTTCTCGCCGAGGGGACGCATGACAGACGCGGACGCCGGGAAAAGGGGCGGGATGGCGCTCGAACGGTAATTCAGCCTTGCCGCAACGCCCCTTTATCTTTCACGGCCGGCCCACGATCGGCGTTCCGTCCTTGTACGTCGTGTTGCGTGCGTGCCAGGCGCCGCCAGGGGCGCCGCTGCGCAATGGCTCGACGGTCACACGCAACTCATCTCCGGGCTTGAGCGACTGGCTCGACCACCCGTCCCATTTAAGGCTGTTGGGGCTGTCGCCTTCGAGATTCCAGATGACGGTCCGCGCTTCCTTGCCGCCGACCTCCAATGCAATGAATGCGTGCGGGCTGACGAATTTGAACTCCCGAACGGTGCCGATCAGCTGAATCGGATGTTCCCGGTCAAACATCGCGAGTGAGTGGTGGGCGACCGCCACGCCGCTCGCGGCGAGAAGCCCAATCCCAAACATCAGGACAGCCAAGGTTCCTCGCAAGCGCCGATGTCTGAGTGACCTGGAATTCGCACATGCGCCGCCATGGCGCCTACAGGCTCCGCAAGCCCATCCGCCCTCGAAAGGCCGAGCGCCAGTGGGCGCGGCGCTTCGCGCCTTCGCCCACCCCACAAGTGATTCCAGTCGACCGGGAACCGCTACAGGCGGCGGCCGATGGCGCGCCGAGAACGCGCCTGGCGGACGCGGCACAGCGAGTCCGATCGGATGCTGCGGGGCCCATGTCGGTCGTTGGCCGCGCTCGATCGGCATCAACCCGACCGAGAAAAGCGCCAGGGCAAAGCTCCTGTGCATCGCGTTCTCTCCGCCTGGAATGGCCCGTGCGGGCTTGTTAATACTACTGAGTCAGTTTTCTGAGTCAGTTGGTCGCATATGATCTTGCTGTAGAATCAGGTGGTTGTCGAGATTCCTATCAGCGGGAGGCTGGAATGGGTCTCGGGAGCATTTTGGAGTTTAGGGATCACTTTGCGACGTACGTTAACGAGTTGAGCAAGGTGATTGGACGTGCAGGGCGCGAGAAGCCGCTGCGGGCTTATTGCGCTGGACTACTGGCAACGGAAGGCCGGCGCAGCGTAGAGCCTATGGCAACAGTGACGGCGCCGGAGTGCGTTTCAGCGCAACATCAGAAGCTTCTCCACTTCGTCGGCAATGCCGAGTGGTCGGATGAGGAGGTGCTGGCCAAAGTGCGTGAACTGGTGGTGCCGTCGATGACGCGGCATGGCCCAATCGAAGCCTGGATTATCGACGACACGGGGATTCCCAAGAAAGGCGAGCATTCGGTCGGGGTGCAGCATCAGTACTGCGGGCAGCTCGGCAAGCAGGCCAATTGCCAGGTGGCGGTGACGCTGTCGATCGCCAACCATCATGCCAGCCTGCCGATCGCCTATCGGCTCTATCTTCCGCGTTCGTGGAGCGATGACGCAGCCCGCCGCAAAAAGGCTCGCGTTCCGGCCTCGATCAGGTTCAAGACCAAGCCGCAGATTGCGCTGGAGCAGGTCCGCGCGGCTTTACTGGCGGGTGTTGCTCCCGGTGTGGTGCTGATGGATGCGAGCTACGGCACCAACAGTATGCTGCGCCAAGCCCTCACGGGATTGGGTCTCACCTACGTGGCCGCCATCACGTCGACCGTCAAAGTGCGCCCGGTGCGTAAGGACGATCCGAAACCGCCGCGCGTCAGCGTCGAAGCCTTGGCGCTCAACCTGCCCAAGCACGCCTGGCGCACCATCATGTGGCGGCAAGGCACCAATGAAAAACTGCAGTCGCGCTTTGCCCGCGTGCGCGTGCGCGCATCGCCGATTCGGGGCGAAGCACGCTTTGCCGAAGAGACGCTCCTCATCGAATGGCCAGAGGGCGAGGATGCGCCCACCAAGTTCTGGCTCGCAACCGTCGATCGGAAGATGTCGTTTCGCGCGCTTGTCGATCTCGCCAAGCTGCGCTGGCGCATCGAGCGTGATTATGAGGAGCTCAAGCAGGAAATCGGCATCGGCCATTATGAGGGCCGCGGCTGGCGCGGCTTCCACCATCACGGCACACTCGCAATCGCTGCCTACGGTTTCCTGATCTCTGAAAGGGAGACGATTCCCCCCTCAGGACCACATTCCGCCCCTCCAATCGAAAAATCTCCCCTTCCCACTGGTTATCGACCCCGAGGCGCCCCCGATCCGGCCGCAGCGTCACGTCCCCAACTCGATTGCCACGATCCGTCGCCTGTTAGGCGCCGCAGTCGTGGCCAACCTTCCACGATGCCCGTGTTGTGCCCGCCGCAATCCTGCCAGCCGGAGATGGAAATTATGACGCAGTAGGGTTAACACTGATTATGGGCCCGAAGACGGTGCTTAGCAACCGTCGCGTGTCCCTTGGCCTGCGCGGCAGGTCGGGTGGATTGCGCGCGAGGGTCGTTCGGGCCCGTTGTCGCGCCTTGGCATCAATGTAATGATTACTATTTGTGGAATAGAGTTGATTTCAGCAAGTTTAGGCCTGTGCGCAGGAGACAAAAATGCTGACGCGCGCCGGTGTTATCCAGGAGTATCCATGGCCCCGCGTGCCTATTGGAAGGGATACCTGAAGCTGTCCCTGGTTTCTTGTCCGATCGCCCTCTACCCGGCTACGTCGAGCTCGGAGCGGGTGTCGTTCCACCGCATCAACAAAAAGACCGGGAATCGACTGAGGCAGCAGAATGTCGATTCCGAAACCGGCGAGCCGGTCGACAAGGAGGACGTCGGCCGCGGCTACGAAATCGCCAAGGGCCAGTACTTGCAGGTCGAGGACGAGGAACTGGAGAAAATTCAGATCGAGAGCACCCATACCATCGAAATCGATAGTTTCGTGCCGCGCGCGGAAATCGACGAGCGATACATTGACACCCCTTATTACCTGGCCCCGACCGATCAGGTCGGGCAGGAGGCCTTTGCAGTCATCCGCGACGCGATCCGCGACCGCGGGATGGTGGGCCTCGGCCGCGTCGTTCTCACGCGCCGGGAACGCGTGGTAATGCTCGAGGCCTTCGACAAAGGCCTGCTGGCGACCTCGCTGCGTTACGCCTACGAAGTGCGCGAGGCCGGGGCTTATTTCGAGGACATCCCGGAGCTCAAGCTGCCGAAGGAAATGACTGACCTTGCCGGCCATATTATCGAGACGAAAGCTTCGCATTTCGATCCGCAGAAATTCGAGGATCATTACGAAAAGGCGCTGGTGGAGCTTTTGAGGAAGAAGCAGGCCGGACGCGCGATCGAGCCTGTTCGGGAGGAAGCGCCGACGCCGCAGCGGGTGATCAACCTGATGGATGCGCTGCGCGCGAGCATCGGCGCTCAGACGCAGAAGAAACCGGCGGCGCCCAGCGTCAAGGCTCGCCCCGGCGCGCGACCCGCCACGAAGAGGAAGACCGGCCGCTGAAAGACAACGCTGAAGGAGATCGCGCGGCGCTCCGAGGCGCCGTCGCCTTCACGGGGCGGCTCGCTTCGATGAAGCGGGCCGACGCTTTCGCGCTGGTGCGAAAGCATGGCGGCAAGCCGCGCGAGGGAGTGACAAAGCAAACCGACGTTCTCGTCGTCGGCGAATTGGGCTGGCCGCTTCTGGACGACGGGCGGCCCTCCAACAGCCTCGTTCAAGCCAAAGCCTACCGCGTTCCGATCGCGAGCGAGCGCCAGTTTCTCGAATGGCTTGGAAGGAGCGTTCCGCAGGAAGAAGCGAGGACCTACACGGCCGACCAGCTTGCGTCCCTGAGCAAGCTGCCAAGAGACGTTGTCGACCAGCTCGCGATGTTCGGCTTGATAGAAGGCCGCGACGGCGCCTTCGGCTTTCGCGATCTTGCGGCGGCGCGGCAGGTCGCCAGCCTCCTCGCTGCCGGAACGGCGCTGTCAGCGATCACCAGAAGCCTTTATGAGATCCGCAAGTGGCTGCCCGACGCCCGGCTGTCCAATCTGCGCCTGTTCCCTGAATCGTCCGACCGCATTCTCGTCGAGCAGGTGAAGGGACGCACCGACAAGACCGGCCAGTTTGTTCTCGATGTTGAAAAGCCGGAAGAGGATGCCGACGCGGTTTTTGCCGATGCCCAGTCGGCGGAAGAATCGGGCGACGCGGCGACTGCCGCGAAGCTTTATCGGCGGGCGATGAACATGGATCCGGCCGACCCTGCGGCGCCATTCAACCTCGGCAATGTTCTGCGCGCCATGGGCAGAAGCCTCGAAGCGGAGACGGCCTATCGGTCTGCCGTAAAAGCGGACCCCCGATTCGCGCAGGCGTGGTACAACCTTGCGGATTTACTGGATGACCAGCGCCGCACCAAGGAGGCGATCGCGTGCCTTCATCGCGCGCTTGAAGCCGACGGCGGTTACGCTGACGCCATGTTCAACATGGCCCTCCTGCTTCAGCGGATGGAGCGCTACGCGGACGCTGCGGAGTGGTGGCGGCGATATCTCGGCATCGACGGCGCCTCGCCCTCCGCTGCGCACGCCAGGCGCGCCCTGAAGTACTGCGAAATTCAACTCGCGCCCAGCCTATCCTCTCCGGGGAACGCGGGCCTCCCGCCATCTCCGCCCTGCCCTAACTCTTCCCCGCAAGCTGGTGAGGGTAGAGAGGGGGACCGCGGGCGAAGCGCCCGCGCTCCAAGGGGAGGGCGGGAGCGGGCTTGAGACCGCCATGACAGCGCGCCCCAGAAAGAAAACGCGAGCCCACGAGAAGCCGCTCGCCGAATATGCCCGCAAGCGCGACTTCGGCCGCACGCCGGAGCCGGAACCCGGGGCCTCCGCGCCGCGCAGGGTGGGCAAAGCGAAGCGTGCCCACCCGCCCCCTCCCCATCCGCCTGCCGGGGAGGCGGTGGGCACGGCGCGCCCCTCCGACAAACTCACGACCGCGCCCGCCGGGTCCGGCCTGAGCTTGCCATCGGGCCGGCCGGAGGCCGGACCCGTTGGTCCGGCCCGGCGGCAGCCTTTGCCCACTCTGCAGAAGGAGGGCAGGGAGGTGGCGGCCGGCGCATTCGTCGTCCAGAAGCACGCCGCGCGCCGCGTGCACTACGACCTGCGGCTTGAACTCGACGGGGTGCTGAAGAGCTGGGCGGTGACACGCGGCCCGAGTCTCAGGCTCGGCGAGAAGCGGCTTGCGGTGCGCACCGAGGACCATCCGATCGAGTATCTTGATTTCGAAGGCAACATCCCCAAGGGCGAATATGGGGGCGGGTCGATGATCGTGTGGGATCATGGCCGCTGGACCCCGGAGGGCGATCCCCACAGGGGGCTCGCCAAAGGTCACCTCGCCTTCTGGCTCGACGGCGCGCGGCTCAAGGGCAAGTGGCATCTGGCGCGCATGCGGCCGCGCCGCGGCGAGAAGACCGAGCCCTGGCTTCTCATCAAGTCGGACGACGAGTTCGCCCGCAAAGCCGGGGATCCGGAAATCACCGATGAGGAAACGACCTCGCGCATCAGCGGCCGCACCAATGAGGAACTGGCGGCGGCGGGGACATTGCGGGCCGACCACGAACAGCGTGCCGCAACGGCGCGGGCGCGAAAGCGCCTGCTGCCCGATGCCGGCAAGGTCCCGGGCGCTCGCAAAGGCCTGTTGCCGGCCTTCCTGGAGCCGAGCCTTGCTTCGCCCTGCGGCAAGCCGCCGAGCGGCCCGAAATGGATCCACGAGATCAAGCACGACGGCTATCGAATCCAGGCGCGCATCAACGGGCGCGAGACGCGGCTCCTCACCCGCAAGGCGCTCGACTGGACCGCCCGTTTTCGCACCATCGCGGACGCGCTCGGCGAACTGGGGCTCGCCTCGGCGCTGATCGATGGCGAAATCGTCGTCGAGGATGAGAAGGGCATTTCGAGCCTCAATAATTTGCAGGCGGATTTGAAGACCGGCCGCCGCGACCGCTTCAGGTACTACGTCTTCGACTTGCTGTACTGCGAGGGATACGACCTCACCCAAGCAAAGCTCATCGATCGCAAAGAGCTGCTGCAAGAGATCGTCACAGGGCTTTCGCCGCGTTCGCCGATTCGTTTCAGCGAGCATCTGGAGGCCGACGGACCCACCATGCTGGAGCATTCGTGCCGTCTCGGCCTCGAAGGAATCATTTGCAAGCGACTGGACTTGCCCTACAGGGCCGGCCGCGGCGAGCATTGGTTCAAGGCAAAATGCCAGCAGAGTCAGGAATTCGTGATTCTCGGTTATGTCCCGTCGACGGCGGCGAGCCGCGCCGTTGGCGCCTTGGCGCTCGGCTATTATTCCGATGGCCAACTGGCTTATGCGGGCCGCGTCGGCACCGGCTGGTCAGCCGCCGCGGCTGCTTCGCTCTATGCCGACCTTAATAAGATCAAGGCGGCAAGACCCGCCCTGCGCGCCGCCCTGCCGGCCGGCGCCGAAAAGGGCGTCGTGTGGACCGAGCCGCGCCTCGTCTGCGCGATCGAATACCGCGACTGGACCCATGACGGACTGATCCGGCAGTCCTCCTTCAAAGGCTTGCGGGAAGACAAGCCGGCGCAGGAAATCAGCCTTGAAAGCCCCCTCGCCGGCAAGCGCGGGAGCGCAGCGAGGGAGCGCAAGAGGGCGCCAGACTCATCCAGGCCGGGCGAGGTCAAGCTCACCCATCCGGAACGAATCCTGTGGCCGGAGGCGGGCATCACCAAGCAAGGATTGGCCGACTATTACGCCGACATCGCCGACTGGATTCTCCCTCATGTCGCCGGGCGGGTCCTGAGCCTGCTGCGGTGTCCCTCCGGAACGAGCAGCAAATGCTTCTTTGCCAAGCATCCGTGGGCGGGGCTGGACGATTTTGTGCCGCGGGTGGACGTCGGCGAAAAGGCGCCGATGATCGCGATTAATGGGCTCGCCGGACTGATAAGCCTCGTCCAGGCCGGCGTGGTCGAAATTCATCCCTGGGGTTCGCGCGCCGACCGTCTGGACCAGCCGGACCGGCTGATATTCGACCTCGATCCCGGCGAGGATGTGCCCTGGAGCGCAGTCATCGCGGCTGCCGGAGCGGTGCGCAGGCAGCTCGCATCGCGCGGGCTCAAAAGCTTCGTCAAAACCTCGGGCGGAAAGGGGCTTCACATCGTGGTTCCGGTCGAACCGTCGGCCAGTTGGGCGGAGGCGAAAGCTTTTGCGGCCTCGGTCGCGGAGGCGATGGCCGCCGGTCAGCCCGACCGCTACGTCGCCACGGCGGCAAAGCGCGCGCGCCGCGGCCGCGTCTTCATCGATTATTTGCGCAACGATCGGGGCTCAACTGCCGTTGCGCCATATTCGACGCGGGCCTCGCCGCAAGCTTCCGTCTCGACGCCTCTGGAATGGGACGAACTTTCGGAAGGATTGCGATCGGACCACTTCACGGTGGGCAATGTGCGCCACCGGCTTCATTTTCTCAAGCGCGATCCCTGGCAGGGTTTTTTCACGGTGCGTCAGCGGATACCGGTTGGAGGAACATGAATGATAACGGATGACATAGGGGCGACCCTTGTGGTCGCCCCGGCTCGCGCACGTGTGCCGGGCCGGATTGGATAAACCATTCATGCCTCCGCCCGGAGCGGGGAGACTACAAGGGTCGCCCCTGCAGCCGGCGACGTCGAAAAACGCCGCTTCTAAGTGCGTCTGGGATTCCAAATGCCGTCTGTCGCCGCAGAGAAACCCGAGCAGGTCCGCGTGGACGTATCGCCGTCCGAACACGTGACCGCAATTGCGCATCGGGCCGCGCCCCGCAGCCGTGCAGGCGCCATCCTGATCCTTGCCCACGGCGCCGGCGCGAACCAGACCAGCAGCTTCATGCTGCGCTTTGCGACTTCGCTCGCCGCGCGCGGAGTAGACACGGTAACCTTTAACTTCGCCTACGCCGAGCAGCGCCGGCGCATGCCGGATCGCAACGACAAGCTGGAAGGCTGCTATCGCACCCTCATCGAGGCCGTCCGCGGCGGCAAATTTCACGATGATGCCTCTCAGCGGAAGCTCGTGATCGGGGGCAAATCGATGGGGGGGCGCATTGCCTCCCAGGTCGCGGCGAGCGGACAAGAGGGCATCGCGGGCCTGGTGTTCCTTGGCTACCCGCTTCACCCGCCAGGCCGCCCCGACCAACTGCGGTGGAAGCACCTGGCCGATATCCGCGCGCCGATGCTGTTTGTTCAAGGCTCGCGCGATGCCTTCGGTACGCCCGATGAGCTGCGCGCCGTCTTTCGCGGATTGGCGACGGCCCCGGACCTCTGCGTGGTGGAGGAGGGCGATCATTCCTTCAAGGTCCCGAAACGATCAGCGACGCCGCAGGAGCAGGTCTATGAGTTCGTCCTTGATGAGATCGTACGGTGGCTGCGCCAAAGCATCGGATGAAGCCGAGAACCCTTATTATCGCGGCAATGTTCGGAGGACCTTGTCGGAGTGGGGCGAGTCGAAGGATCGGAGAATGCTGCTTCATGACGGCATTCACAAGTGCTGAAAAGTCCGTCGAGGAGGCCCTGGAAATCTTCGACGTACCGCGCTCCTATGTTCTGAAACCCGGTGAAGAAGGATATTCTCCCTGCTGCATGGCCGGCGCCCGGCATCGCATTCCAACGGGCGCCGCGATTGCCTACAAACGCGGCCAGCCGCCCGCCGGCGGCCGCTCGAAAAACTGAGCGCCGAGCCCCAGGATCCGGGCCAACCGAGCCGCACATGCGGGCCGTCGCCGCGTCGAGGAGGAAGGCTGAATGAAACATATCACGCATCTTGCGGCTTTTGCGGCCGTCGGCGGGGCCTTGCTCGCGGCAATCAGTCCATTGGCGCCATCTCGAATCGCAGCCCAAGGCGCCCAACAGGCGGAGCTGCTCGAAGGCCGCGCGGCATTCACCGATTGGAGCGCTGACCGGCCGGGCCTGCGCCGGCGCATCCGGCCCTCGGACCTGCCGCCTGCCGATCTTCGCGCTTCCTTCGCGAACGGCGTGCAAATCGTGCGCCGACCGGCAAACCAGAAACCGGTGGTGCCTCCGGGTTTCGAGATCAGCCTGTTCGCCGAAGGGCTCGACGAACCGCGCCTGATTCGCGCTGCGCCCAACGGCGACATTTTCGTGGCGGAAAGCTTTGCCGGAAGGGTCCGCGTGCTGCGGCCCTCGACCCCAGGCACGCCGCGCAATGAAGTATTCGCGTCAGGCCTTGCCGGGCCCTTCGGCATTGCGTTCTATCCTCCCGGCCCGGATCCGGAATGGGTCTACGTCGCCAATACCAATTCAGTTGTGCGCTTTGCCTATCGCAACGGCGACCTCACGGCGCGCGGCGAGTCTGAAACCATAGTGCCCCGGCTGCCGACCGGCGGCCATTCTACGCGCGACGTGGCGTTCTCCCCCGATGGGTCGAAGATGTTCGTCTCGGTCGGCTCAGGCTCCAATGCCGGCGAAAGGATGGGAAGGCTTGATCCGGCCGAACTGGCGGCGTGGAGCGCGCAGCATCCGCTCGGCGCCTCCTGGGGCAACGAGACCGATCGCGCCGACGTGCTGGTGTTCGACCCCGATGGCCGCAACCAGCGCATCTATGCCACTGGCATCCGCAATTGCGTCGGCTTGGCGATCAGCCCCAAGGGCGACCTGTGGTGCTCGACCAACGAGCGCGATTCGATCGGCGATAACGTTCCGCCCGACTACATCACGCGCGTTCGCGAGGGCGCCTTCTATGGCTGGCCGTGGTACTATATCGGCAGCAACGACGATCCGCGCCACAAGGGGGAGCGGCCGGACCTCAAAGACAAGGTCACGGTGCCGGATGTTCTGCTTCAAGCCCATTCCGCTTCGCTCGGGCTGACCTTCTATAACGGGACGCAATTTCCCGCCGAATACCGCGGGGGCCTGTTCGCGGCCGAGCACGGCTCGTGGAATCGCAGCAAGCGGGCCGGCTCCAAGGTGATCCGCGTCATCATGCGCAACGGCGAGCCGACCGGCGAATACGAGGATTTCGCCACCGGCTTTGTGGTCAGCGATGCGTCGGCGTGGGGCCGCCCGGTCGGCGTTACGGTAACGCCGGACGGCGCCTTGTATGTCTCGGACGACGCGGGTGGCACAATCTGGCGCATCAGAAGCACGGCGGGCAAGTAGCGAGGCTTATTTCACCAAAATCGCGCGATCACATCCCGCGGCGGATCAATCATTTTTGCTCGGTCGTCGCGTTGTTGCTGGCGCGCTATCGGCTGACCGCTTTGGAAAGATTTGATGGTCAAACCACAGGTCATCGGCTCGCTCATTTCGTTGAACCATTCGCCACAAGGACGGCATGGAGCGCGCCGCTAAGCGCTTTAGTGCCCGAAGAACGGCAACCCGGTGCTTCTTTTGAATTTGCGACTTTGAATAGACTTCGCGACAGATTTCAGAGGTACTGAAGATCCCCCTCGGTCGCCTTAGAAAGAGCTGACTCACCTTCCGTTCGATACGTCCCGGGCCGCGGCTCATTGAGCGTTCTCCGACGCCGCACCTGTTCGAATAAGTGTTTCCCAATAGGGGGCGCGGACGCAATGGGTAGACCCTCCAACGTTAAGTTTCAATCGCGGCTCCGCGGAGGGCCCGTGACACCTTCGCTTGCAGATTGTATTCGGCCTTGGGAGGCTATCGAATGTACACTTGCAGCACTGCCTTTCGAGCGTTCCTCGCAAAATCTCCTGAGGCAGCCGCGAGTTCCTCAAGCAACGCTTCGCACGATCCGGGCGGAGCGCTCTTCGATGCTCGATGGTCCGTACGGCGATACTCCGGGCAATCTACGCCTGTCAGGTCGAACAGCCCCACGTCACACAATTCGGGAGTCTACGATGCTAGCATTGAGCCGGCATGCCTCACGTCGTCTGCAACAGCGCGCCATATCGCCCACATTTCTCGACTGCCTGCTGTACTACGGTGCGCGAGTCCGTTCAAACGGAGCTGACATCGTCTTCTTAGATCGAAAAGCCAAGCGCGCGCTTAGTCAGGATTTGGGGACAAAGATGTACTCCGCAACTGAGAAAAAGCAGAAGGTGTACGCTGTTGTTGGGGACGACGGAAACGTCATCACTGCTGGTTATCGATTTAAGCGAATTCGCCGCAGAGTGCGATCCTGGCGCTAAGTCCGCCGCTCACCCCAGAAAGCTTCAGCGTCCAATCAGCTTTATCGCATCATCGTAGTAGTGCAGGTCGACATAGCGTTCAGGAGGCGCTGCCTCGGTCCCCGGTTTACGCTCGATCTCGGCCCGCAGCGCCAGCATGTTGCGGAAGCCCTCCACGTCAAACCTGGCGTCGGGCGTAAAACCGGATGCCGGAATAACCAACAGGTCGTAGGTGCGCTCCGCGATCTTGCGGTCAAGCTTGAGGGTTTTGACCAGGAGATCGGCTGCTTCAGTCCGGTTGTTGCGGTCGCGAATCCACCGCACGGCCTGCACATAGGCCGCGAGATAGTGTGTGAGCGCCTCCGCATTGTCGCGCGCCCATGCGCGCATCGCGAAGGCGCCGGCCGCCTGATAGGGACCGAGCAGGTCGACGAGGCCGCCAAGGCTCTTGAGACCGCGTTCTGCGGCCTCCACTGTGAAAGGCAGATTGAGAATTCCGGCCGCATTGGATTTGTCCTCGATCATCGCCTTGTAGCGGAAGGCCACGGCGCCGACCGGCTTGACGGTGTAATCGGCGCCCTCGTGCAGCCCGTGCTGCGACATGAGCTTCCTGGCCTGCAGCGCGTAGGCGGTGTCAGGCGCATCGACCACGATGGTCTTGCCGCGCAGATCTGCAAAGGACGTAATCTCCGGCTGCACGAAGAACTCGTTCATGCCGCTGTCGCCGCCGGACACGATGACGACGTCGCGTTTGCCCACCTCGATCATGGCAACCGCATTGTCGAGGGCGGCGTGGGCAATCTGAAAGCGGCCGGCCGCAAGCCCATCGCGCTGGCTTTGCGAGCTTTCGGTGCTCGTGACCTCAACCGCAAGCCCGTATTTCGCAAACAGGCCCTTGGCAAGGCCGACATGAATGGGCAGAGCCTTTGCATTCGGAAAGGTGTTGACGCGGATGGTGGCGACTTCGGCAGCGCCGGCCCCGTTGGCCGCGGCGGCAAGGACTGATAAGAGAGCAGCGCATTGCACCGCCGTCCCGATCCTCCCCGGCTTGCGGGGAAGCCTGGCGAGGGTACGCAGTTCGGCCACGCACTTTGACATCGCCGCGACGATGCTCCTTGCGATCGTTAGGGACCTCCCCGGCACCGGCATTTGACACCTCCGCGTTTCCCGCATTCATTGCGTATCATGAATCAGAATAGCACCTCGCGGTGACGTGAAGGGAAGCAGGAATGCGCGCAATCACCCTCGATGAAGCCATGACGATCATCAACGGATGCTTCGGAGCGGCCAAGTCCCACAAGCTGCGGCCGCTGACGGCCGTGATCCTGGACGCGGGCGGCCGGCTCAAGGCGGCGCTCAAGCAGGATGGCTGCGCCATCCTGCGGTTCGAGATTGCCTATGGCAAAGCCTATGCGGCCCTGTCGATGGGGCGCCCGTCACGCCTCGTGCTCCAGAAGCAGCGCGAGAAGCCGGTCTTTATGGAAAATCTGATGGATCTGGCCGACGGGCCGATGTTCCTGGAAGCGGGCGGTCAGCTCATCCGGGACGCGACCGGGGAGGTCATTGGGGCGGTCGGGGTCACGGGCGACGTGGGCGAAATGGACGACGTCTGCGCCGTAGCCGGCATTCATGCGGCCGGCTATAAGACCTGCTCGGACTTTAGCGACCCTGAAGTCATTCGCGCCGCAAATGTGAAGGTAGCAACGCCCCAGACATCAACAGCTTGAATCGCCTTGCCATGTTCGAGCCATTTTGCTGATGGTGTGCTGCGGGCTTTGCCCCCTCCCCACCTGCGGGGGAGGGCAAGGAGGGGCCGTGAGGAGACTGTGCATAGCGCTCTTGCGCCCATCGCCTGTGGCCACGCAATGTGACCGCGATTTCTTGCGAGGAGAACATCAAGATGGCCCAATTGAGCCGCCCCCTGCTGCCTGCGGTGGTCCTGTTGGCTGGCCTGCCGATGCTCGCCGGTTGTAGTTCCTTCGGCAGTGTCAGCAATCCCTTTGCAACTCCGGCCGCTGCGCCGCCGCCCCCCCCGCCGGTGGTCCCGCCCAGCGTGCGCGCCGAAGAGATCGTCGGCCGCTGGGGCCTGGCATCGTATCATCGCGAGCAGGATCGCGCGCGCACCGAGGTCGCGGCCAAAAGCCAGTGCACGCAGCCGTACAGGATCGACGCCTCGCCGTCCGGCGGCGTCCTGATGCTGGGCCACGACAATCCGCAGGTCCAGGAGATGAACCTCAAAGGCAGCGTTCAGGGCAAGACCTATGTTGGGCCGGGCACCGAACCGGCCGGCATGGACGATCGCGAAATTGTGAGCTTCGACGGTCGGGTGATGATCCTGAAATGGGTCGATCCTGAGGTCGCGGGCCGTTACGGCAACATGGTGCTGGTGCGCTGCGGCGCCGATGCGCCAGACCGCACAGCACGGGCCAAGAGAAGATCCGCGTCGGCGTCGCAATGACTGTCACCATCTGGCACAATCCGAATTGTGCAACCTCACGGAAGGTGCTGGGGCTCATCCGCGCGAGCGGTATTGAACCGAAGATTGTCGACTACGTGAAGTCGCCGCCGAGCGTTGCCGCAATCAAGGCTGCGCTCAAGGCGATGGGGATGGGGCCGCGCGGGCTGTTACGCCGCCGTGGCACTCCCTATGACGAGCTTGGCCTCGGCGACGAAACGCTTACAGACGCGACGCTGATTGAGGCTATGCACGCGCATCCGATCCTGATCGAACGTCCAGTCGTGCAATCGCCCAAGGGCACGCGGTTATGCCGCCCGCCCGAGCGCGTGCAGGACCTTTTGTGATTTGCGGGCGCTTCAGGGCGCTCCCCCTCTCGATTGCGCCGCGCCAATATCATTCAATGTCGCGCAGCGCATTGATGCGGTCCCGCACGGCGCTCGTCACTACTCGGACAGCTTCAGCCCGCTGCGGCGGATGACCTCCGCCCACTTGGGCAGGCTGGTCCGAATAATCTCAACGACGGCATCCGGCCCGTCGCCGCGCGGTTCAAATCCGATTGCCGCCATGCGGCTCTTGACCTCGGGCGTCCTGACCACGTCAGCTACCGCGCGGCCGATCTTCTCGACGATCGGTTTCGGGGTTCGGGCGGGCGCGAACAGGCCCTGCCAGTTGTCGACCCGAAAATCCGCGATGCCGGATTCCTCGACGGTTGGAATGTCCGGCAGGCTCGGGTCACGCGCAGCCGACGTTACCGCAATCCCCAACAGCTTACCGGATCTCAGATGCGGCACGGCCGGGGCGGGCATCACCCACATCGCATCGACATGGGCGCCGAGCAGCGCCGTCAGGGCGGGGGCTGCTCCCTTGAACGGAATGTGCGTGGTGGCGATATTGGTCCGCTGCTCGAGCAGCACTTCCGTCAGGTGGCTCAACGTCGCCGTTCCGGCCGACGCCATATTGACGTCGGCGCCCCTGCGCCTCGCGTAGTCAAGGAACTGATTGAAGTCGGCAACGCCGAGGCCGGGCCGCACGACGAGAAGCTGCGTTGCGGTTGCGATGAGCGCAATCGGCTCGAAGCTCTTCAGAGGATCGGGATTGACATTGGGATAGAGGTACGGATTGACCGTGATCGAATCCGGCATGACCAGGAGGGTATAACCGTCGGGCGGCGCGGCTGCCACGAACGCGGCGCCGGTGGAAGTGCCAGCGCCGGCGCGATTCTCGACCACGACTGGCGCGGTCCACACCGCCTTAAGTCCGTCCGCCACAATGCGCGCCACCGCGTCGATCGGGCCGCCGGGCGATGCCGGAACCACCAGCTTGACGGTGCGTAACGGAAAGTCCTGTGCCTCCTCGGCATGCGCTCCCGCAAAGACGAAAGGCAGCGCCAGAGCGATGACCATGCGCGCAAGCATTGTCACTGGACCGCTCCTCCCATGACGTGGCGTTTCTGGTCACATTAGCATGAACCGCCGGCGACGACAGCGGGTTGCCCGCCCGAACGAAAGCTCGCTCTGAGGAGCTTTAAGATCTCGCCCACCCGCTCCCGCCAGAAATATCTGTGCACAAGTTCGCGGCGATGCGCTCCGCGGCATGGCGGCCTGAGCCTGGGAAAGGCGTAAAGAATTTCTGTTGCGCTCATCCGCGGCGCAAGTTGTTCATCGGCGCCATGCCCGCCTTACACGTCGACGCTCGCCGTCAGGGCATTCTCCTGGATGAATTCGCGCCGCGGCTCCACGACGTCGCCCATCAACTTGGTGAAGATGTCGTCGGCGTCATCGGCTTCCTTGACCTTCACCTGCAGCAGCGAGCGCACATTGGCGTCGAGCGTGGTCTCCCATAGCTGGCCCGGATTCATCTCACCGAGGCCTTTGTAGCGCTGGAGCGTGATGTTCTTGCGTCCCATCGCCGTCACCGCTTCGAACAGGCTGACCGGACCGTGGACGGGGATTTCCTCGCCCTTGCGCCGCAGCACGCTGGCGCGCGGATAATTCTCCTGCAGCGACGGCGCAAATTCATCGAGCTTGCGGGCATCAGCCGAACCGAGCAGCGCATGGTCGATCATCGCGACGTCCTTCACGCCGCGAACGGTGCGCTCGAACCGGAAGCCCTCGCCCTCCAGGAAGGTGCCGACCCAGCCGCGCTCGGTCTCGTCCGAAAGCGCATCGAGGCGCCGCGCAATATAAGGCGCGGCAGCGGCGGCCTTTCCGGAGTCGCCGAAAATGCTGGCGTTGAGCACTCCAAGAATCGCGGCTTGCTCGATGACCTGCCGGTTGTAACGGCTGTGCAGCCCGGCAAGGATGTTGCGGATGATCCGCGCCTCTTCGACGACGCGGCGCAGATCCTGGCCAGCCCTTTCATCCCCCGTCGCCGAACGGAGCACCGCTTCTTCAAGGCCGCCGTCGATGAGGTAGTCCTCAAGCGCGCGCTCGTCCTTGAGATACTGCTCGGACTTGCCGCGCGTCACTTTGTAGAGGGGCGGCTGCGCAATGAAGAGATGGCCGCGGTCGATGATCTCACGCATCTGGCGATAGAAGAAAGTCAAAAGCAGGGTGCGGATATGGGCGCCGTCCACGTCGGCGTCGGTCATGATGATGATTTTGTGATAGCGCAGCTTATCGGCATTGAATTCATCGCTGATGCCGGTGCCAAGCGCCGTGATCAGCGTGCCGATCTCCTGGCTTGAGAGCATTTTGTCGGGGCGCACGCGCTCCACGTTGAGGATTTTGCCGCGCAGCGGCAGCACGGCCTGGAATTCGCGGTTGCGGCCCTGCTTGGCGCTGCCGCCGGCGCTGTCGCCCTCGACGATGAACAATTCGGATTTTGCCGGGTCGCGCTCCTGGCAATCCGCAAGCTTGCCGGGCAGCGACGCGACGCCAAGCACGGTCTTGCGCGTTATCTCCCGCGCCTTGCGGGCGGCTTCGCGGGCCGCCGCCGCCTGGATCACCTTGGCGACGATGGTCTTGCCTTCGCCCGGATGCTCCTCAAACCAAGCCGCCAGCGCTTCGTTGAGGATGCCTTCGACGACCGGCCGCACCTCAGAGGAGACGAGCTTGTCCTTCGTCTGAGAGGAGAACTTCGGGTCCGGCGCCTTGACGGATAACACCGCCGTAAGGCCTTCCCGGCAGTCATCTCCGGTGAGGGCGACTTTCTCCTTTTTTGCCACGTTCCCCCGCTCCGCGTAGCTCGTCACCTGGCGGGTGAGGGCGCCGCGAAAGCCTGCGAGATGCGTGCCGCCGTCCCGTTGCGGGATATTGTTGGTGAAGCAAAGCACTGTCTCGTGAAAACCGTCGTTCCACCACAACGCACACTCCACCTCAATGCCCTCGCGTCGAGCCTTGACGATGATCGGCTTCCCGACCAGAGGCTGCTTGTTGCGATCGAGGTAGCGCACGAAGGCCTCGACGCCGCCCTCATAGAGAATCTCCTCGCGCTTCTCGACGGCATGGCGGCGGTCGGACAGCACGATACGGACGCCGGAGTTGAGAAAGGCGAGCTCACGCAAGCGATGCTCCAGGGTCGCCCAGTCAAACTCCCTCATGCTGAAGGTCGCGGGCGACGGCAGAAAGGTTACCTCGGTGCCTCGCCGCTCGAATGCAGGGCCGATCTCGGCCAATGGTGCGACGGGATTGCCGTCGCGGAATTCCATGGCGTATTCTTTGCCGCCGCGCCAGATCTTGAGCTTGAGCCAGCTTGAAAGCGCGTTGACGACCGAAACACCGACACCATGCAGGCCGCCCGCAACCTTGTATGAGTTCTGATTGAATTTCCCGCCGGCGTGAAGCTGGGTCATGATCACTTCGGCGGCGGAGACACCTTCGCTGTGGATGTCGGTCGGAATGCCGCGGCCATCGTCCCGCACCGTGCACGATCCGTCCGGATTAAGCGTGACGATCACTTCCTTGGCGTAGCCCGCCAGCGCCTCGTCGATGGCGTTGTCCACAACTTCGTAAACCATGTGGTGCAGGCCGGAGCCGTCATCGGTGTCGCCGATATACATGCCGGGGCGCCTGCGCACGGCATCGAGGCCCTTGAGGACCTGGATTGACTCCGCGCTGTAGTCGGAAATGTCGGTTTGACGGGCGGGTTCAGCCATGAAAGGAACTTCGTTGGTCTCTTGGGATTCGTGCTCTTGCAGCCGTTCGTGTGACATGAATCCAGGGCTGCGTACAGAGCAAATTGACCATATTTAAGTGGTTGTCCTGCAAAGAAATTTCAAGGGCGACCCGAGATTTCTGGGCGACCTTCATTGCGATGCGAGAACCCGCCGCAAGCGGCCCGGACCGCCCCCCGGAACTGCGCGGTGCCGGGCCACCGGAACCTGACGAAACGATCCGACAAGGACTGCCGAACGCCCCGTCTCAAACAGGCGAGCGATATGGCGATGCGAGCGCCCGCACATCGATCACATCGGCCCGCGATGCGATATCCGCGAATGCCATTGGATCGGCGCCGGTCATCCACACTTGCGATCCAAGCTCGCCAAGAGCCTCAAAGAGCGCAGCGCGCCGGACCGGATCGAGATGCGCCACCACTTCGTCGAGCAGTATCACTGGCGCGGCGCCGGTCATGCTGCCGACCAGCGCCGCATGGGCGAGCACCAGTCCGATCAGCAATGCTTTCTGCTCGCCGGTGGAAGCGTCGCTCGCCGGGATAGCCTTTTCACGGTAGCGCACCTCAAGGTCGGTCAAATGCGGACCTTCGAGCGTGCGTCCGGCGGCCGCATCGCGAGCACGGTTTTCCTTGAGCATTGTGCGATAGCGGTCTTCCGCTTCGATGGCCGGGCGGGTCAGCACCATCGCTTCCATCCAGCCGTCGAGCCCGATTTCGGCGGAAGGAAACCCAAATCGCGCTTCACGGCCCTCTGCCAGCGCAGCAGCGAGGCGCCGCACGGTTTCGGCCCGCGCCGCCGCGACCGCGACCGCAATCTCGGCAGTTTCATGCTCTGCGGCGTCAAGCCAATGGGCGTCAACGTCGCGGTTCTCCAGCAGCCGGTTGCGCGAACGCAGGGCGCGTTCCAAGGCCGACACGCGTGAGCCATGAGTTGCGTCCACCGCGAGCACGAGCCGATCGAGAAATCGCCTCCGGTCGGATGCAGGTCCGAGAAAAAGACCGTCCATGCTTGGGATCAGCCAGACCACGCGCACATGATCCGCAAATGCGGCCGCCGAGGCGACGGGCTCGCGGTCGATCCGGCACTTTCGGGCCAGGACCGTTTCCCCGTAAATCCCCGCTTCGATGCCGGTTCCGAGCGTCGCCAGGCCCAAGGCCCCCTCGACTTCGGCGGAGACGGCCCAGCCACGAACGTAAGGACGATCCCGAGCCCGGTCAGGATGGCCGCCAATCCCGCCATTACTCTCCGAAAACGCGACTTCGTCCAGCTGCGCGCGGCGCAGCCCCCGGCCTGGAGACAGGAACGAGATTGCCTCCAGCATGTTCGTCTTGCCGGCGCCGTTGGGACCGGTGAGCGCCACCAGATTCGCCTTGGGCGTCACGGTAGCGGCCCGATAGTTACGGAAATTGGTGAGGGTCAATCGACAGATGCGGGCGGTGCTGGTCACGAACTCGGCCTCGACTTCCCCCTCTCTGCCCTTCCCCTCAGCAGGCACGGCAGACCTTGTCGCGGCGACTACCTCTCCCGGCTTGCCGGGCCCTTTTACTGGCGCTCAGGAGGCCGGAATTTGCACGCTGTTGCCCCACCTATTCCGGGTGAGACGTGTCGCCATGAGCCCCGGCGCCACGTCTGATCCAGGGACAGGGCCACCCACCCCCGCCCTCTTGCCGCAAGCCGGGGAGAGAGCACCGTCGCCGCGTTACATGCGACTGCCCTGCCGCAGCGGCGAAGGCGAGGAGGCTCACACCCGCATCGGCATCAAGACATAAAGCGCACCCTTGGCTTCCTTGTCGGAGAGCAGCGTAGGGGAACCGGGGTCGGCCAGCTTGAGGATCGCCGTATCGCCTTCGAGCTGGGCCGCGATATCGAGCAGATAACGAGAGTTGAACCCGATATCGAGAGGATCAGCGTCATAACCGACCTCAAGTTCCTCGGTTGCGCTGCCGGAGTCAGGATTGGTCACCGAGAGCACGAGGCGCCCGGCCGAGAGCGCGAACTTGACGGCTCGACCGCGCTCGCTTGCGACGGTCGAGACCCGATCGACCGCCTGCTCGAAATCCTTCTTGTCGACCTCAAGCAGCTTGTCGTTGCCGAGGGGAATCACGCGGGTATAGTCGGGAAAGGTGCCGTCGATCAGCTTCGAGGTCAGGACAACGCCATCAAGCGTAAGGCGGATTTTCGATTGCGACAGTTCGATCGTAATCTCGCCTTTGCTGTCGTCGATCAGCCGCTGCACCTCGCCGACCGTCTTGCGCGGAACGATGACACTCGGCATGCCGTCGGCGCCGGCCGGCGCCGCGAGTTCGAACTGGGCAAGCCGGTGGCCGTCGGTCGCAACCGCGCGCAGCATCAAGCGGTTGCCGGCGGTCACGGCATGAAGGTAAATGCCGTTGAGATAATACCTGGTTTCTTCGGTGGAAATTGCGAACTGGGTCTTGTCGATCAAGCGCTTGAGATCGGCAGCGCCAAGCGTGAATTTATGGGTGAGCTCGCCCGCAGCAAGGTCCGGAAAATCACTCTCCGGCAATGTCTGCAGAGAAAACTTCGAGCGCCCGGCGCGGATGGACATCGCTGCACGGTCGCCAGACGACTCCAGCACGATCTGGGCGCCCTCCGGCAGCTTTCGGACAATCTCATAGAACATATGCGCGGGCACCGTAGTGGCGCCGCCCGGATTGACCTCGGCCGTCACGGTTTCAATGACTTCGAGGTCGAGATCGGTGGCCTTCAACGAGAGTTCGGCAGCCTTGGCGCGCAGCAGCACATTGGCGAGGATGGGAATCGTGTTGCGACGCTCGACCACGCGATGCACATGGGACAGCGACTTGAGCAAATCGGCGCGCTCGACCGTAATCTTCATGCGGAACCCCGCTTACCTTGGCTTATGACCGGGGGGCGACGACCCTAACCTGCCCTCCCCCGCTTGTTGGGAGGGGGGCAGGGTAGGGTCGGCCAGGACATCAATATCGGAAACTGCCGCGCCAATGTCGATTCGACAAGTCGATTGGTCCAAACTTTCCTTAAGCCTCGACGCGGACAAAACGGTTCGCGCGGCCCCGGAAACTGAGCCGGGTTCGACGGGCCCAGCCCCGCCCCTGCGCCAGCGGCGCGCAGGGCACAATCGCGAAGCGCGTTGCGCCGGGCCGGAGCAGGCTTCGCCTCATCCGCCCGACGCAGGCAGCGTGGAAACCCGGCTGGTGCAGCCAGTCACTCCTGCAGTTGGGTCTTCAAGGACTCGATTTCGGCAGCGAGGGTGTTGTCGACTCCTATCAGCGATTCGATCTTGCGCACTGCATGCAGCACCGTTGTATGGTCTCGCCCGCCAAAACGGCGGCCGATTTCCGGCAACGAGCGCAGCGTCAGGGTCTTCGCAAGGTACATTGCTATTTGACGTGGCCGCACCACGTTGGCGGTGCGCCGCGACGACAGCAAGTCGCTGCGACTGACATTGTAGTGACGGGCGACGATGCGCTGAATCTCCTCGATCCGCACCCGCTTTAGCTCCACGGGCCGGACCAGATCGCGCAGCTCGCGTTCAGCAAGCTCCATTGTGATCGGCTGGCCAGTCAGCTTGCTGTGGGCGAGCAAGCGGTTCAACGCGCCCTCAAGATCGCGCCCGTTATGTGTGACGGTGCGGGCTATATAGCCCAGAACCTGCGGCGGCACATCGAACCCCGGATGGTGCGCACGCGCCGCCTGAACACGGGCGGACAAAATCTCAAGCCGCAACTCCTCGCCGAGCAGGCCGATCTCGACCACAAGGCCGCCGGCGAGGCGCGAGCGAATGCGCTCATCGAGGCTCTCCAGCTCGGTTGGAGGCCGGTCTGCCGCCACCACGACCTGACGGCCGCCGTCGATAAGCGAATTGAGCGTGTGGGAGAATTCCGCCTGGCTGTTCTTGCCTTGAAGGAATTGCAGGTCATCGACCACGAGAACGTCGATGCCGCGCAGCGCGTCCTTGAAGGCAAGGGCAGTCTGACTCCGCAACGCGGAGGCAAAGCCATACATGAAACGTTCGGCCGTGAGATACAGGGCTTTACGCTCGCCCAGACTGTTGGTCTTCAGCGCCACAGCCTGAAGCAGATGCGTCTTTCCGAGGCCGACGCCGGAATGGATGTAGAGCGGATTGAACATCACCGGATCGCCGCGCCGCGCCGTTGCAACCTGCTTTGATGCCGCGTGAGCCAGCGTATTGGATCGCCCGACTACGAACGTTTCAAACGTCAGTCGGGGGTCAAGCGGCGAGCCGCCGCGGGTGTCTTGTAGAATCGGGCTGGGCAGGGAAATGGATTTAATGTCCGGCCGGGCATGATTGGCGTCGCGCTTCTCCAAATGGGCCACCGTGCTCGGCGGGTTGACTGCGAAGGGCTGGGCGTTGCGCACTGCGGCCGAGCGCACCGAGAGGTCGATCCGCGTTACAGCCGGGCGTTCGGACTGCCAGCAGGTGAGCAGCCGCTCCGCATAGTGGGATTGAATCCAGCTCTTCAAGAACAGAGTCGGTACAGAAATGCGCGCCGTATTGGCCTCGACGCTTTCAAGCTCCATGCGGGCAAACCAGCTACTGTAGACAGCCTCCCCTACCTCCGCGCGAAGACGCCCCTTAACGCGTGTCCAGCATTCATCAGAAATCTCGGACATTTCAACTTCCCGTAGGAATTCTCGGCGTCCGCTCGGACGCAACGATTGGTTAATCGGAGACGGCTCCGCGCCTTCGCAGGCGCAAAGGGACGCCGCCGGTTTACGGCGAGACAGAACTCAGCCTGATTTGAACGGAGAATCGGTCAGCTACGACCGATGACTTCCTGCGCTCATGCCGCCGTCAGGCGTAAGGAAGCGAGTCCGCAGACACTGCCCGCCATCGCTCCGACGCAAAACTCAAGTGAGGGCGTGATCTGGCGTACGCAAGCAAGCACAGGTCG
>Ga0070739_10001993_pt1 | contig 28715 bp, 28 predicted proteins | sample Coa_R1_7_FD_66445 | JGI IMG/M metagenome (GOLD analysis project Ga0070739, IMG submission 66445) | Surface soil microbial communities from Centralia Pennsylvania, which are recovering from an underground coalmine fire - Coalmine... | ecosystem: Environmental > Terrestrial > Soil > Unclassified ...
TCTGATCAGCGGGAGAGCAGAGCAGGAATCTTCCTCGAAGGTCTTCGGAAGGATCGGTGTTGCCTCGATCATATCTCGCCATTCTCCAGTTCTAACAAGGTAGAGAGTTTCCTCGTGTCTGCAATTTTCTCTTAAACACTTGGGATGCCGAGGATCGGCCCTCCGCGACCATCGATGGCAACAACATCGCGTTGGTGGTGCTTATATCTCCAAATCGGTTGCTTTGCCCATCCTACGAAGGAGGGGCATAGAGGTAGACGCATATGGGGCAATTGCAAATGTCAGGCGGGGGTCTGGTTCCTTTGTGAGCGTTTGAGTGAGAGAAGGAGACCCGAGTGGTCCACAAAGACAAAAATGGTCATGTGAAATACCATCATTGTCTACGAAGGACGCTGTTTCTTAGAACAGCGCGCGCATTCGCTATCGTCGGGAGTGCTGCGGGCTACGCTATGGGGTGTACGCGTCCTCGCTTAAAGCGAGGTCCAGTCGAGATGTCCACAATTTGACCATCCTGCAGCTTAATCACTCGGTGGCCCATGTAAAAATATCGATCGTCATGGGTGACCACGACCACTGCTTTTCCTTGTCGTGTCAGTCCGGGAAGCAACTTGGTATAGAACACTTCCTTGTACTGTGGATCCTGGTCGGCTGCCCATTCGTCAAACACGTACACAGGGCGGTTTTCCAAGTAGGCTGTGACGAGGGCCAGCCGTTTGCGCTGCCCCTGCGACAAAGCCGTCGTTGAGAATGTACCGTTGTGAATTCTGACTTTGTCCGCGAGGTCCAACATCCGAAGATAATCATTCGCCACCTCGTCGAGTTCCTGGCCAGTCACTCCGAATAGTCGATCGAACACATAAGAATCCGAGAATACGGCAGAAAAACTCTCGCGGTAATCTTCAATCGTGCGCCCGTCCACTCTGGTCCCATTCAGCCAGATTTCTCCAGCCAGAGGTACGTACAGGCCCGTGAGCACCTTTATGAAGGTTGACTTCCCGCTGCCGTTACCGCCAACCAAGAATATCAGCTCACCAGGGGCCAGTTCGAACGAGAGCGGCCCAAGCGTGAATCCCCGTTCTGCTGCGGCCTCGCCTGTGTATGTAAAGACAAGATTTTTCAATTCAACAGTAGCGGTCGCAACCCGCGGCCCTTGCGGAACGTCAAGATTCACAACTTTCTGGCTGAGGGCGATGTGTAAGTCTTCGAAGTGCGAAAGAGCTGCCTGTCCTTGACTGATGCTAGGAAGGCTGCCCAGAATCGCCCAGATGGGATTCAACATATAGAGCAAAGTAAACACATACGCGGTGACAGCTTCGGGCGTCAAAGAAATCGCAAATGGAAACAGAAAGATAACGCTTGCTATCAGTCCATATAACAACACCTGTGTGGCGATATCACCCCAGACATGTTGCTTCCTGGCCTCCAGGCAGGCATTCCGCCAGGCGGCCACCGTTTCCCCGATATCTCGACGGAGGAACTCTTCACGGCGGGCCCGATGAAGCAGTAGTTCTTTAATGCCCCCTGTGAGTGCGCTGAAGGAACGATGGACGCGTTCACGTTGCTGCATAGCGCACAAGTTCATTTGTAAAGCCCGATGATTCAGGATCTGATAAAGGGCAATTCCCAGTCCCACAATCGCAATGAGCAGGCCGAGAGCCACCGGGGATATCCAGGCCAAATACACTCCACAACCTGCAAGAATGGCCAGGTTCTTGACTATAGCTGGGAAGCTTTGGGTCGCCCACGAAATAGCCAGCACTCCGTCCGTCAATATCGTCAGGATGTGGGGAGTGCCTTTCTCTTCCAGCGCGCGAAAGGGTGTCTTGAGGATCTTTGCCGTGATATCCTTAACCAGCTTGATGATGATCTCCTGAGAGAGCACTGCTAACTGGAGCATTGACACCATTCCCGACAGCACTTTCAAGGTGGCAAGACCTACAAATCCGACAAGCAGAAGCTCGTATGGGCCACCTGCGGCAGCGAGCTTCTTGTTGATGATGACCAGCAAGCCGGCGCTTGCTAGACCGCTGACTAGGCCTGTTGCGGCGACAACCAGCACCGTCCGCCGCGAATGACGGGCAAGAAGAAGAAGAAGATTCATGATGCTCCTCTAGTGCCGTTCCAATTTCGCGGATCTAGCAGTAGATAGCTGGAACGGTACGACCTCTGTGCGGAGGCGATTGCTGAATGAAAGAACGGGATGCGATCCCGTTCGAAGCAAGAGAACAATCCTGCCAGGCGGTTACCAGCGGGTTGCTTGTGCCCTTGACGCCTGCGCGCTATGATCTGACACGATGTATCTGCCGAGTTCGCTTCCCATTCCCTTTCGCCTCATTGCGGTCGCCGAACGCGCGGCCCTTCGCTCATGGCCTTGGGATCAGCCGCAAGGTGATCTCGTTATCACTGCCGGTCAGGTCGAAGCGCGCCTTATCGCACTGGGAGACGTTTGCTTGAATCAAATCAGGCCCCGTACGCCGCCTGAGATCTTCGGTCCGCTTCTTGATCTTTTTGAATCTGCCGACATTACCACGTGTAATTTGGAAGGACCGCTTACTACTTTATCGCGCCCTGCGGGCTCGATCGGCTCATTTCTTAAGGCCGACCCTTCGAGGGTAGCTGGTCTTGCAAGGTTCGGAATTCCCCTGGTCAATCTTGCCAATAATCATATACTTGACTATGGCCAACGTGGGTTGGCCGAGACCGTTAACTGCTTACACTCCAACGGCATCTCTGTCTGTGGGGTATCTGTCGGTCCTCGTGAACCTCCCAAGCCAACCGTGCTTCATGTACGAGGACTCCGTATCGGCTTTCTCGGCTTTTGCGATGATCATTACCCCGTCGACCTTGATCGTGATCAAGCACATCCAGCTTTGCTCGACTACGGCACGGCTACACAAGCCGTACGCTCTGCCAGGTCAGCAGTGGATGTTTTGATCGTTCATATTCACTGGGGATATGAGTTTGCCCTCCATCCACTTCGCCGAAGTCGAGATGTAGCCAGACAACTGGTCGATCATGGCGCTGATCTCGTACTTTGTCATCATGCCCATGTTAACCAGGGAATGGAGCGTTGGAGACGCGGCGCAATCATATATGGGCTCGGAAATGCTGTGATGCCCCAGAGTCCGTATATGCAATCCGGCCATCAATGGGCGAGTCGCTCCGTCGCGGTCGAGGTAACGGTAGCCAAAGACGGCCTTCGCTGGGTGCGTGTGCATCCTTTCGCGATCGGTCCTGACGGGCAAATGCAACCCATCGCGTCGCATCCTGCGCGTGATCTGCTGGTGGGGATCCGCCGGATGTCGTCTCGACTAAGCGACGATCGGTTTATGGAAGAAATCGAACGCGCGGTCATGATTCTTGAATCGGTGCGGTTAATCTCTGCCTTGCGCAAGGAAGCGACATTGGGGGATGAGCCGCTGCGCGAACGCGCTCGGACTCTGACATTGCCGAGGCAACAGCGGTTGATAGCATATGTCGGCTCCCTCATTCCGGGAATCGGCCGGATGCTGCACGATCTGGCCTCAGCCGCGCATAATGGCCATAGGCTACGATCAGCATATGAGCGACATCGTGAAACTCTGTCAAGGGCCGAGGCTTGTTTGTTGCCGTATTACAGGTGGCGTGTGATCTTCAGATCGCGAGTGCCCTAATCACGTATCATGGGGTATGCCTTCCGACAACGAGAAAGTAAAGAGCCCCTCGCCCGCCCCACGATTTCCTTGGACGCTGATTTGGGGCATTCTGCGAGATGGAGGTGTGCATGGCGAAGTCGAAGGCAGAGAGAGCGAGGCCGTTACTCCTCGTACGAGGAGGTGGAGGCCGTGCTGAGGTCGTTGTGCGGCGACGATTCTCCGAGGAGCAGGATCAGTTTCTCGCCGGCAGCCTGGCGCGCCGATGGCCGGGACGAGGAGCGGGCCTGGCTGAAGGCCACGGTCGGGGATCTCACAATGCGACTGGCTCTCTCCCGGGAGGCCATCCAGCGTTTGGGAGGTGGCATCCCTTTTGGTCGTCTGGAGTCCGACGCGTTGAGCGACGCCACCAAACTGTCGAGGGCCTCCGGGTGGCGCTCAAGACCTGGTTAATTACGTACAAGGAGCAGTGGCTGGTCGAGAGCCATCGCTTTTGCTCGCCAGCCTTGATACATCCGCGATCGGGTGTCGGCCCAGGAGGCGGCGTGAAGGTGTTGAAAGGCGATAGAAGGAGGACAGCGGAAGACCGGTCGCCAAAAGACGACGCACATAATTGGCTTAGGAGTGACAATCACCGATCAAGGCGATCCAGCGCAGGCGAGCCGAGTACGGCTATTCCAGTGTCCAAGAAAATCGTGGGGCGTGGAAGGTCGACCAAACCGCTGAAATGGAAATACGCCGATTCACGGCATCGCATCACTCCCGATTTAGTCGTTACAGTCCACTAGTATGTATCAAAATAGTGCAATCCGGCCTTTCGTAACCGTATCTTATAATAGTAATCCTTCAATCTCCACGGAACGAGTCCGCTGATTCCCAGGATAGTATCCATCCAGTTGGAGTTGAATGGAATATCAAGGACTTGCGGCGCGACAAGGTTGCAAATTTCCCTGAAAAGCAAGTAGGGATGCTTCCTATGTTCGGTGCCTACACCGAGTGCGATCTCCAAGAGTCGCCTGCAGTTATACCCAGGCACCACCTCGCAAACGGCATCAAAAGCATTTCCGGACATCCCTAACCAGTTTCCTACCCTATGCTCCCAATAAAATAAGTCCAAGATGCTGACTCCCTTGTCGGGAGGCACATCGCCCAACCATTCAGCGAAACTCCGAATCGCGATGGAATTCCCATCGAAATGAGATAACCGAGCAAGTATCTCTGGGGAAACCAAGCTAGGATGCGTTCCATCTCGATAGTAAAAGCAACGCGCGACCTCGCCCATGCCGCCTGTAAGCACTATACTCTGGGCAAAGTTTTTCCCAAACGTGTAAAGCCATTTGCTACCTGGGTCGCGGAACATACCGCTCACGTTACGTCTGTATATCGACCAGAAGGACTCATCGCAAGGTTCTGCTCGAATCTGCCTGACCTGCACGCCGTATAGGCTTCCGAGCTTTTGCGGGGTCACAACATCTGAATAACTGGTAGTAGGATCGTAAATTGTAAAAATGTTCAAGTCTCGGCGGACTGTACCTGCACAAGCAAATAGCACGCGACTGTCATAACCAGCTGTAAGAGGGAGGGCCACGGATCCGCGACAGGTCGCAGCCTTTATAATTCCTTCGATGATTTCGACCATTAAAGGGGCAGCATCTTTCAGCTTACAGGAAGCCAATTGCTGTGTCGGCCAGAAACGTTCCACTTGTCCGGTATGTAAGTGCAAAAAGTGGTTCGGCAAAAGCTGGCGGACCCCGACGTATGGCGTGACTGCTCCAGGCCAGGAGTTGGCGTATGGCTGACTCTTAAACTCTGAAACGAGCAGTTGATCTACTTTAATGGGTAAAGCGTCCGCGAGAAGTCCCGGCTGCGACCCAACCCATAGCTCGTCGCTCGTCTCTCCGGAAGTATAAAAGACTGTCCTCGTCCCTCCCGCGTCTGGATATAGCCTAGTCTCCTTGTCTAGGCGGACAAAGAGCAGCCACCGTCCTGCCAGGCGCGATGCCGCCCGCTCGATATTCCCAAAATCAGTTCCTGCAGACGCGAGTCTCTTGAGAACATCCTCGTCGCTGCTTTGTGGGCATTCCGGATCGAAGATATGACCCAAGCAAAGTAGCTCCTTACTTTTGCTTATCATTCGCGTTATTCTTAGCACGGGATGACAGTGAACGTACCAACAAGTGCCGAATCGAAAGACTTTCCAATGTTCAGGCACCTCAAGAGGACGGGGACCAGCCAGAAATTGGCGGCCATAGAGAAGCCGTTTCTCGCCCCCAACGGTGAGCGTCATTTTCTCTGACTGACCACACGAATCCTTAATTCCTGCGCGCATTATGATCAATTCAACCCTCTCGCATTGCACACTGTGAAAAGCAATAAATTTACCGTGCTTTCACCAGTGATGGTACTTCGCCAGGCAAAGGCCGTAGAGATACTCCATCTCTACCCCTACCGCTTGGGTTTGCGCGCATAGGGTAGATATGGAAGTCGATGCGCTTCCCCGATGGCAATACGGGAGTGGATCGTGGTCCTGCGAAGAATTGCCGGCGATAAAGACCAATCCGTTCGCTCATCGATTAGACTTGCCCAGTGCCAGCTCATCTAACAAACGTTGTAACGACTCCATTGATGTCGCCCACGAATGAGCAGCTTTGACTTGTTCACGGCCAGAACTCACCAGCCTGTTGCGCAGTTCTTCATCCTCCATGATCTGTATGACGCGGTGCGCGAACGTCTCCGGACAATCCGTGACGATTAGATCGCGGCCAGGGACGGCTTGAACTCCTTTCGCCGCCGCCGTCGTCGCTACCACTGGCACACCCATCGCCAGACACTCAAGGATCTTATTCTGAGTTCCTCGCGCCAATCTCAACGGCGCCACCGCGACGGCGGCGTCTACGGCATGAGGTCGAACATCCGCCACGTGCCCCGTCACGGTGATCCCGTCGATTCGCCCCAATCGAACAACGTTGGCATGTGGATTGGATCCGACGATTCTCAGTTGAGCCCCCGGGCGTTGTGCCCTGATGAGAGGAAAAATCTCTTTGACAAAATACTTGATTCCGTCGATGTTGGGGAAATAGTCCATTCTCCCCAGGAAAAGAATGACGTGTTTGTCCGTTCTGCGGTGTGGGTCTGGCGCAAAGTAGGCAGTGTCAACACCGTTGGGTATTATGCTGCACCCAGTTTTCCCACCGTGCTTCTCGAAAGCGTCTCGCTCTCCTCGTGTGGTGAAGGTGCAGTGATGGAACTGCGTAGCCAGCCATTGCTCATATCTCCGCAATTTCCATGCTTCGAGCGCATACCCGATCGAAAGCGGGAGAGAGTGGTGCGAAGCATACTCTGCCCACTTTTCTGAATCCAAGTCTCCGTAGTCTAGCAGCTTTACCCCTCCCCTCCAGTCATGGACGTACTGTGCAACGAAGGCGCAATGCACGAGCACGAGATCGAAGCGTTCCCGCGTCAGGCGCTGTTTCACGCGATCGTGCAGTTTGCTCGATCGAAAGTACGCTACGGATGACGGTTCGGAAGAAGCAACCGAGGAGATCGCTTGTCGCCATCGGACAGCTTTGGGTAACACTTCTATGAGGACCTCCGTGCAGTATTTGTCCAGCTCGCGCCCTGCTTCCCTTTCATCTTGGGACTCCGCGAGGCTCGCCACAACGACTTCATGTTTTTGGTGAAGATGCCGGATCATGTTGAAGGGACGGATTTTCCCTCCGCGATTCGGAGGGAACGGAAGGCGGTGGCATACGAACAATATCCTCATCGGTGGTCCGAGTGTGCTGTAACTGGAGCTCCGACGAAGTTTCTGTCTCCGCCGTCGAGATACGTTTGGCACCAGAGTTCAAAGGTGATTAATGCCAAAAGGTGATCGGTATAGTCGATGGTTCGCCCACAATGTCTCTCGAAGATGCTTTTTATAACTCTCCAATCAAACAGCCCCCGTTTCTTGATCCGCTCCTCTGAGAGGGTATCCTGCAGGAGCCCGTCCAGCGAATTCCGCAACCATGCGCCTATCGGAGCGCCGAATCCGCGTTTCTTCCGATGAACAACCTCTCTGGGCAACCATGGTGCGACAGCTTTCTTTAGCAGATATTTCAGGGACATCCCCCGGACCTTCAGCCGGGACGGGATGCGTGCAGCCAATTCAACAAGTTCGTGATCCATGAAGGGCGCACGGCATTCGAGCGATGCCGCCATTGTCATCCGATCGGTCAATGCGAGGAGATCGTCAGGTAAGCTCGTCTTCATGTCCACATACATCATTTGGGCGAGCCAGTCTTCCGACGGCACCCGCTCGAAGTAGGGGGACATAACGGCTGATACCGGACCCGTACCGTCTTTCAGTCGCCCGCTCGGCCTTGCCAATTCCAGAGACCGCCGAGCTTCAGGAGAAAACAAGGTTACGTAACTCATGTATCGAGCGGCGGGACTCAGCTCCGCTGTGCTTGTAAAGGCGGCCGCATATCGAACATAACTCGCCAGCAAGGAGTGGCGATCCTGCGGTAAGTGAGCCAGTCCGGTCCGAATCGCGGCGCGGACGGGCGTCGGCAGAACCTGATAATATTTCAGCAACTCGTTGCCGAGATAGCGGCGATAACCTCCAAAGAGTTCGTCTCCTCCGACCCCTGAAAGTATGACTGTGACGCTCCGGCATGCCAATTCCGAAACCAGGTAGGTCGTCAGTGATGCTGAGTCTGCTATCGGTTCATCGAGGTGCCAGACCAGCTTCGGTAGAAGCTCGGTTAATTGTGGACGGACGATGATTTCATGATGATCGGTGGCGTAGGCATCAGCCACTAGGCGCGCAAAGGGCAACTCGTTATAAAATCTGTCTTCCCCCTCAAAACCAATGGAATACGTCTTGACGGCTTGGTCACTGGATCTGGCCATCGCCGCTACAATTGCGCTTGAGTCAAGACCACCGCTGAGGAAGGCTCCAAGAGGTACGTCGCTAACCAGGCGAATTCTTACGGCCTCGAGGAGCTTATCGCGGATGAGCTCGATCCATTCTTCTTCAGATCGCGATTCGACGTGCGTATAATCGAGCTCCCAGTATTCCCGATCGACGATGGTCCCGTTCTCCACAACCAGGTAGTGGCCGGGCAATACCTTCTCGATTCCGTCGAGCAGTGTCATCGGTGCGGGAACATACCCCAGAGCGAGATACTCGTCGAGCGCCTTTAAGCTGAGTGTTCTTGGCACGGTCTCGTCCTGGAGGATCGCCTTCAATTCCGAAGCGAAGAGGAGACGATGGGGCTCTCTGCGAACATAAAGAGGTTTCTTGCCAAGGCGGTCGCGACCAAGGACGAGGCGGGAACGCCCGGCGTCCCACAGGGCAAACCCGAACATCCCGCGCAGATGCTTGACAAATTCCAGACCCTCCTCTTCATACAGATGTACAAGAATTTCTGTATCCGAACCGGTGCGGAATCGATGTCCCTTGGATTCGAGTTCACCGCGCAGTTCGTGAAAATTATATATCTCCCCGTTGCAGATGACCCAGATAGACTGGTCTTCGTTGGGAATGGGTTGATGCCCACCGGCCAAGTCGATGATGCTGAGACGCCTCATTCCCATCGCGATACCCGGTCCGAAGTATGTCCCTTCATCGTCAGGGCCGCGGTGAATAATGCTCCACCCCATACGGGATATGAGAGAAGACGAGGCCGAGCGACCGGATTCAAACTCCACGATGCCGTAGATTCCGCACATGGTGAACGTCACCCTATTGAATCCCTGGTTGAAAGCGGGATTCCGGTTCCGGTCCCGAGAAAGACAGTTGTGTGCTTCCGTGGGCCGCATCTGTGAAGAGTGCAGCCGCTGACGATTCGACCTGCTCGTTCACCCTGAATTGAACCTGTTGTTTAAGCATGATGATCACAGCGACAAGCTGGTAATACAGATCGAAGTATGCGGTGTCCAGGAAGGTGCCGGTCACGGCATAACAGACAAGTGCGATTTCCATCATTTGGCTGTACGGTATGGCCCAATGAAGGTCGTTTCGCACCCGTGCGTGAATTCTCAACCTTCTCAGGCTCTTCAAAGATGTGCCCAGCAAACTAAGCCAAATCGCAAGTCCGGGAAGTCCGTGTTCTCCCAGTATTGTGAACCACATGCTGTGGCATGAATGAACGACGGTGGACCATTCCTCCAAATATTCAGGCAGATACTTCAGATACATCTCTTCGGTGTAAAAGTCGAAGCCGCCTCCATATAGGGGATTGGCCAAACCTACATTTGCGCAAAATTTCCACGTCCACAACCGACTCTGCGCCGAGTGCTCTTTGTCATAATTCTTGAGGTCGTTCATCCGATTGGCAACACGCTCAGGGGTGAATGCCGTCATGACTGGCAACACAAGACTTAGCACGGCTCCCAAGAGAAGCATCATGAGCATTCGCCGCCGCATTTTCCAAACCAACAGCATTGATGCCACTCCGAGGCCAAGCCAGGCTCCTCGAGAGAAGGTGGCCAACACCGCCGGGTACGTAGACACAAACATCGTCATCAGAAGCCATCGTAACCACGGGCGTTCTTCAATTCGCCGAAGATAGAACAGCATCGGCGCATTCATGGCAAATGCCATCCCAATGGCATTGTTCGACTCAAGAAATGTGTCTTCGGGACCATATACGATAAACTGGAAACCGGTAGTCAGGGCGAAAATCCCTCCACCAAGAGCGTAAGCTCCAAGTGAAAACGCTATCACACGTATGAGGATGTGGATGCGTTCGACGGAGTTAATAAGGAAAATCGACAGAAGAACCATGAGAAAGATCTTTGATACATGCTCAAGATGAGGAAGAGCCAATTCTGGATAGGTCGAGAAAATCGTAGACCATCCAAAGGCCAACCATACGCCGATCATCAACCAAAACTCGCTCTGGTGAGGGACGCGTTTGGCCTCCCCCCAGAAGATAAACCCGACAATAGTCGCAACGGCTATCACGGCTCCAAGTGGAAACGAATGGCCGATGCCCCACGTCATACTGGCCGGATTCGTCAAGGTAAAGCATATATATGTCAACAATCCGAATACGGGATTGCGCAAAGTGATGGCCGCGCATGCGATGACTCCGATGATAAGGGCGTAATCTCTCACGCGAAACCCACAAGGATCGTACCTGGATGGACAACTAAGGACAACGACGGGTTGCGCGCTGCCTCTGGCGGCAACCCTAACAACTCGCGTACCTTTGCGGACAGGACTTCGGCAGCCTGCTGATGCCCCGCAGCATTCCAGTGAAAATCGCCTGGAAGATGCGTGGCTGGATCAGTAGGATTAATCGAATCTTGCAACATGACGCTCTCGACTCCCAGTTGTTTCAGATACCTTGATGCGTCCCGAGCGTCAATGTCCTCAACGAAGGCGACGAGAAATTTCGCTCCCTCGCGGGAAGTCACATCATTGAAGGCTTTCAGCAACCTGATCAGGATGTCCCACGAGGCTGTCCGAGGAAATGAAAGCTGTGAAGCTGTTGCCGCTGATATGCCATTAGAAAAGGAGGCGGGTTGGCTATAGGTTTGCCTCATGGCTTTATCAACACTGATCTCATAAAGGTACCGTTGCAGTCTAGTCAGGATGTAGGACTCCCATGCCATCTTCACGGCCAGGCGCCTGACCCAGGAGACTTGTCTTACCGGCTGGTTAACAAGGTGTAGTCCGTTGCCCCTGGGAATAAACGCGGGTTTCCCATAGATGAGATATTCCTCTGTGCGCTGGTTTCCGTGGAAGTCATTTGAGGAGACCACGACTACCACGAGGTCTGCGCGGTACTTCACTCCTTCCTGTTGGTAGAGAAGCAACTCTTGGTCTGTGCTGTACCCGCTGACCCCGAGGTTGACGACCTCGAGATTTGGCTGTAACGCCCGAAGACGCTCTCCGACAGTTTGGTCGAAGTCGACTCCGAATCCCCATACAAACGAATCTCCCAAGAGAAGAATGCGCCGATAGCCAGGAGTCCGTTTGTATGGAATTGACGGTCCGCGAAATCCTTTGTCATTGATCGTCACTTCGGTATCATAACCGTCGGCTTTGAATCGTCCCTTCGCGTTCGGAATATGGACCCATCCGTAAGTCGCGTCATACTGCCAAAATTGAGCCAAATGCGCTGTCCTTGGCGCCCAACTCGGACATAACGCTCGTGCAAGCCCTTCCGCAAGTAGGCAAGCAAAGAGGGTAGATCCCGTGAATATAAAGACATTGATCAACCAAGCAGACCAACGCCTCATCGCCAATAGCGAAAGGGAAATCATCGTTCACCATTACAATGGATTACCGACGAATCTGCCTCCGCAATTATGTGGCAAGCGCACATCTAGACGCTCTCCTTACGAGGAGTAAGACCAGTAGCGGCGTATCCTAGAAATGATTCCCCGGATCCACGCTCCGTTAGCAGGTATCCAAAAAGCGTCGCTGCCGGCAGTGGCAAAACCAACCCGCAGAAAAGGTGTAAAATAGAGCAAGCAAGGTTTTCTACTGACCCGTGACAGGCAACGTATCGCGTATAGATGTGTCACGTGCGAAAGCCGTTGATGTCCCTAGCCGCGCGAGCACGATATTTGCTATATGTTCGGCTATGATGCGATGACCCTCTGCATTGGGATGAGAATCGATTTGCGAGTTCGTGTAACGGCGAAGATCTGTTCCCGAAAACCAGGGTGCCATATCCTCAACAGGAGCAGGAGCAACCGCGCTTCTCACCGCTTCCAGCAGGCGGGTGTTAAACGTATTAGGCTCCCATCTAAAGAAAAATACCATCAGCGGAATCTGCCGATCCACGACGGTGTCTGTCAGGCCTCGTAGCGCTGCCATCGAATCCTTCAATCCCTTGGAAGCGTAGGTTGATTCATAGCGGTCGGAAATCATCGTGCCAAAAAGTCCGTATCGGTAGGCATGAGCAACCAAGCGATATAGCCAGCTTTTACCGAGCAACGATAACGAGATCTGTGGCGGCGACTTGCCGGACAACGAGATCTGGGACCATGGATCAAAGGGGCCTTCATTCACGTCGATGTCGTTGGTGACATAGACCAAGATCACCAGGTCTGGCGAAAGAGAAAGCCCTTTGTGCTTGAGATAGGCATATTCCTGCACGGTGTTATATCCACCCACCCCAGAGTTGATCACTCTCACCGAGCGGTCGCGTGTCGTGCGTAACGCGCGTTCGAGTCGCGAAGTAAAAGTGTCGCTCTCAGCCACTCCAAATCCGAACGTGACGGAATCTCCGAGAACGAGGATGCGATACTCTGATTCCTGCTTAGGAGGAATCGGTTCCCCGCGAAGCCCTAATTCATTGAAGCGCACGTCCACACCTTGATAGACCGTTCGCCAGGACGATCTGTGCCGGAACACCAGGTTAGGGTCAGCGATTTTGTCCAAATGGTATCGTGCCGATTCCTGATAGTACGAGACACCCAGAGGGTCAGCGAATCGAACAAAGACTTCCAAGATCCCAAGGGCGAACACAGTTGACCCGATACAAAGGATGATGGACCATCGGCGAGCGTAAATGCGTTCCAATATATGTGCGGAATTTGCCGCGGACACACCCATCGTCGCCAGGAAGACCACTATGAGGAATCCAAAATACGATGGAGAATATCGGTGAAACACGGCAGGCGCCTCTGACGTATGAAGACTTAGCGACAACGCCAGGATCCATGTCGCCACCGTGATCAGTAACCACAGGAATCGGAAAATTGTCACGGCTAGAGACCGAGCTCGTTATTCCCATGCAGCCCCATGCGCAACCGCCTGAAATATTGCGCCCGCTGCATCGTGCAACATGTAAAGTTATGTAAAGTTAGAACAACGTATAAATAAACGGCGCAACCGCCGACCCTTGGGTCAACACGATCAGCGTGCCGAAGAGCAAGAGCACGAGCAGAATCGGCAGCAGCCAGAATTTTTTCCGTTCCCTCATGAACGCCCACAGTTCCAGAAAGAATTCGCCCATGACGCGACCTCCTCGACTCAGAATTGCCGTGTCATATGAGAGCGGGATCTTGGCATTCTCACTACCCGATAGCTCGTGCGTTTGGGCTCAAACCTCAGGCGCATGGGGTCCCAGCCGAAGAGACGCATGGTGATACCCATCGGGGTGAGCAGTCCGTAATAGATGACCCCCAGAAGAACCCGTGTGTTGACCCAGCCAAGCGCATGGCCGATCCTCATCCATACGCGATGGGTCTGCTTCAGGCTCCGCGGCGCAATAACGGCAAGGATGATCAGTCCCAGGCCGATGCCCAAGGCCCATATTCGCGCAGGTTCTTGGCGAAAGACCACCGGCCACAGACCGATGACCGAAAAGACTCCTCCGACCAGCAGACCGAACGTCCGAAACTCTTTTGTCTTTTGCTCTTCGTGAACCATCCGTCCGCTCCTTCTAATCGAGTTCGAAGTCTTTTTGCCAGTCCGTGTCGTTCGTTAACGGCTTCTGTTCGGCCTTAGATAACACGCAATTCTCCAAGACCAGGACATCCATTTCCGTCCGCATGAAGCAGCGATAGGCATCCTCAGGGGTACAGACGATCGGTTCGCCGCGCACGTTGAACGACGTGTTGACCAGCACGCCGCACCCGGTCTTAGCCTCAAACCTTTCGAGCAGCCTGTAGAAACGCGGATTGGTGTCTTTGTGAACCGTCTGGATGCGGGCCGAGTAGTCCAGGTGAGTGACGGCCGGGATGTCGGATCTCGGCACGTTCAGCAGATCGATGCCCCAAAGCGCGGTGCGATCGGCGGGAAGGGGCAACCGCCGTTTTTCCAACACGGGCGCCACCAACAGCATATACGGGCTGTCGGTGTCCATGTCGAAATATTGAGACACGCGTTCTCTCAATACAGACGGGGCGAAGGGCCGGAATGATTCGCGGAACTTGATCTTCAGGTTCATCACCGACTGCATCTTGGGGTTTCGGGCGTCGCCGAGGATGCTGCGGCTGCCCAATGCCCGAGGACCGAACTCCATCCGCCCCTGCAGCCAGCCAACGACTTTACCGGTCGCTAAATCATCCGCTATGCGGTCGAACAGTTGTGAATCGTCCAACTTGATGTATGGAGCCGCGCGTTGCCGCAGGAACCGCTCGATCTCTTCATTCGTAAACGCGGGACCAAGGTAGCTGCCTCTCATCGCGTCCGAGCGACCATCAGGCTTTCTCGGCTTCTCCTCGAACTGATGCCATGCGGCCAACGCCGCCCCAAGCGCACCCCCCGCATCGCCCGCCGCGGGCTGAATCCAGATCTGTTTGAACGGTCCCTCGCGCAGGATCCGGCCGTTCCCGACGCAGTTCAGCGCCACCCCGCCGGCCATGCAGAGATACTCAACGCCGGTCTCGCGATGCAACGTCCGGCTAAGCCTCAGCATGATCTCCTCGGTGACCTCCTGGATGGAGCGCGCCAGGTCCATTTCCCGTTGGGTGAGCTTGCTTTCCGGCTTTCGCGGCGGCCCGCCGAATAGCTCATCGAACTTGTCTCCCGTCATCGTCAGTCCGGTGCAATAATTGAAATACTCCATGTTGAGCCGGAAGGTTCCGTCGGGTTTGAGATCGAGAAGGTGATCGTAGATGGCTTTGACGTACTTGGGCTCTCCGTAGGGGGCCAGCCCCATGACTTTGTATTCGCCCGAATTCACTTTAAATCCGGTATAGTAGGTGAAGGCGGAATACAGCAGTCCGAGCGAATGCGGGAATGGAATCTCCCATAGCGGAGTCAACACGCGTCCGTTGCCCATCCAGGCAGACGCTGTCGCCCACTCGCCTACTCCGTCCATGCAGAGAACGACCGCCTTCTCGAAGGGCGAAGGAAAGAAAGCCGAAGCCGCGTGCGATTCATGGTGTTCGGAGAACAAAATGGGAGGCAGGGCCGCGCGGCCGATGCCTGGAGAGAGCGTCAGCAACTCCTTCTGAAGAAGGCTCTTCAGCAGCAGTTTTTCCTTGAGCCACACCGGCATCGCGGCGACGAACGACCGCAGGCCTTTCGGCGCGAAAGCCAGGTAAGTTTCCAGCAGGCGCTCGAACTTCACCAACGGTTTGTCGTAGAACACGACGTACTTCAGACCAGTCAGCGACGCACCGCCCTGCTTCAAGCAATACCGGATCGCCTCATGAGGAAATCCGGGATCGTGTTTCTTACGAGTGAATCGCTCCTCCTGCGCCGCAGCGATGATTTCTCCGTCCCTCACCAGGCACGCGGCGCTGTCGTGATAGTAGGCTGAAATGCCGAGAATATCCATTACAGTTCACCCCGTTATTAGCCGGCTATGACCGCGAGCATTCTACGTTCTCGTCCCACGGTGATCCTGCATGTGACCGGGATTGCTAGAACTGAAGCGCTCCTGTCAGGGCGCGCTAGCTCCCGAGATCATTGAATATCTTAGCCAACTCCACTGTCCGAGCTTCGCGAGAGTGAGCCTTTACGGCGGCATCGCTGGCCCGAGCGGCCGTCCCGTTGCGAACCTGTTCAAGAAACCGGAGGAATCCTTCGCCGATTTGCCGTGGATCATCGAGCGGCACGAGGATCCCGACACCTATCTGCCTTAGCACTCCGGCCGTGTCCCCAGCAGAATCCACCAGGGCGAAAATCGGACGGCGCGCGCGCATGTACTCATACAGCTTGGCCGGGATGTTGGGGTTTGAGATCGGACCCTGGAACACCAGAAGACCGTCAGCATGAAGCATTTCGGCCAGCGCTTCAGTGTAAGGAAGCGCGGGAGCGAGAGAAACGAGATCGTTGATTTCCAGCGCATCAATGGTCTTTTGAAATACCTCCTCGTTTCCACTTGCCCGTAGGAGAATATGTACCGTCTGCGAGGAAACCTCCCCGGTCGATTTCAGTTCACGAAGCGCCTTGAAGAATGCGATCGGATTTCGATCTCCTTCCATGGGATACAGCACCCCGCTGTGAATGAAGAGCAAGGGCGCGTTTGCAGGTCGAGCAGGAACAGCCAACCGCTTGGCCGCCAGAAACGCTTCCTCGTCGTAGCCATTGGCAATGATTTCCCATTTGGAAGAAGGCAGGCTCGCATAGCGATTCGCATAGATTTCGCGCGCACCCGGAGAGACGAAGACCGCTCGCGTACAGTGAGCGACGGTCAATCGCTCAATCCGCCGACGCATTTTCCAGAGCGTAGGATCCTCGGGAAAGCACCGGCTGATGCCAGGCTCGCCTTCGGTCATAGGATCGCGAAAATCCGCCACCCATGGAATGCCAGTCAGCCGATGCAAGCAGTAGCCGACAAGATGGGCGCTCGCGATGGGATAGGTCGACCAGAGCACGGCAGGGCGGTGCCGCATGATCAAGGCCAGGCCTTTGGGAACGGCTCCCAAGACCCAACTGATCCAACGATCTGGCAAAGCCAATGCCTTTAGATACCTGCCGTTTAGGCACAGATGGCGGGCCGTGTCCAAAGCAAAGGCGCGTTCGACCAGAACCGAGGGAGGGATGTCGCCCAACGAATCCGAGTGCGTATTCGGATAGGCTCGAGGGTGAGCAGTCAATACGATCGGGCGCCATCCATGATCAGGCAAATATCGTGAGAACCGGAGAGTGCGTTGAATTCCACTACTCCCCCACATCGGGGGATAGTGAAACGCGACCATTAAGCAAGTTCTCATCTGATGCTCGCTGGCTTAGCAGAGTCATTCAGGAATGCGGCTGACCCGACAACGAGGGGTTCCCGCGATCTATGTTCCTGCAAGACCTGGCTGACTGCGTCGACGATCACACGCAGATGTCGGGCAGTGATGTCTTGATGGATCGGCAGGAACACAAGATTCTGGTAGAGGTATTCGACGATCGGAAAAGCGTCCAGCGGGACCTGCGGGTGAACAACTCCTCCCCAAGTTGTGGCTGGGATACCCTTCGCTCGGAGCTTCAAATGGAAGTCTTCGATTCCGGAGGCTGCCACGGGGAACACCCATGGACAGATCCCTTCCGGAAGCTCGCCACTAAAGAATCGAAGCTCCGCGAACTCGTTCAAGGAAGCCCGCAGCGCGTTGTAATTGCGTCGACGGCGCTGAATGATTTTAGCACTATAAGTCCGTTGCAAGATCCGCCTGGAGAATTGCGACATCGGTAAATGTATCGACGACGGGTCAAAGTGCAGACCATAACTATTCACCTTTAACGTTCCCGCAGAATCGCGAGCATGCGAGAACAGCCATTGCACTGAAACCGCCGGAAGTCCGAGCGCGCGCGCAAGCGCATTGGCGAAGAATCCTCCGGAATCCGAAGCTAGTCGATCAATCACGTTCTTGGCCACCTTGAGTCCGAAGAGCCAAGACGGAGGCTTCCGGGGGATGACCGCCTTAAAGCGAGGATTGTTTACAATAAGCTGCCCGCCATCATACAAAGGGAGAAACTTCCTCAGGCTAAAGATGCTCACATCCCCGGTGCGCCCCAAAGTCGGCAGTACTCCCTGCCCCGGCAACACGTGGGCACAATCTTCGATCAGTAAGAGACGGTGCGCATGGCAAAATGACGTCCATCGTTTCAGTGGTTGTGGAAAACCGAAGTAGTGAACAAGCACAACTGCTTTGCTGGTGCCATCGACCTTGGCCTCAAGATCCTCGAAATCCGGGGTGCAATCAGGCAGAAGGTTGTAGAACTTAACGGTCACCCCGCATTGCAGGATCGGCTCTACTGCGGCTGCGCAGAGATAGGCCGGAGCAAGGACCGTGTCTCCGGGTTCGATTTCCAGCGTTCGGATGGCAAAGTAAATCGCGTTGCGCCCCCAGAAGACATATTCCGTCTGGCGCTGATGAAAGAGGGCCGACAGAGTGTTCCGATGTCGTGCAGGCAGAAGGTGTGACAACCGCAGCAGCGGGTCTTTGGGAACCAGAAACGGCCGCATGCTAAGACCCGGTGAGGGTGTCCTGGGTTAAGGCATATCCGCGCACAACGCTTCGTACGTCCCGCGCTGGCGGATTTCCCTGACCTGACCATCTTCAATGAGAACTTCGGCTGGCGTTCTATGGCTAAGGAACGCCAGCGGGCTTGCCGTTCTCGCATAGGCCCCTGATTGAAACACGCCGATCAAGTCTCCGACTTCAACCTTGGGAAACGAGATGTCTCGGGCAAGCGTATCCAATGGCGTGCACAACGGCCCGACCACATCCACGTGCTCCCGTGCTGGGGCATCTATTTTGTTCAAAACGGCGACCGGAAAGTTGCGCTTGATCACTTGTCCGAGATTCCCGGAAGCGGCCAAATGATGATTCATTCCCCCGTCGAGCACCACGAACGTCTTCCCTCTGGATACTTTGACATCGGTGACACGTGCAACATAGAGACCGGCCTCCCCGACCAGGAACCGGCCCGGTTCGATGACGAAGCGAGTTCCATCGAACAGTTCCTCTTTCCCCACCTCGTCCAGGATCTGCTCGATGCCGTCGCGTAACCTTTCGAGATCCAGTTCATGTTCTTGAGGAAAGTAAGGAATGCCGAAGCCACCACCGAAATCTACCGTCTGCAACGGGCGCCTGATCGTCTCGGCGATTCTTCGGGCGATCTCGATTCCCTTCCGATACTGGGCCAGAAGCACATTCGCGTCCAGGATTTGAGTGCCGACGAACAAGTGAATTCCAGAAAAGTGAATAGCCGAATCAGCTTCCAGAGCTCTGACCAAGTCCACCGATTCTTCCTCGTCCACGCCGAACGGCGCCGGTTTGCCGCCCATCCGCATCGCGCCCCCCTGTGCCGCTTCGGATGGATTGATCCGTAGCGCCACATACGCCGTGACGCCGAGACGTCGGCAGAGGGCAGAAATGCGACGCGCTTCCAGTGCGGATTCAACATGGAACTCTCCGATTCCTTGCTTTAACGCCAGCTCAAGCTCGGACTCGGTTTTCCCCGGACCTGCGTACAGAATCTTCCGGGGAGGACAGCCTGCCTGGATCGCCTGATGAAGCTCCCCGCCCGACGCGATCTCAAGTCCGCTCCCTTTGGCAAGAAAATGCCGGAGGATGGACCGGTTCGGATTGGCTTTTACGGAATAGTAGATGGCAAAACGTTCGGCAAACGTATCTCTCAGTTGCGACCACTTTCGATCCATCACTGCCGCGTCGTACACGAACAACGGGGTCGCGAAGCGGTCCGCGATGGCCTGAATGGGAATCCCTCCGACGACGACACTGCCGCCCTGGACAGCCCAGTACGAACGAACCAGCCGATTGACGTGATCACTGAGCGAAGTCACAGTCCCTCTCGCCGCCGTAACGCAGGATAATCAACTTTGCCGCTGGAGGTTTTCGGTAAGCCGGTCAAGACTTCGACGTACTTGGGAACCATGAACCGAGGCAGTTTCTCGCCACAGAAAGCCAATAGCGCGTCCGGCTCGACATGCACAGAGTCCTTAGGAACAACAAATGCCTTTATCGCCTGGCCCAAGATCTCGTCCGGAACCCCGATTACCGCCGCTTCACGAATCTTTCCGGTCTGGAACAAAACTTCCTCGACTTCCGTCGGACTAATCCGATACCCTGACGACTTGATCATGGTGTCTCGCCGTCCGATGAAATAGAGGAATCCTTCCTCGTCCATTTTGACCAGGTCGCCCGAATAGCACACCAGTTCCTTATCTCCGACCTCTTTCGGCAAGAACGGGTGCGGCCGCAGCACTCGAGCCGTCAGCTCGGGCTGGCCCCAATAACCCATTGACACCGTAGGGCCGCGATGAACGAGCTCCCCGATCTCTCCCGGTCTACAGGGCTCTCCCTGATCGTTCACCACGAGAATTTCCGTGTTCGGGATAGCCTTGCCTATGGAGGTGGGGCGACGATCAAGTTCTTCGGGCGGGAGATACGTGGAACGAAACGCTTCCGTCAGTCCGTACATGAGAAAGATCTTGGTTGTCGGCAGCAATTGGCGAAGGGTTGCCAACACCGCCTGTGGCATCGCGCCTCCTGTATTCGTGATATACCTGAGATGAGGAAGCTTGGTCTTCGACAGCGTGGAATTGGGCTGTGCCAGTAAGCTCCACAACGTAGGAACTCCAGCCAAACCGGTGACACGTTCTTTGGCCAGCATCTGCACGATCTCGCGGGCGAAGGTAAACGTCATGAGAATCAGGGTGCCGCCCTGATGGAACGCCGTCATCAACTGGTTCATGCCTGCGTCAAAGCTGAACGGAAGCACAGCCAGGATCCGTTCATTCGACGTGATTCCCAGATAGGTCGAAACAATGGCGCTGCCGGCGAGAATTTGAGCATGGGTGAGCATGACACCCTTCGGTTTCCCCGTCGATCCGGAAGTGTACAGCAGTGCAGCCAGGTCTTTTTCAATCCCGACATCCGTCCACTCATGCGGGGGAGGTTGCTCGCACAGCCGCTCAAAATCATACTGCGGCAGGTCGGTCTCAACCGGCTGTTTGTCTCGTTGCACAACGAGGAAGTCGAGCGTTGGAATCTTCCACAACACCGGCACCAACGTGAGCAGTTTCGATTCCGTCGTGATCAGGCCCCTCATGGCGCAGTCATTGGCGATATGCGCCAGTTGATCGGGAAACAGCGCGCTATTGATCGTGACGAACACCCCACCGGCTTGGGAGATACCGAAGATCGAGAGGACTTGGGCGATCGATGGATCAAGATAGATGCCTACGCGGTCGCCTCGCCGAAGCGAGGTCCGGCGAAGGCCGTGTGCCAAGGCCGTGACTTTGGAAGCCACCTCCCCATAGCTCAACCTACACTCGCCATGCACGAGAGCTTCCTTGTCCGGAAAGCGCTGCGCGCTCGTCCGTACGATATGGTGAAGCAAAAAATCCATGCCCAGGAGCTTGTCAGTCAGTGAGGTATTCCGTGCTTGATCCGAGTGACGTAGGCTGCCATTGAAGAGATGGATGCGAAGTTCTCCGGGGCCAAATCTTCGTCATTGACCGTTATCTGAAACTCCTGCTCGAGAAAGCCGACAATTTCCAAGACGCCCAACGAATCCAAAATACCTTTTTCCAGCAACGAGTCATCGTTGCCGAGTTCTTTGGTTTGGGCGATCGGAAAACGTTGGAACACGAATCGCCGAATAGATTCCTCCACAAGAGTCGTCTGCATCCCCGGTTCCTCCACTTAGCTATCACGATCACCGGCCATCAACTGCAGTCCAGCCGACGAGTGTCCCGCTATCTGCCTCAGCCCCGGCGAAAAATGAACAACGACCGGTACGGACTCTCGCTCTCTGAATCCCAGTTGCTTGAAGCTGTTTCTGCTCGGATGATGTGCGCTGAGCGGGACGCTCACTGTCTCCACTCCTCGTTCCCTGAGGATGGCTGTCAGATGCGTGAGCAAATCCTGGTACAGGGCGTCAACTTCGATCCCGAAGCAGTCCACGATTGTGGCCTCTATGCCGGCGCGAGTAAAAATGACACAACCTGACAATCGGCCGTTGCGCCGTGCAACTAGGCACTCGTGAAGAACGAAAGGATGGTTTCTGTACCGCCAGTTCAGATAGGCCGCGGATCGTTCAACTCCAGCGGCTTCTCGGGTTGCCATTGTGGATTCTAACATGTCGAATTCGTCACCGAATGGGCCCTCCAAGAACTCCAGCGAATATCCACCTCGGCTCCGCGACCGTGAGCCGTCGATCCATCGCAGCGCGACATTGGCGACAATGCTCAGCCCTTTTGCCAACCAGGAGACGGGAATTCGTTTTCTCACCTGGCGGTCGACGCGAATCGGTTTCGCCAATCGAACCAGTTGGGTGGTTGCGAAAAGACCAAGCCGCTGATAAACGGCCAACATGCTGCGGCTCGGAAAATCGTAGCAAAAATCCACCGTGCCCGCATCAATTTCGGCCAGGCAGGCACGCTGCAGCAGCAAGGCCGGACCGAGACTTCGATACCGGTCGGCGATGCAAAAGTCGCCGAGAACCCATCCATTCCGCATGCATCCGCCGATCCGTATGCGCCGCGGAAAAGCCGCAGCCATTCCGATGGAGCACCTGTCGTCAACGATTTCAGCTATCCAGGCTTTGGCGGGCCCGTGCGGATTGTTCAAATACAACCAATCGTACCGCGCTTGAGTCGAGTGCGGCGTCAGGAACTGCAAGATCATCTGAATAATGGTCTCGCGGTCCGCCGCCAGGTCGGCTTGTCTTACGGCAATCTTCACGAGCTGGAATTGCCTTGCCGGGCGGCAAATACGCTTTTGACAAGTCGCCTGCCATGGGCCACCCATGCATGCCGGTAGATATTGAGGTGGTACATTTGCCGAATGTCGCGAGTCCATTTGGTGTGCCAGTCAAGCACGCGCCCGTAAAATTCCACGACGCCGATGCGTTTCTGGGCAAACAGCGAATCGAACATCTTCAGATGCAGCAGGAGTCCGGGTGAAAGACCTTTCAGAGTCTCGTCATAGGTCGTCTTGAGAACGATCAAAGTTCCGTCGCGCTCCAGACACAGGTCGCTTGCGATGACTTGTCCGTTTGCCTGAAGCTCATACACGACCCCTTCTCCCCTCCGGCAGAACTGTTCCAGCAAGTACGAATAAAACGCCCCCTGTGTGTTATCGGGCGAGATCGCCGTCGAGCCTTGTGCTTTCCAGCCAGTGGATTCAAGCGACCCATAGCGCGCGACACAGGGGCTCATATCGTCGGGCCTGCGATATTCGACTAATTTCAATTGGACGCCTTGCTCGGCAAGGCGTCGCTGCTGACGAGATAAATTGTGCGTCAGATTCTTGCTCAGCGACTTCCAATACTCTGTAAACGATCCAGCGATGGTCAGACGGGCCGTGCGAATATAATCCACCCGCTCGACCGTCCCCGAAGCTTCTGTGCCCTCGAACGGCGAAAACGAGGGATCCTGATTGGTCACGGAGAAGGCGACCGCATATCCAGGCAGCGCCGCCATGATCCGCCGGCACTGCGCGAAAGGATCTGCACTTTTATTCAAAAGGACAGGCGCCAGCGGTGCTTGCGACGGCACGAAGGTGGTCCAAAATCCAGCGCGCGATCGATCCACGACGAGCATGGCCTGCGGGCTAGCTTCATTCTCTACGCCGAGCAGAGTACGCTCCGTTCCATAGAATCGAAGCAGCGCTTCGACAAGGCAGGCATCGAGCAGCAGGTGACGGTGCTGACTGCGGTTAAGTTGATCCCAATGGTTCCGGAACCGAGGAAACGCATCGACCGCTTGATGAAACGACCAAGCCAAGGGCTGGCTCCTTCCGGCATTAGCTGACAAATTTGAAATGTTGTAACCGCAGGGAGAAGATAGCGACATCTTCGTTCCGCGGGAGCAAGCGCTTCAGCTCCAGGAAGTCGCTATCGAAAGAGTTGTTGCCCATAATTGTCGTTACTGCACTCTTATATCCGGCCGACTTGACCAGTTCTTTGGTCTCTTGAGAAAAATCTTGCCGTCTTCCTACAGGATATGCGAAATGCTCAATAGGCACCCGGAGGGCATCCTCGATCGCCTGCTTTGAGTCTTGAAGCTCCGCGACGACCTGCGCGGTTGTTAATCTCGAAAGAATTGGATGCGTCACGGTGTGAGAGCCGAACGACAGGCCGGCCCGATGCATCACGCGAACATCATCCCATGTCAGCATGAGCGTTGTGGCGCCGGGATCATCAGGAACAGCGAGGGCATCCCGAAGACGGTCAATCGAAGCGTCTCGCTCACTGGGTGATAATTCCCAAAGCCAATGCAGTATGGCAGCGAGCGCGCGTCGCTTATCTTCCACAGTGCCCAGATCGAACCGATCGCTGTGAGTAGGGATTCCGTCAAGTGAGGCGACCGTCGTCATGCGGAATAGGTCGAAAACGCGGTCATGCCAGAGCTTGCCGTTGTTGCCGATCACACCCGTCGCTAGGTAAATCGTGGCCGGAAGAGACAACTGTTGGAGCACGGGAAAAGCGTGCAGATAGTTGTCTCGGTACCCATCATCGAAGGTGATGACGACCGCATTCTCCGGGACATCGTCGAGCGCCATCCGCTCGATGGCTTCGCTCATCGAACAGACGTGCCATCGACTAGCCAGCCACTCCATTTGCCGGGCAAATGCATCTCGAGACATTCCCGGAAAGTACGCGTCCTGGTCATCGTTCACACGATGATAGGCGAGAATTTGCAGATTGCGTCTCCGGCGCTTGATAACGAACGGAAACGAGGGTCTGCCGCTCATCGTCCTCTTGAGTTGGTACGAGTTCACAAATCGGCGCAGCCACGAGCCGCTTCGTGTGAACAATAACGAGGCGACAGCCTGTACGCAACTATGCTTGAGGCGCATTCGCCGCTCGGTAGTGTGACGGCTCAGCACGAAATGGGCTCTCCCAGCGTGGTGAACGGTTATGCCTGAGGATGCCAATGGGTCTGATGCCAGAGTTCCAATATCATCAGGTTCCAGAGGATGCTTCCATAAAACGAGGTCGTGTCGCTCTTATGAAGCCAGACTAGCTCTTCAAGGGTTTTCTTGCGAAAATGCCTACGCAGAACACTGCGCGAACTGAGCACCAGATCTATCATCATGCCGTTGAGGCGGGTGTCCGTGCGCAACCAAATCGGAATCGGAAGCCCGAACCCATGTTTGGTTTTTGTCAGCACGGCCGGAGGGAGGAGATCAGAATACGCCCTCTTGAAAAAAGTGCGCAGTGCGCATCCTCGCATCTTCAGCTCGGCGGGAACCTTTGCGGCGAATTCCGCCAAGCGATGGTCAAGAAACGGGAACCGTACTGTCATCCCTGCCGCCGCGGCCGTGGTGGTCACTTTGATAAGGTCATTGTCCCCGATAGCGAGCTTGAGATCGACATAGAGTTGCCGGTCCAATTCCTGGTCAGCCAACGCTTGATGATAATATCGACTGATCGGCTCGTAGGGGTCCCGATCCTCGCCGTTCAACAGGTCAATTACCTCGCATTCAAACAGCTCAGCGAGCGGCACGACGTTGAAGACACCATAGGTCCAAAGACGCTTGGGATAACCCTCCTCGGCACGGCGGATATATTTGACCCCTTTCACAAAGATATCGAGATTCGTCAGCTTGGCGAGCGTTGCCACTGCCGGTTTGACGACGAAGCGCCGCATCCAGGTGGGAATCTCATTATAATAGTCAAATCTGCGCTGTTCGCAATATCGTTCGTTGCCGGCGAACAGTTCGTCGCCGCCATCGCCGGCGTACATGACCTCGACTCCGTGCTCTTTACCCAACGTGGCGCAGTAATACGCCGCGACGGATGAAGCGTTGGCGAAGGGCTCGTCGAATGACTTGCACAGAATAGGAATTGCGCGAAAGGTATCCTCAGCGGTCACGAAATATTCGTGATGCTGGACGCGGAAGTGATTCGCCGCGATCCTGGCATAGTTGATCTCATTGAATCGCTCTTCTCCGAATCCGATCGAAAAACTCTGAATAGGCGTAGGAGTCAAGGTGCAGAGTTGACCGGTGACTGTGCTACTATCTACCCCGCCGCTCAGGAATGTTCCAATGCGGTGGCCGGTTCCGTCACGCTTGAGGCTCAGCGTCAGTACGTCTGTAAACTGTCGCTTTAACTCATGCGCGAGTGTCTGCTCGCTGGAACGGGCCGGTTTGAGAAAGTTGATATCCCAGTAAGGGGCCAGGCTGATCGATCCTTGTCCGTAAGTGAGCACATAACCAGGCGGAAGTTTTCGGATTTCCCGAAAGACGGTGCGAGGCGTCGGAATCACTGAGAAAGCCATGATATCGACGATGGCTCGAGGGTCGATGGTTAAACTTACATGCTCCCATGCTCGGATGCTTCCCAGGCGGGATGCAAACAACAATCGATCGTCATCAACGTAGTAGAAGAGGGGGATAATTCTGAACCGGTCTGTCGCGAGATGAAGTTGCCGTCCTTTTCCGTCCCAAATAGCCAGAACGAATTCCCCCCGAAGCCGTTCCAGCATCCGCAGGTCTTCATCCAAATAAAGCCGCAAAAGCCCGTCCGCGACGGGCGTCCCGGCACCTTCCGTGCCGAGGACCTCGTCGCCGTTCAGCAACGACCCATAGAACGACAGGCCATAGGACCACTGGTGCACCTTCGTTTGGCACGTCGAGGCCAGGGGTTGTGTCGCGCGGGATACGCCCATGGCGACGGGTCCGACACAAACAGCCGAAGCGGCCTGGTGGGCCCCGTTCTCAAGAACGGAGCGGAGCGGAATTAGGTCGGACTTCCGAGCCACTCGGCCAGGTTCCTTGTATGCAACGCCGCAAAAGAGAGCCATAGATTAAGTGGTCGGGTGTTGTCGCCCTGATGGGTTACGGCCGCGAAGCAGACGGTCCCAACTCTTCAGAAAGATCTCCGCGATAACCCAATTCCTTCGCGCGCTTGGCGGCCTCACCGGCGCGTACCCTGTCGCCCTTTTTCGCATATGCCTCTGCCAACCATACGTAGCCCGCGGTCAAGCTCGGATCCTTTTCCACAGCGTACTTAAGCTTCGTAATTCCCGCATCTGTTTCTCCGACCTCGACCAGGAACTTTCCGTACTGCGCATGAGTAATCGCATGCTGCGGATAGAGAGAGAGCGCTTTTTCAAAATAGGCCCTGGGGAGCATCGGTGAGCCTGATAAGCTGGACACACTCATCAGGATCATGAGCGCCTTCGGATGATTTGGCCATCGAATCAGCACGAAGTGTAAATCGGCGATCGCATCCCGATAGCGTCCTTCGCGAATCCATCGGATCGCCTTTCTCGTATGGGCGTTGTCGATCATATCGAGCTGCCCAGCGGCCAGAGGCTCGTCATCGTGATCAAAGTAATCTCGAACATACTCCGGATTTGAGATTCCATGGCTTACGTCAGGCACCAAGAACAGCGCCACAACGAAAATCAGCAACGCGCTCTTTGATATATCTGGATGGATCTTCATGGCGCACCCGTCAATGCTAACGTTTACCTGCCGCATTTCTCTGCGACCAGCACGGTGTACGGTGTAGCCACATGGCCAAGCCAACGGACAAGGGGCACAGTCCGTACCACTTGGATCACCAACCTTGCAAGAACCCCCTTTTTGCTGAGATCGACAAGGTCAAACCGATCCTTGGACACATAGCCCCACGAACGCAACACTCGCCGTAATTGGTAATAGGTGAACCAGTTCACGGCAGGATACTTGGCATAATTGACAAGCTGTGGCCTGCTCGTTAGAGCCAACTTGACACAATGTTTCTTTAAAAATCCGGGATACCAACTGTACAAGGGGAGTGAGAATTCCTGCTGAATTGGACAGAGTTTGCTGCTGGTTGACACGTAAAGAAAGCCGCCCGGCTTCAAAATCCTTGACGCTTCTTTAAGGCACTCCTCCCATTCTGAGACGTGTTCTAGTAACTCAGGCAGAATGCACACATCCATTGAGGCGTCGGGCCAAGGCAGCGACACGGCGGATCCTACTCGAAAGTCCACGGTATACCCGGCTTCGGAGGCCCTGGTCTTTGCGACTTCTACTAAAGGAGCATTGATATCGAGCCCATGAACATGGTGGCCCATCTGAGCCCACATCAGACTTTGAGTGCCGGCTCCGCACCCGATGTCGGCGACATCCAGAATGGGATTGGATTCTCCTCGTTCCGCGTACAACCTCAAAATCAACTCTCGTATTGAAGCAAATCGCTGAAGGGTAGTGTTGCTCTGACTTGCCTTGGTGTAGTAGTCGAAAAATTCTCTATGCGAAGAGTGATCCCAGACCTTTCGACCCGTTGCTGTCTTGCGGTCATCGCTCATTTCACCTTTCGTTTTCTTGATCCAAGCCAGCATCGGGATAGTACCCCGCGCACAGTCTAAATGAGGAAATGCGTTCCAACGAAGATTCCTGAACAATGTCGGCCTAAAGCGCTGTTCTGGATTGGAAGTCTTCAATGACCTCTCGAAATGCCAGCATCAGCGGCGAGTTGACCATTTTCCTTAACCGCATGAGGCCTTTCTGTCACCATACCGAAACAGCGATGCTCTTGATCACCCAGGCTGTGGGCCATTCTCGAGAATGCCGTGATCATGCAAGCCCATGCCGAATCCTACCTATCAAGCCATTTGAAAATCTTACCCACAGGGGATTCGTTGCGTCATTTGTGAATCTTACCGGGCGCCGGGGGCGCCGCGGCCGATTTGGGGAGTCTTGAGGCTCCCGGCCGGAAAA
>Ga0070739_10001995_pt1 | contig 28690 bp, 42 predicted proteins | sample Coa_R1_7_FD_66445 | JGI IMG/M metagenome (GOLD analysis project Ga0070739, IMG submission 66445) | Surface soil microbial communities from Centralia Pennsylvania, which are recovering from an underground coalmine fire - Coalmine... | ecosystem: Environmental > Terrestrial > Soil > Unclassified ...
GCGATGCGGCGGCGGTCGGCGTCGCGATCCGCCGGACGATCGCCGACGAGCAGGTGCGCAACCGGATGAGCGAGTGCTCCCGAGCGTATGCGCAGGCGCACTTCTCCTGGAGCGAGCACCTGGAACTGCTGCGCGAGCACTACCGCGCGGCCGCGGAGAGCTCGCCGTGAACCCCAGAATGCGCGCCGCCGCCGAAGTCGCGCTGGTCCACGGCCTCCTCGGCTGGATCTACATCGCCGCTTACGCCGCCGCCTTCCCGCAAGAGCTCAGCAGACACGTCGCAGACCTCGTGCCGCTGCGCCGCGACACCTTCGGCGCGCTCGCTTTCGCCGCCTCGGCGCTGGCGGCGATCACGCTGCAGGCACGGACCGGACGGCTCTGGATCCGCCGGAGCGAACCGGTGCGCGGCCTGTGGCACGCGGTGCTCAACGCGGTGGCCGGATACGGCCTGCTGGTCTGGGTCTATCTGTGTGTCAACTCGATGACGCATCCGTGGACGCTGTCCAAGCGGTTAACGCATTTCTTCCCCTGGCCGAGCGAAGGCGGCACCGCGGTGGCGAGCTACGCGGCCTCCGCGGTCGCGCTCTTCCTGGTGCGCCGTGCCCAGCCCCTCGACCACGCCCGAGGCGACGGCCATGTCTAGGCACTCACGCGCCTCGTTGCAGATCACCGAGAACTCACTGTTCCTCATGGCCTCGACCGGGGTCACCGCGGCGCTCGGCTATTGCTTCTGGATCCTGGTCGGCCGGGAGTACAGCCCCGAGCGCGTCGGCCTTGCCACCTCGCTGATCAACACCATCTCGCTGATCTCCTACCTGTCGCTGTTCGGATTCAACTCCGTGCTGATCCGCCATCAGGCCGCCGGCCGGGCCCGCAACCGGCAGGTCACGCTCAGCCTGCTGATCTCGGGCGGCGGCGGCTGGGCGCTCGGCGGCGCCTTCCTGCTGCTGCTGCCCTGGATCAGCCCGAAGCTGCTGTTCATCCGGGAAAACCCGTGGTATGCGCTGTGCTTCGTCGCGTTCTGCGCCTTCGCCGCGGTCAACCTGCTGACCGACTCGGTGTTCATGGCGGCGCGGCTGCCGCAGTACAACCTGCTCGTCGACGGCTTCGTGCAGAGCCTGTCCAAGCTGGCGATGCCGATCTTCCTGGTGTCCCTCGGCGCGGCGGGGATCGTCGCGTCCACCGGGGTCGGCTTCGCCGCGGCCGTGCTGGCCTCGCTCATCGCCATGTGGGTGCGGCTCGGCTTCCGACCCGATTTCGGCTTCGGCGGCACCCGGCTGCGTGAGCACGCGCGCTACTCGCTGGCCAGCTACGGCTCGTCGCTGCTCAACCTGCTGCCGCAACTGGTCTTGCCGCTGCTCGCGCTCCAGCGGCTCGGCAGCGGGGCCGAGGCGTACTACTTCATGGCTTTCCAGATCGCGAACATGCTGTACACCGTGTCCCACTCGATCGGGGACGCCACCTTCTCCGAGGCGTCGCACGATATCTCGCTGCTGGGCGAATGCCTCAAGCGCTCCGCTCGCCTCAACGTGGCCGTGCTGATTCCCGCCGTCGTCGTGGTCATCCTCGGTGCCGACCTGATCCTGGGCCTGTTCGGACAGGCGTACGCCGACCACGCCCGGGGCCTTCTGACGCTGCTCGCCGCCGGTGCGCTCGCGGTCGCCCTGAACAACTGGAGCAGCAACGCCCTGCGGGTCGTCGGCCGCATGCGCCCGTTCGTGGTCAGCAACCTGTTCTTCGCGGTCGTCTCGATCGGCATGGCCGCGGCCCTGGCCTCGCGCGGCCTGCTCTGGGTCGGCGCGGCCTGGGTCTGCGGAAACCTCATCTGTGGGCTCGTCGCCCTCGCCTATGTGCCGTGGGGCGGCGCACAGTCCGCGGCCAGTCCCGCAGCGGACGGCGTAGACACGCGCGAGGCGGAGTCCTTCGGCGTGTTCGAGGACACCGTGCCGCTCGTGCTTCCGTGGGTCACGGCGGACACCCGCCGGATAAGCGGCGCGCGTGCCGCGCGGTCGGCGACCACGGCGCAGGACACGGGCGCAGTCGCGACCGCGGTCGGCACCCGGCCGGGGACACGGCTGCTCCTGGGTGGCGATATGGCGGTACGTCCGCCGATCGCCGTGCCCAGCGCAGACGAGCGATCCGGATCGAGCTGGTAGGTCAAGGGAGCGGTTGAACCGGAATGCGCATCGTGCACACCGTCAACGTCGGGTTCTGCGCCGGCGGCGCGGAGAAGTTCGTCAGCCTCGTCGCCGCCGAGCAGGCCCGGCGAGGCCACCAGGTTCGCGTCGTGGCGACCGATGTGCTCGAACCCGGATCCGATCAACCGCTGTTCGCGGACGCCTTGCTGCCCGCACCGAGCGGCGGGCCGGGCCGCCTGCTCGGCTACTTCTGGAACCGCGCTGTGTACCGCGCGATGCGTGAGCTCGTCGGCCAGTTCCAGCCGGACGTCGTGCATCACCACACGATCGGGGAATTCAGCCCGTCGGTCCTCGCCGCCTGCCGGGGACGCGCGCAGGTCATGTCCGCCCACGGACCGGAGGATTGGACGCTGGGCCTGCTCAAGTGGAACCTCGCCACGGCCACGCGGCCTGAAGGCCTCAGCGGCGCGGATCGGCTGCGCTATGCGCGGCTGCGCTGGATCCAGCGCCCGGCATACCGCGCGCAATGGCGGCACCTCAGCGCATTCCTCGCCGTCAGCCGCTTCATGGCGGAGACGATCGCGCCGGACGCCGGTGCGATCCCGGTTCGGGTGGTGCCCAATTGCACCGAACCAGGCTTCGAGCCAACGCAGATCACTGATGCGTATCGAGTTCTGTACAGCGGACGCCTGGAACAGGTCAAAGGCGTGCACTGCCTCTTGGACGCATTCCGCAAGACGCTGGCCGATCACCCCTCCGCCCAGCTGGTCATCGCGGGTGACGGGACCCGGCGCGCACAGCTCGAACAGGCGGCGAGCGATCTGGTGGCCGCAGGCGCCGTCCGCTTTGTCGGCTGGCTGTCCCAGGCTTCGCTGGCTAAGGAGATCGCGCTCAGTTCGTTTGTCGTCGTGCCCTCGCTGTGGCCCGAGGTGTTCGGGCGCGCAGTCCTCGACGCTTTCGCAGCCGCCCGGCCGGTGATCGCCTCCAGCGTCGGCGGCCTACCCGAACTGGTCGACGCGAGCCGGGGCGCCCTGGTCGCCCCCGGGGACGTCGACGCGCTGGCCGCCGCGATGAGCGCGCTGATCGGCGACCAGCCGGCGCTTGAGCGCTTGGGTGAGGCGGCCCGCAGTTTCACGCAGCGGTTCAGCGTCGAGGCAGTCGTGGCGGAACTCGACGAGAACTACGCGCGGGCGATCGGCTCCCGGTCCTCGGCCAGCCCGGCGAACAGCTCGCGGTAGCGGTCGATCTGCAGCGGCCAGGCGAACACCGCCTCGGCGCGCGCCCGACCCGCCGCGCCGAACTGCGCCGCGAGCGGTGGATCCGTCAGAATCTTGCGACAGGCCGCGGCGAGCGCCGGAACGTCTCCAGGCGGGACCACGAGCCCTGCCTCGCCGTTCACGACGTAGCCGATGCTTCCGACGTCCGAGGCCACCACCGGGGTCGCGCAGGCCATCGCCTCCATGAGGACCATCCCGGTCAGCTCGGCATCAGTCAGCGAGGGCAGCACCAGCACTGCCGCGCCCTGCACCGCGCGCACGAGTTCCTCTCCGGCCAGCGCTCCGGTCGCCTCGACCCGTTCGCGCACCCCGAGCCGTTGCGCCAGCGCGAGGTGATCCGCGACCGCGTCGCCCGAGCCCACCAGCTTCAGGCGAAGATCTGGCAGGTCCGTCAGCGAGGCGAACGCCTCGACCAGCACGTCGACGCCCTTCCACGCGGAGGTGCGATCCATCCGGCCGACATAAATCAGCTCGCGGCGCCGCGCGTCGGCGGGGCCGGGGGTGAACCGCTCGACGTCGACACCGGGGACGATCATCCGCGCCCCGGGCAGCCCGGCGGCGAGCGAGGTGGGACCGGCCGGCACCGGGACATCGCAGCGCGCGAAGACGCGGGGGAGCACCCGGCGCTCGTAAACCGCGATGACCCGGTTGGCCAGACCGGAACCGGTGGCGCCCTTATGCATGGTGCCGGCGTGGTAGGTGAACGCCACCGGCCGTTCGCCGCTCACGAACACCGCGACATCGCCAAGGCCGGGCACCGGCGCGTGCGCGTTCACGACCGCGGCGCCGGTTCGCCGCAGCCACCGCCGCACCTGGAACGGCCACAACGGGCTCAGCGGAGTGTTAGATACGCGCACCCAGACGCCGAGCCGAATGACGCGGACGCCGTTCTCCAAGGCGACCTGTGTCCGCTTCCCGCGGTGCCGGGTGGTGATCACCACCGGCTCGAAGTCCGCATCAGCCGCCAACGCCTCGGCGAGTCGTGCTACATAGCGCTCCACGCCGCCGATCCTGGGCGGATAGTGGGGCGTGACCAGGGCGACCGTCGTCGTCACGTGAACCGCCTGAACCGTAGCCGCATCAGCTGACACTGCACCCGCAGGCCGCGATGGCCGCCTTGAGCGTGTTGAACACCGGCCGGGCCTTGCCAGTCTCGTCCCGCAGCCCCCAGTACAGATGCGCCGGCAGGATGTCCTGGTCGGCGAACCAGAAGTCGGCCGCCACGTTCGGGTTGGTGGAGACCGTTTTGATCAGGTCGGTGGCGTAGGCGGCCTGGCCCTGCAGTTGAGCCGCCGTGGCCTTGGTCCCGAACGGCAGCAGGGCGCCGTCGTACTCGGTGTCGCCGGACTCCGTGATCCAGATCTGCACCTTCGGATTGCCGCTGGTCTGCAGAATGCGCAGCAGGTTGTCCGGGCTGCCGGAGATGTCCGCGAAGTCGCCGGCCAGGCTCGGCGGGGTCGGCGCCGAGAACGGGTGGTAGCTGATGGCGTTCACGTTCGCCAGGCTTCCGCCGATACCGACCACGCCGCTGAGGAACCTGTTCTGCGACTCATAGCCCGTCGCCGGGTCGTCCGGCACGGCCGCGAGGCCTCCCATGAGAATGAGAGCGCCGGGGTCCGCGCCGCGGATGGCACTCGACACGGTGGTGAGCATCTGCGCGTAGGCGGCCGCGTTCGGTGTAGGCCACCAGTTGCCGGCGATGTTCGGTTCGTTCCAGATCTCCCAGGCGCCGACGCCGCGGGCCTTGTAGCGTCGCACGGCCGCCGTGGCGAACTTCGCGAAGTCGGTGTTGCTGGACGGTGGGCAGATGGTCGTGTCGTGGCTGCCCCTCTTACAGGCCGCGGTGGTGTCCCAGTACGCGGTGGCGTCGAGGATCGCGTCGATCTTCAGGCCGAGCGACTGCGCCGTGTCCGCGACGACGTCGAACTTGCCCCACTTATATGTCTGGGCGTTGTTCGGCTGAATCGTCTCCCATGGAAGGTCCACGCGGATCCATTTGGTGCCCTCCGTCACGGCGTCCTGAAGACTGGTCCTGACGGCGCTCGGGCTCTCGTTCATCAGCGTCGAGCCGTAGTCGAGCCCGAACTTCATCGGATGCGCGCCGGCGGCCAGCGGCGCGCCCGTCGCTCCGCTGCCGGTCGGCGTGCCGGGCGCAGTGCCGGACGCCCCGGTGGCCGGCTTGAGGCTGGAGTTGGCGGTCAGCCCGAACTCGCCCGCGGCGCCGGCGCCTAGTGTGACGGCGAGGGCCGCCGCGGCGACGAGCCAGTGCCGGCGACCGCGCTGGAGGAGGGCTTTCGACACGGCGGCCATACTATGGCGGATGCCGGTGCCCGCGCGCTCGCGGCCGCGGCGGGGCGGCCTGCGTGGCCGGTGCCGATTTGGCCTCGGGCAGGGCACTCCGGCATACTGTTTCAGTTGCTCGGCGAGGGTTGCCCTTTCGCCGGGCGCCCGGAGTGAAGTACCAGCCACTCGCGAAGTCTCGCCAGAAGGCGTGCCAGCTGCGCGGTGGACCTCCAGGGCCCGCGCTCATCAGCAATGGTGGCCGGCAGGGTTGTGCCCTGCTGCCGCGCCCTCGTGTGCGGCAGCAGCGCGACACGCCCGACCGCGTGGGTCGGAGAAAACCGGACAGACGGCTCCGAACAGAGGCATCCCCGCCCCCGCGGGGAGGTCGAAGCGGTTTACGAAGAGAAGGAATTCGAAGCAGCCATGGCGGGACAGAAGATCCGCATCAGGCTCAAGGCCTACGACCACGAGGTCATCGACTCCTCGGCGCGCAAGATCGTCGAGACGGTGAGCCGCACTGGTGCGCAGGTCGCGGGCCCGGTGCCGCTGCCGACCGAGAAGAACGTGTACTGCGTCATCCGCTCGCCGCACAAGTACAAGGACTCGCGCGAGCACTTCGAGATGCGCACCCACAAGCGGCTCATCGACATCCTCGACCCGACCCCCAAGACCGTCGACTCGCTCATGCGGCTCGACCTGCCGGCCGGCGTCGACATCGAGATCAAGCTCTAAGGAACCTGCCGATCATGAGTAAGCAGATCAAGGGCCTCCTGGGCGAGAAGCTCGGCATGACGCAGGTCTGGGACGCGGACAACCGGGTGGTCCCGGTGACCGTCGTCAAGGCCGGGCCGTGCGTCGTGACCCAGGTGCGCGACACCGAGAAGGACGGCTACGCCGCGGTCCAGATCGCCTTCGGCGAGATCGACCCGCGCAAGGTGAACAAGCCGCGCAAGGGCCACTTCGACAAGGCCGGCGTCACCCCGCGCCGCCACCTGGTCGAGCTGCGCACGGACGACGCCGCCGACTACGCGCTCGGCCAGGAGCTCACCACCGAGGTGTTCGAGGTCGGTCAGCGCATCGACGTCGTGGGCACCTCCAAGGGCAAGGGCACCGCGGGTGTCATGAAGCGGCACAACTTCCGCGGTCTGGGCGCCGCCCACGGCACCCAGCGCAAGCACCGCTCCCCGGGTTCGATCGGCGCCTGCGCCACCCCGGGCCGCGTTTTCAAGGGCGTGCGGATGGCCGGCCGGATGGGCAACGCGCGGGTGACCGTGCAGAACCTGACCGTTCACGCCATCGACGCCGAGAAGGGCCTGCTGCTGATCAAGGGCGCCATCCCGGGCCCCAACGGCGGCGTCGTGCTCGTGAAGACGGCTGCTAAGGGCTGATAAGAGATGACGACTACTCTGACTGTCGATCTCCCCGCGGAGATCTTCGACGTCCCGGCGAACGTGCCGCTGATCCACCAGGTCGTGGTGGCCCAGCTGGCCGCGGCGCGTCAGGGCACGCACAAGACCAAGACCCGTGGCGAGGTCTCCGGCGGCGGCAAGAAGCCGTACCGGCAGAAGGGCACCGGCCGCGCCCGCCAGGGCTCGACCCGTGCGCCGCAGTTCGCCGGCGGTGGCGTGGTGCACGGTCCGGTCCCGCGTGACTACTCGCAGCGCACCCCGAAGAAGATGAAGGCCGCCGCCCTGCGCGGTGCCCTCTCCGACCGGGCCCGCAACGGCCGGGTGCACGTGATCGACGCGTTCGACGTGGCCGAGAAGCCGCACACCAAGACCGCGCTCGGCGCCATCAGGGAGCTGACCGACCGCAAGCACGTGCTCGTCGTGCTCGGCCGCGAGGAGCTCAACGCCTGGAAGTCGCTGCGCAACCTGCCCGAGGTGCACCTGCTGCACGCCGACCAGCTCAACACGTACGACGTGATGGTCAGCGACGACGTGGTGTTCACCAAGGCCGGATACGACGCGTTCGTGGCCGGCCCGGCGAAGAAGACCGACGCCGCGGAAGGAGACGAGGCCTGATGCCCGCGTACGACCGCTACAACGCCGCGCGCGACCTGCTGATCCGGCCGGTGGTCTCGGAGAAGAGCTACGCGCTGCTCGACGAGAACAAGTACACGTTCATCGTGCAGAAGGACGCCAACAAGACGCAGATCCGCCAAGCGGTCGAGCTGCTCTTCGACGTCGAGGTCACGGGCGTGAACACGATCAACCGCAAGGGCAAGCGCAAGCGCACCCGCGCCGGTTGGGGCAAGCGCCCCGACACCCGTCGCGCCATCGTCTCGGTCGATCCGAATCCGAGGGACGCGAGCAAGAAGAGCCGGATCGACATCTTCGGAGGCCCGGTCTCCTAAGGGAGATCGGACACCGAGGACACGCAGAGGAATCTGAGAAGCCATGGGCATCCGCAAGTACAAGCCGACGACCCCCGGTCGCCGCGGCGCCAGCGTTGCCGACTTCGCCGAGATCACCCGGGACTTCCCCGAGAAGTCCCTGGTGCGCCCGCTGCACTCGAAGGGCGGCCGTAACGCGCAGGGGCGCGTGACGGTCCGTCACCAGGGTGGCGGCCACAAGCGCGCTTACCGCGTCATCGACTTCCGTCGGGACGACAAGGACGGCGTGCCGGCGAAGGTCGCGCACATCGAGTACGACCCGAACCGCACCGCGCGCATCGCGCTGCTGCACTACGCCGACGGCGCCAAGCGCTACATCATCGCGCCGGCCCGGCTCAAGCAGGGCGACCGGGTCGAGTCGGGTCCTGACGCCGACATCAAGCCGGGCAACAACCTGCCGCTGCGCAACATCCCGACCGGTACGGTCATCCACGCCATCGAGCTGCGGCCCGGCGGCGGCGCGAAGATCGCCCGCTCGGCCGGCGCCAGCGTGCAGCTGGTCGCCAAGGACGGCCCCTACGCGCAGCTGCGCATGCCGTCCGGCGAGATCCGCAACGTCGACGCGCGCTGCCGCGCCACCGTCGGCGAGGTCGGCAACGCCGAGCAGAGCAACATCAACTGGGGCAAGGCCGGCCGCATGCGGTGGAAGGGCAAGCGCCCGACCGTCCGCGGTGTCGCGATGAACCCGATCGACCACCCGCACGGCGGTGGCGAGGGCAAGACCTCCGGTGGCCGCCACCCGGTCTCGCCCTGGGGCAAGCAGGAGGGCCGCACCCGCCAGCCGGGCAAGGCCAGCGACAAACTCATCGTCCGCCGTCGCAAGACGAACAAGAAGCGCTAGGAGGAGGTCTAGATGCCGCGCAGTCTCAAGAAGGGTCCCTTCGTGGACGACCACCTGCAGAAGAAGGTGGACGCCCAGAACGAGAAGGGCACGCACAACGTCATCAAGACGTGGTCCCGGCGCTCCATGATCGTCCCGGACATGCTGGGCCACACGATCGCCGTGCACGACGGCCGCAAGCACGTCCCGGTGTTCGTCACCGAGTCGATGGTCGGCCACAAGCTCGGCGAGTTCGCCCCGACCCGCACGTTCAAGGGTCACGTGAAGGAAGACCGGAGGTCCCGCCGTGGCTGAGAACAAGGCCAAGGACCTGCCCGAGAACCAGGCACTGGCCCAGGCCCGGCACGTCCCGATGACCCCGATGAAGGTGCGTCGCGTGGTCAACGAGGTGCGCGGGCTGCCGGTGGACAAGGCGCTGGACTACCTGAAGTTCGCGCCCTGGGCCGCCGCCGGTCCCGTGGCCAAGTGCGTCGCGTCGGCCGCGGCCAACGCGCGCCACAACAAGAACCTGTTCGGCGACCTGTACATCGCCGCGGCCTACGTGGACGAGGGCCCCACCCTCAAGCGGTTCCAGCCGCGCGCGCAGGGCCGGGCGTACCGGATCCGCAAGCGCAGCAGCCACATCACGGTCGTGGTCGAGGAGTTCGTCCCGGCGAACGTCGGCGGCAAGAAGGGCAGGACCCGGTAATGGGCCAGAAAGTCAACCCGCACGGGTTCCGCCTGGGCATCACCACCGACTTCAAGTCGCGCTGGTACGCCGACAAGCTGTACAAGGCGTACGTCAAGGAAGACGTCGCCATCCGCAAGCTGATGACCACCGGCATGGAGCGCGCCGGCATCTCGAAGGTGGAGATCGAGCGCACCCGTGACCGCGTGCGCGTCGACATCCACACCGCGCGTCCGGGCATCGTGATCGGCCGCCGCGGCGCGGAGGCCGAGCGAATCCGCGGCGAGCTGGAGAAGCTGACCGGCAAGCAGGTGCAGCTGAACATCCTCGAGGTCAAGAACCCCGAGATCGACGCGCAGCTGGTCGCCCAGGGCGTGGCCGAGCAGCTCTCCAGCCGTGTCGCGTTCCGTCGCGCCATGCGCAAGGCGATCCAGTCGACCATGAAGGCGGGCGCCAAGGGCATCAAGGTGCAGGTCTCCGGCCGTCTCGGCGGCGCGGAGATGAGCCGGTCCGAGCAGTACCGCGAGGGCCGCGTTCCGCTGCACACGCTGCGCGCGAACATCGACTACGGCTTCTACGAGGCCCGCACCACCTTCGGCCGGATCGGCGTGAAGGTGTGGATCTACAAGGGCGACGTGGCCAACCTGCGTGCCGCTCGCGAGGCCGAGGCCGCCGCGCAGCGCCAGGGCCGTCCGGCCGGCGGCCGCGACGAGCGGCGCGGCGGCGACCGTCCCCGCGGCGGGCGTCCCGGCGGCCGCGGCGAGCGCCCGGCCCGCGGCGGCGAGCGTCGTCCCGAGACCGCCCAGCCCGCGTCCGAGGCTCCGGTTGCCGAGGCCGCGGTCGCTGTAGAAGCTCCGAAGGAGGGCTGACCCATGCTGATCCCTCGCAGGGTCAAGCACCGCAAGCAGCACCACCCGTCCCGCTCCGGCGCGTCCAAGGGCGGCAACGAGCTGGCGTTCGGCGAGTACGGCATCCAGGCTCTGACGCCGGCGTACGTGACCAACCGTCAGATCGAGTCCGCGCGTATCGCGATCAACCGGCACATCCGCCGTGGCGGCAAGGTCTGGATCAACATCTACCCGGACCGCCCGCTGACCAAGAAGCCCGCCGAGACCCGGATGGGTTCCGGCAAGGGCTCCCCGGAGTGGTGGGTGGCCAACGTGAAGCCGGGCCGCGTCCTGTTCGAGCTGTCCTTCCCGAACGAGAAGGTCGCTCGTGAGGCGCTGCTGCGGGCCACGCACAAGCTGCCGCTGAAGTGCCGCATCATCAAGCGCGAGGCAGGCGAGGTCTGATGGCGATCGGGACGAAGACGCACGAGCTGCGCGAGCTGAACGACGAGGCGCTCGCCGGCAAGCTGCGCGAGGCCAAGGAGGAGCTGTTCAACCTCCGCTTCCAGCAGGCCACCGGCCAGCTGGAGAACCACGGCCGGATGAAGGCCGTCAAGGCCGACATCGCGCGGATCTACACGATCCAGCGCGAGCGGGAGCTCGGTATCACGGACGGTGCCGAATGAGCGACGAGGTAACGAACGTGGAGAGCGCCGAGGAGCGCAACCGCCGCAAGGTCCGCGAGGGCCTGGTGGTCAGCGACAAGATGGACAAGACCGTCGTGGTGGCGGTCGAGGACCGCGTCAAGCACGCGCTGTACGGCAAGGTCATGCGCCGTACCAGCAAGCTGAAGGCGCACGACGAGCAGAACGCCTGTGGTATCGGCGACCGGGTCCTGCTGATGGAGACCCGGCCGCTGTCCGCGACCAAGCGCTGGCGCGTGGTCGAGATCCTCGAGAAGGCGAAGTAGTTCGAACCCGCACATCTCTGCGAAGAGACAGGGACTGTGTTTCCAGTCAGGAGTAGAACGTGATTCAGCAGGAATCGCGGCTGCGGGTCGCCGACAACACCGGTGCTAAGGAAATCCTCTGCATTCGGGTTCTCGGTGGATCCAGCCGCCGCTACGCCGGGATCGGCGACGTGATCGTCGCCACCGTCAAGGACGCGCTGCCCGGCGCCGGCGTCAAGAAGGGCGACGTCGTCAAGGCGGTCGTCGTGCGCACCGTCAAGGAGCGCCGCCGGCCGGACGGCTCGTACATCCGCTTCGACGAGAACGCGGCCGTCCTGATCAAGGACGGTGGCGACCCGCGCGGCACCCGCATCTTCGGCCCGGTGGGCCGCGAGCTGCGCGACAAGCGGTACATGCGCATCATCTCGCTGGCCCCGGAGGTGCTGTAGCCATGGCGCACAAGATGAACATCCGCAAGGGCGACCTGGTCCAGGTCATCACGGGCAAGGACAAGGGCCTGCAGGGCAAGGTCGTCCAGGCCTTCCCGGCGACCCAGAAGGTCATCGTCGAGGGCGTGAACCGGGTCAAGAAGCACGAGAAGGTCGGCCAGACCTCCCGCGGCGCCAAGACCGGCGGCATCGTCACCGTCGAGGCGCCGATCCACGTCAGCAACGTGATGCTGGTGGTGGAGCACGAGGGCAAGAAGGTCGTCACCCGGGTCGGCTACCGGCGCGAGGAGCAGGAGCGCCGCCTGCCCGACGGCACCACCAAGACGGTCACCCGGTCCGTGCGGTACTCGAAGAAGACCGGTGAGGAGATCTGATGACTACTGTCGAAGAGACCCCCACCAAGGTCGCGCCCCGGCTCAAGGAGCGCTACCGCGCCGAGATCATCGGCGAGCTGCGCAAGCAGTTCGACTACGCGAACGTCATGCAGGTGCCCGGCGTCACCAAGGTGGTCGTGAACATGGGCGTCGGCGACGCCGCCCGCGACTCCAAGCTGATCGAGGGCGCGGTGAAGGACCTGACCGCGATCACCGGTCAGAAGCCGACCGTCACCAAGGCCCGCAAGTCCATCGCGCAGTTCAAGCTGCGCGAGGGCCAGCCGATCGGGGCGCACGTCACGCTGCGCGGCGACCGGATGTGGGAGTTCCTTGACCGGCTGGTCAGCATCGCGCTCCCGCGTATCCGCGACTTCCGCGGCCTGTCGCCGAAGCAGTTCGACGGCAACGGCAACTACACCTTCGGTCTGACCGAGCAGTCGATGTTCCACGAGATCGACCAGGACCGGATCGACCGGGTCCGCGGCATGGACATCACCGTGGTCACCACCGCCAAGAACGACGACGAGGGCCGGACGCTGCTCAAGCTGCTCGGCTTCCCCTTCAAGGAGGCGTGATCATGGCGAAGACCGCTCTGATCAACAAGGCCAACCGCAAGCCGAAGTTCAAGGTGCGGGGCTACACCCGGTGCCAGAAGTGCGGCCGTCCGCACTCGGTGTACCGCAAGTTCGGCCTCTGCCGCATCTGCCTGCGGACCATGGCGCACGCCGGCGAGCTGCCCGGCGTCACCAAGTCCAGCTGGTAGACACCAAGCTCCGCGGTGACTGGTCGGGACCATGCGTCCCGACCGGTTACCATGGATGAAAGACGTGGACGCGGCGCCGGATGACGGTGTGAATCACCGGCCCGGCGCTTCGTCACGATGGGCGCTCTAGCGAAAGCGAGTCCGTCGGCACCTCCGCGTTCCCGCTCAGCCGGGCCGGGCGCGGAAAGGACCGGCTGCTGGTATCCCAACCAGGCGCCTTTGCAATGTCACTACGACGCCGTAGGTCCCCTCGGCGAATCCAAAGGCACCTGGTTGCCGTGTTTTCACGGAACTTAGTGCCCTGCGATGCGCGCGAGCCGGAAACCGCGGTGGGAAGGCCGAAGGCCCACCTATGACCATGACCGACCCGATCGCAGACATGCTCACCCGTCTGCGCAACGGCAACGCGGCGTACCACGACCAGGTCACCATGCCCTACTCCAAGCTCAAGGCCAGGATCGCCGAGATCCTGCAGCAGGAGGGCTACATCGCCTCCTACAAGGCCGAGGAGCTGCAGGTCGGCAAGAACCTGATCATCACGCTGAAGTACGGCCCGAACCGCGAGCGGTCGATCGCCGGCATCAAGCGCATCTCCAAGCCGGGTCTGCGCGTGTACGCGAAGTCCACCAGCCTGCCGAAGGTTCTCGGCGGCCTGGGCATCGCCATCATCTCCTCGTCCTCCGGTCTGCTCACGGACCGTCAGGCCGCCAAGAAGGGTGTGGGCGGGGAAGTCCTCGCCTACGTCTGGTAAGTCCGGAAGGGAGGCAACAGCCATGTCACGTATCGGACGGCTGCCCATCCCGGTTCCGGCCGGCGTTGAGGTCAGCATCAACGGACGCGAGGTCACGGTGAAGGGCCCCAAGGGCACCCTGAGCCACACGATCGTCGCGCCGATCGAGATCGAGAAGGCGGAGGACGGCACCCTGCAGGTGACCCGTCCCAACGACGAGCGCGCCGCCAAGGAGCGGCACGGTCTGACCCGCACCCTCGTCAACAACATGATCGTCGGAGTGACCGACGGGTACTCCAAGACCCTGGAGATCTCCGGAGTCGGTTACCGCGTGCAGGCCAAGGGCTCGGACCTGGAGTTCGCCCTCGGCTACTCGCACCCGATCACGGTCGCCGCGCCGGAGGGCATCACCTTCCGGGTGGAGGCCCCGACCCGCTTCGTGGTCTCGGGCATCGACAAGCAGAAGGTCGGCGAGGTCGCGGCCAACATCCGCAAGCTGCGCAAGCCGGACCCGTACAAGGCCAAGGGCGTGCGGTACCAGGGCGAGGTCATCCGCCGCAAGGTCGGAAAGGCCGGTAAGTAGCCATGCCGTACAGCGTGAAGATCGCCAAGGGCGACGCGAAGAAGGCCGTCGCGCGCAAGCGCCGGCACATCCGCGTGCGCAAGCGGGTCAACGGCACCGCGGAGCGTCCGCGTCTCGTCGTCACCCGGTCCAACCGGCACATCGTGGCGCAGGTCGTCAACGACAAGCTCGGCCACACGCTCGCCTCCGCCTCCACCCTGGAGGCCGGGCTGCGCAGCGCCGACGGCACCAAGACGGACCTGTCCCGTCAGGTCGGCAAGCTGGTCGGCGAGCGGGCCAAGGCGGCCGGGGTCGACACGGTCGTCTTCGACCGGGCCGGCTACAAGTACCACGGCCGGGTCGCCGCGGTCGCCGAGGGCGCCCGCGAGGCCGGACTGGAGTTCTGATGCACCGAATCGACAGCAGCGAAAAGAGGGATTCCTGATGCCTCCCCAGCAGCGTCGCGGAGGCGGCGCCGGCGGCGGCCGCGGCGGTGAGGGCGGCGAGCGTCGGGAACGCCGCGACCGCCGTAACCAGGACGCCGCGCCCGCCGCGGAGAAGACCGCGTACGTAGAGCGCGTCGTGACCATCAACCGGGTCGCCAAGGTCGTCAAGGGCGGCCGGCGGTTCAGCTTCACCGCCCTGGTCGTCGTCGGCGACGGCGACGGCACGGTCGGTGTCGGCTACGGCAAGGCCAAGGAGGTGCCCGCGGCGATCGCCAAGGGCGTCGAGGAGGCCAAGAAGCACTTCTTCAAGGTGCCGCGGATCCAGGGCACCATCCCGCACCCCGTCACCGGCGAGGACGCCGCGGGCGTCGTGCTGCTCAAGCCCGCCTCGGCCGGTACCGGCGTCATCGCCGGCGGACCGGTGCGCGCGGTGCTCGAGTGCGCCGGTGTGCACGACGTGCTGTCCAAGTCGCTCGGCTCGGACAACCCGATCAACATCGTGCACGCCACGGTGGCCGCGCTCAAGGGCCTGGTACGGCCCGAGGAGATCGCCGCCCGCCGCGGCCTGCCGCTCGAGGACGTGGCCCCGGCCGCCCTGCTGCGCGCCCGCGCGGGAGTGGGGGCGTGACATGGCGAAGCTGAAGGTCACGCAGGTGCGCTCCAAGATCGGCACCAAGCAGAACCACCGCGAGACGCTGCGGTCCCTGGGCCTCAAGCGGATCAACCACTCGGTCATCAAGGAGGACCGGCCGGAGATCCGCGGCATGGTCCACACCGTGCGCCACCTCGTCGTGGTCGAGGAGGTTGAGGACTGATGCCCGAAGAGACGCAGAAGACGCACGTCCTCAAGGTCCACCACCTCAAGCCGGCCCCTGGCGCGAAGACCGCCAAGACCCGGGTCGGCCGCGGTGAGGGCTCGAAGGGTAAGACCGCGGGCCGCGGTACCAAGGGCACCAAGGCGCGCTACCAGGTTCCGGACCGCTTCGAGGGCGGCCAGATGCCGCTGCACATGCGGCTTCCGAAGCTCAAGGGCTTCAAGAACCGGTTCCGCGTCGAGTACCAGGTGGTCAACCTGGCCAAGCTCGCCGAGCTGTACCCGCAGGGTGGCGAGGTCACCAAGGACGACCTGGTCGCCAAGGGCGCGGTGCGCAAGAACGAGCTGGTCAAGGTGCTCGGCACCGGCGACATCTCGGTGGCGCTGAACGTCAAGGTGGACGCCTACTCGGCCTCCGCCAAGGCGAAGATCGCCGCCGCCGGCGGCTCCACCGAGGAGCTGTAGCAGGGTTCGAAGGCCCGTTTCCGGACGCCCGGAAACGGGCCTTCGCCCATCGAGTATCGCCTTGCCGCGCACTTCATGCGTAAGATGTCGCGAGCCGAGGCGATGCCCGGTTGTTCAGCCTTGTCCCTGAACAGACTCAAACCGTCACGCAACCGCCGGGCGCCGCACGGCCCGACGGGGTAGCGCAGGAGGAACTGTGCTCACTGCCTTTGCCCGGGCCTTCCGGACTCCGGACCTGCGCAAGAAGCTGCTTTTCACGCTCGGGATCATGTTCCTGTTCCGGCTGGGGTCGCACATCCCGACGCCGGGCGTGGACACCGCCGCGATCCGCTCCTGCGTCTCCGGCGCCGGAACGACCGGCGGCCTCGGCCTGATCAACCTGTTCTCCGGTGGCGCGCTGCTGCAACTTTCGGTCTTCGCGCTCGGGATCATGCCGTACATCACGGCGTCGATCATCCTGCAGCTGCTGACCGTGGTGATCCCCCGGCTCGAGACCCTCAAGAAGGAGGGCCAGGCCGGCCAGACGAAGATCACCCAGTACACCAGGTACCTGACCGTGGGCCTGGCGATCCTGCAGTCCACCGGTCTGCTGGCCACCGCGAAGTACTCGCCGAGCAACCTGATCTCCGGCTGCACCCAGCAGATCATCTACCCCTCGGTGGACACCAAGGCCATGGTGTTCATGGTCATGGTGATGGTGGCGGGCACCTCGATCATCATGTGGCTGGGCGAGCTGATCACCGACCGGGGCATCGGCAACGGCATGTCGCTGCTGATCTTCACCTCGATCGCCTCCGGCTTCCCCGGCTCGCTGTGGGCCATCAAGGAGACCTCCAAGCTCGGCGGCGGCTGGGTGGTCTTCCTCGGCATCATCGCGATGGGCTGCATCCTGGTCGGCTTCGTGGTCTTCATCGAGCAGGGCCAGCGGCGCATCCCGGTCCAGTACGCGAAGAAGCAGGTCGGCCGGCGCATGTACGGCGGCTCCTCGACCTACATCCCGATCAAGGTGAACCAGGCCGGCGTCATCCCGGTCATCTTCGCCTCCTCGCTGCTGCAGCTACCCGTGCTGGTCGCCCAGTTCGCCGACCCCAACGGAAAGCACCACTGGTCCGTGTGGGTCCGCAACGAGCTTGGACTGACGAACAACGGCTACTCGCTGTACTACTCGGTCGCCTACTTCCTGCTGATCCTGTTCTTCGCCTTCTTCTACGTCGCGATCACGTTTAACCCGGACGAGGTTGCGGACAATATGAAGAAGTACGGCGGCTTCATTCCGGGCATCCGCGCGGGCAAGCCGACCGCCGAATACCTGAACTACATCCTGACCCGGATCACCTGGCCCGGCGCGCTCTACCTGGCGCTGATCTCGATCATTCCGATGATCGCCCTGGCCGAGTTCCACACAGGCAGCAAGTTCCCCTTCGGCGGTACCTCGATCCTGATCATCGTGGGCGTGGGCCTGGAGACGGTCAAGCAGATCGAGAGCCAGTTGCAGCAGCACAACTACGAAGGGTTCCTGCGCTAGATGCGTATCGTGCTGGTCGGCCCCCCCGGTGCGGGAAAGGGGACCCAGGCCAAGATCATCGCCGGGAGGCTGGCCATCCCGGCGATCTCCACCGGGGACATTTTCCGCGCCAACGTCGGGGCCGGCACGCCGCTCGGCCTCGAGGCGAAGGGGTACATGGACAAGGGGCTGCTGGTCCCGGACTCCATCACGATCGGCATGGTGCGCGACCGGCTGGCCGACCCGGACGTGGCGGGCGGCTTCCTGCTCGACGGCTTCCCGCGCAACGTGGCGCAGGCCGAGGAGCTCGAGTCGATCCTGGTCGGGCTCGGCACGAAGCTCGATGTGGTGCTGGAACTGGTCGTGGACAACGACGAGGTGGTCAAGCGGATCGCCGGGCGCCGGCTGTGCCGCAACGACTCCACGCACATCTTCCACGTGGACTTCCAGCAGCCGAAGGTGCCGGGCGTGTGCGACGTGTGCGGCGGCGAGCTGTACCAGCGCGACGACGACAAGGAGGAGACGGTCCGCGAGCGGCTGGCCGTCTACGAGCGGGAGACCGCGCCGATCGTCGGCTTCTACGCGGAGCACGGCCTGCTGTCCACCATCGACGCGATGGGCTCCCTGGACGAGGTCACCGAGCGCGCGCTGGCCGCATTGGCCGACCGCTGAGCCCGAGCCCCCGAACCTGGCCACCCCCCGAATCCGGCAGCACTGCCGCGCTAACGAACGCCGAGCACCCGAACCATGGTTGAACTCAAGACTGAAGAGCAGTTCGCGCTGATGCGCGAGGCCGGCCTGGTGGTGGCACGCACCCTTGAGCTGCTGCGCGGCGAGGTCAAGGACGGGGTCACCACCGCCAAGCTGGACGCGCTGGCCGAGGAGTCGATCCGCTCGCAGGACGCGGTGCCCTCGTTCAAGGGCTACGGCGGCGGGCACGGCGCCCCGGCCTTCCCCGGCGTCATCTGCGCCTCGATCAACCACGAGATCGTGCACGGCATCCCCGGCGACCAGGTGGTGCGCGACGGCGACATCATCTCCATCGACTGCGGGGCCATCTACGAGGGCTGGCACGGCGACTCGGCGATCACCGTGGCCTGCGGCGAGGTCGACCCCGCGCTGACCGAGCTGATGCGGGTCACCGAGGAGTCGATGTGGCAGGGCATCGCCGCGATCAAGGCCGGTGAGCGGCTCAACAACATCGGCCGCGCGATCCAGGGCTACGTGCGCAAGCAGGGCCTCTACGGCATCGTGGAGGGCTACGGCGGGCACGGGATCGGCTCGCAGATGCACATGGACCCGCTGGTCTTCAACCACCGCACCATGGACCGCGGCCCGCGCATGCAGGTCGGCATGGCCCTGGCGATCGAGCCGATGCTGACGCTCGGCCACAAGCAGACCATGGAGCTCTCCGACGGCTGGACCGTGGTGACCAGGGACGGCTCGAGCGCGGCGCACTTCGAGCACACGGTGGCGATCACCGCGCAGGGCCTGTGGGTGACCACCGCCTTCGACGGCGGCAAGGAGAAGCTCACCGAGCTCGGCGTTCCGGTTCACCCGTAGCGCGCGAGCTTCGAGGCTCAAGGCCCGGCGGGCCTGATTACCTGGGCGGTTCGCTCGTTGAACTCGGGCCCCGCGCCCGCGCCTAAATGGGACGCTGCGCCCATACAAGACGATGCCAGCCGCCCGTCGCACAGTCCGATTTCCCGCGCTACACTCGCGATATGTCGCAAGGTGGGGTGCCGGACCCGAACCTCCGGGCGTCGGATGCCGACCGCGAGCGGATCGTGGAGCAGCTCAGGCAGCACACGGCCGACGGCCGGCTCACCATGGACGAGTTCGAGCAGCGGATGAGCGCGGCCTACGCCGCCAAGACCTACGGGGAACTCGCCCAGCTGACCCGGGATCTCCCGGTGGACCTCGGCGCCCGCTCTCGCGGCGCCGGCTTCGGCCCGCCGCCCCCGCAGGACGCGCCGCCCTGGTCCGGCTCGTGGCCGCGAACCGGCAGCACCGATCGGTCCGGCTCGGGCAACGAGATCGTCGACGCGCTGGTCGGCGCCGCGATGAACTGGAAGATGCAGAAGGTCGCGGCGCGCGAGCAGCTGCGCCAGCAGCGGCACCAGGCCCGCCTGGAGCGCCGGGCGAACGCCCCGATCGCCTCCGGCTTCGTCGGCTGGGCCGTGCTGTCCGCGCTGCTGACCGGGATCTGGTTCATGGCCGGGGTCACCAGCAGCGGCGGCTTCGGCGACTTCTGGCCGATCTGGCCGATCGGGATCCTCGGCTTCCTCACGGTGCTCAAGGCGATCAAGACCGCGACCCTGCGCCGCACGCTGACCCGCCGCTGACCCAGCGCCCCCTCAACCCCGCGCCGCCTCAACCCCGAGCCCTGATGAGCCCGCCGGAATACGGCGGCCGGACGTCGCGTTCCACCTGCGGTTGCGAGCCCGAGGCCGCGTCGGCCTGCGCCCGTTCAGCTGCTGATCCGCCGATTGGTGTTTTGCGCGGGCCGCGGCGTAAACTGGCTCGTCGGTCCTGCGACCGCCGCACGAAGTCGTCTACTGAAGAAGCGAGGACATGCCCAAGAAAGAAGGGGCCATCGAGATCGAGGGCACCGTCGTCGAGTCTCTGCCCAACGCCATGTTCCGGGTTGAGCTGCAGAACGGGCACAAGGTTCTCGCGCACATCAGCGGGAAGATGCGGATGCACTACATCCGGATCCTCCCGGACGACCGGGTCGTCGTCGAGCTCAGCCCGTACGACCTGACCCGCGGCCGGATCGTGTACCGGTACAAGTAACCAATATCGTCCGCGATCTCGATCGCTCGAAGGGGCCTGATATGAAGGTCAAGCCGAGCGTCAAGCCGATCTGCGACAAGTGCAAGGTGATCCGCCGTCACGGCCGGGTCATGGTGATCTGCGAGAACCTGCGGCACAAGCAGCGCCAGGGCTGAACTCGGCCCGGTGCGCGCTGTGCGTAGCAGAACTCTGGTGAGTCCACGCGCGCTTGCTCGTCGTCTGCGATGACGTCCAGCACCCGTAAGAGCGCGGCATCCCGACCCCGGGCGATGGTGTCCTACCCCGCGTAGGGCTCCGTCAACCCGGACGCCACCCCCGGTACGGAGGCCGGGGACCTTTCTGTGCGGTGCTGAATCAATCGGCACAGGACAGGAACGGTGCCGCGCCAGACCTCCGCGATAGAACCTGAAGGAGCCTGCCGAGATGGCACGCCTCGTCGGAGTCGACCTCCCCCGCGAGAAGCGGCTGGAGATCGCCCTGACCTACATCTACGGCATCGGCCGTACCCGCGCGCAGGCCACCTGCGCCGGAGCCGGTGTCTCCCCGGATGTCCGGGTGAAGGACCTGTCCGAAGACGACCTGATCAAGCTGCGCGACTGGATCGACGGCAACTACAAGATCGAGGGTGACCTCCGCCGCGAGGTCGCCGCCGACATCCGCCGGAAGATGGAGATCGGCTGCTACCAGGGTCTGCGCCACCGCCGCGGACTCCCGGTGCGCGGCCAGCGCACGCACACCAACGCGCGCACCCGCAAGGGCCCGCGCCGCGCCATCGCCGGCAAGAAGAAGCCGGGCAAGAAGTAGTCCGCCGCGGTCCCCCGAGACAGCGTGGACCGATCACCTCACTTGGAGTACTGCTAGATGCCTCCCAAGAGCCGTCAGGCCGCGGGCGCCGCGAAGACCAAGGTGCGCCGCAAGGAGAAGAAGAACGTCGCCCACGGGCACGCGCACATCAAGAGCACGTTCAACAACACGATCGTCTCGATCACGGACCCGCAGGGCAACGTGATCTCCTGGGCCAGCTCCGGCCAGGTCGGCTTCAAGGGCTCGCGCAAGTCGACGCCCTTCGCCGCGCAGATGACCGCAGAGGCCGCCGCCCGCCGCGCCATGGAGCACGGCATGCGCAAGGTCGACGTGTTCGTCAAGGGTCCGGGCTCCGGCCGCGAGACCGCGATCCGTTCGCTGCAGCAGACCGGCCTTGAGGTCGGGTCCATCAACGATGTGACCCCGTCCCCGCACAACGGCTGCCGTCCGCCGAAGCGCCGCCGCGTCTGAGACCCAGGAGATAGAAGGAAATGGCCCGTTACATCGGACCCGACTGCAAGCGGTGCCGCCGCGAGAAGACCAAGCTCTTCCTCAAGGGCGCCAAGTGTGAGTCGGCCAAGTGCCCCATCGAGATCCGTCCCTACCCGCCGGGTGAGCACGGCCGCGGCCGGACCAAGGACAGCGAGTACCTGCTGCAGATGCGCGAGAAGCAGAAGTGCGCGCGTATCTACGGCGTCCTGGAGAAGCAGTTCCGCGGCTACTACGAGGAAGCCAACCGCAAGCAGGGCAAGACCGGCGAGAACCTGCTGCGCATCCTCGAGTCCCGGCTGGACAACGTGGTGTACCGCGCGGGCTTCGCCAAGTCCCGCGACCACGCCCGCCAGCTGGTGCGGCACGGCCACATCCTGCTCAACGGCCACAAGGCGGACATCCCGTCGATGCGGGTCAAGGAGAACGACATCGTCGAGGTCCGCAAGGACTCGCAGGAGCTGACCCCGTTCGTGGTCGCGCGCGCCGAGGCCGGCGAGCGGATCGTGCCGGCGTGGCTCGAGGTCGTCCCGTCCCGCATGCGCATCCTGGTGCACTCGCTGCCGGCCCGTCAGGTGATCGACACGCAGGTCCAGGAGCAGCTGATCGTCGAGCTCTACTCCAAGTAAGGCGTAGCGCACGATTTGCACGGTCGGGGTGCCGTTTTCCGGGTTATCCTGGGACGGCACCCCAGCGGCACGTCCGTAGGGGCGTGCATGGAGGGCGTCAAATAGCGGGCGCCCACTATCACGGAGGTTCCATTGCTCATCGCTCAGCGTCCCACGCTGACCGAGGAAGTCGTCGACGAGTTCCGCTCCCGGTTCACCATCGAACCGCTTGAGCCGGGCTTCGGTTACACCCTCGGCAACTCCCTGCGCCGCACCCTGCTCTCCTCGATCCCGGGCGCGGCCGTCACCAGCATCCGCATCGACGGGGTGCTGCACGAGTTCCAGACCATCCCGGGCGTCAAGGAGGACGTCACCGACCTGATCCTGAACATCAAGGGACTGGTCGTCTCCTCCGAGCACGACGAGCCGGTGGTCATGTACCTGCGCAAGCAGGGCCCCGGCATCGTCACCGCCGCGGACATCGCCCCGCCGGCCGGCGTCGAGGTGCACAACCCCGAGCTGGTCCTGGCCACGCTCAACGGCAAGGGCAAGCTGGAGATGGAGCTGACGGTCGAGCGCGGCCGCGGCTACGTCTCGGCCGTGCAGAACAAGCAGGCCGGGCAGGAGATCGGCCGCATCCCGGTCGACTCGATCTACTCCCCGGTGCTGATCGTCAAGTACGAGGTGCAGGCCACCCGAGTCGAGCAGCGCACCGACTTCGACAAGCTGGTCGTCGACGTCGAGACCAAGCCGTGCCTGCGTCCGCGCGACGCTGTCGCCTCGGCCGGTAAGACCCTGGTCGAGCTGTTCGGCCTGGCCCGCGAGCTGAACGTCGAGGCCGAGGGCATCGACATGGGCCCGTCCCCGACGGACGCCGCGCTGGCCGCCGACCTGGCGCTGCCGATCGAGGAGCTGGAGCTGACCGTCCGCTCCTACAACTGCCTCAAGCGCGAAGGCATCCACACCGTGGGCGAGCTGGTCGCACGCTCCGAGGCGGACCTGCTGGACATCCGCAACTTCGGCGCCAAGTCCATCGACGAGGTCAAGGCCAAGCTGCACACCATGGGCCTGGCCCTGAAGGACTCCCCGCCCGGATTCGACCCCTCGCTGGCCCTGGCCGAGGCCTACGGTGGCGAGGACGACGACCTCGGCTACGCCGAGACCGAGCAGTACTAGTCCCACCGAGCACCACGCTGTACTAGGCACCACGCTGTATTAGGCACTACCCAACGCGTCCGGGGCCCGATCCGAGGGCCCCGGGACTGCGTCGGTACCACGGTTCGCCGCTCGTGAAGAGCACACGCGCAACGCAGTCGGCCGGCGCAGGAACCACAAGGAGAATGAGAAATGCCCACCCCGAAGAAGGGACCCCGCCTCGGCGGGTCCGGCTCGCACCAGAAGCACATGCTGGCGAACCTGGCCAAGTCCCTGATCGAGCACGGCGGGATCACCACGACCCAGGCGAAGGCGCGCGAGCTGCGCCCGTTCGTGGAGCCGCTGATCACCAAGGCCCGCAAGGGCGGCCTGCACAACCGCCGCCAGGTGATGGCCGCGCTGGAGATCCGCAACTCCGCGTTCTACGACGGCGGCCACGTGATCGCCAAGCTGTTCGAGGAGCTCGGCCCGCAGTACGCGGAGCGCCCCGGCGGCTACACCCGGATCATCAAGCTCGGCCCGCGTCGCGGCGACAACGCCCCGATGGCCCGGATCGAGCTGGTCGAGGCCCGCACGGTCGCGCAGCAGGCGACCGACGAGGCCACCGCGGCCACCCGTCGCGCGGTCAAGGAGGCGCAGGCCAAGCCGGCGGCTCCGGTCGCCGACGAGATCGAGGACGCCGAGGTCGAGGAAGAGACGACCGAGGACACCGAGGTCGAGGCTTCCGCGGACGACACCGAGGCTGAGGCCGAGGAGACCGAGGCTGCCGCCGCGGAGTCCGACGCCGAGAAGTCCGAGTAACGAGCAATACTGACTTCGAGCCAGTAACGGCCCCGGGGCGCTACCGATCCGGAGCCGGCCGAGCGGGCGGGAGCATCACGCTCTCGCCCGCTTCGCATTGTTCCCCGCCGACCGCATCCGGAGAGCACCGAGCAGTGACCGCCGCCACGACCCGCATCCGCCTGGACCTGTCCTACGACGGCACCGAGTTCGCCGGCTGGGCCCGGCAGCGCTCCGGGGTACGCACGGTCCAGAGCACCGTGGAAGAGGCGCTGACGGCCGTTTTACGCCTGGCCGAACCCGCGCAGCTCACCGTCGCCGGCCGCACCGACGCCGGCGTGCACGCGTCAGGCCAGGTCGCTCACGTCGACCTGCCGACCGGCACGTGGAAGGTGCACGCGGACAAACTGCTCTACCGCCTGTCCGGCAAGCTGCCGATGGACGTTCGCGTCTGGCGCGCCACTGAGGCACCCGCCGACTTCGACGCACGCTTCGCCGCCCTCTCGCGCCGGTACGTGTACCGCGTTGGCGACTCGCGGTACGGCGTCGAGCCCGTGCGTCGCCGCTTCGTGCTCTGGCACGCGCACCAGTTGGATGTCGAGGCCATGAACGCCGCTGCCGCCCTCATGCTCGGCGAGCACGACTTCGCCGCGTACTGCAAGAAGCGCGAGGGCGCGACCACCATCAGGCGTCTGCTGAACCTGCGCTGGGAACGCACCCGGCCCGACGAGGTGGAGGCCACGGTCGAGGCCGACGCCTTCTGTCACTCGATGGTCCGGGCGCTGGTCGCCGCCCTGCTCATGGTCGGCGACGGGCGCCGGCCCGCCGAATTCCCCGCCGAGGTCCTGGGCAGCCTCGCCCGCCACCCGGGCGTGAACGTGGTGCCTCCGCACGGCCTGTCCCTTGAGGAAGTCCGCTATCCCGCCGACGCCGAACTCGCCGCCCGGGCTCTCGAAGCCCGCCGCATGCGCAGCCTGTGCTGACCCGAAGACCGATCCCGGACCCATCGGCTGACCTGGACCGACGGGCCGCCGTCGCCCGTTTTGGCCGGTCGTCGAGTCTCGGGTAGAATCCTTTCTCGTTGTGTGTTCCGCGTTTCGCCGCCTTCTCGCGGCGCGCGCCCGGACTTCGGAAGCCGTCAGCGACGGCGCCACCGAAGAAACCGGGAGGGCACGGTGCCTGATGCCGTAGGTGTCGGTCGTGCCGTCCCTACGGAAACTCATCCCAGGCATTCATCATCGAGCGAAGGCGATCCCGTGCCCACGTACACCCCCAAGCCCGGCGAGGTCGAGCAGAAGTGGTACGTCATCGACGCCGCTGACGTCGTTCTCGGCCGGCTTGCCAGCCAGACGGCCACCCTGCTGCGCGGCAAGCACAAGCCGCAGTTCGCGCCGCACGTGGACACCGGCGACTTCGTCATCATCGTCAACGCCGACAAGGTCCACCTGTCCGGGAACAAGCGCGAGGACAAGATGGCCTACCGGCACTCCGGCTACCCGGGCGGTCTGCGCGCCGTCAAGTACGGCGACCTGATCGACAAGGACTCCCGCAAGGCCGTCGAGAAGGCCGTGCGCGGCATGCTTCCGAAGAACAGCCTCGGCCGTCAGATGCTCAAGAAGCTGAAGGTCTACGGCGGCCCCGAGCACCCGCACGCGGCGCAGAAGCCCGAGCCCTACGCCCTGTCCCAGGTCGCGCAGTAACCACTGCCGCTAACAATCTTTCCGATCGAAAAAGGAGTTCGCGGCTGTGTCTGAACTGACCGCCGACATCGAGGCCGAGGTCTTCGACGAGGACGACGCCCCCGAGAGCTACACCACCGAGAGCGCCCCGGCCTCCGCGCCGGCCCGCCAGATCTCGGCCACCGTCGCCGCGGCCGGCACCGGCCGCCGCAAGGAGGCCGTGGCCCGCGTCCGGATCATCCCGGGCACCGGCCAGTGGAAGATCAACGGTCGCTCGCTCGACTCGTACTTCCCGAACAAGGTGCACCAGCAGGAGGTCAACGAGCCCTTCCACGTGCTGGAGCTCGACGGCCGCTACGACGTGATCGCCCGCATCGACGGCGGCGGCATCTCCGGCCAGGCCGGTGCGCTGCGCCTGGGCATCGCCCGCGCCCTGAACGAGGCCGACACCGAGACCAACCGCCCGGTCCTGAAGAAGGCCGGCTTCCTGACTCGGGACGCCCGGGTGAAGGAACGCAAGAAGGCCGGTCTCAAGAAGGCCCGCAAGGCCCCGCAGTACAGCAAGCGCTAGTCGCCACCCTGGCGCGGCTTTGCTGACGGCTTCACGTGCAACCCCGCCGTGCGCGTCTCGCGTACGGTGGGGTTGTTCGTTTTTCGCGCCGGTAACTGGAATTTCCCACACGTCCATCTCTTGGGGGTTCGGACCATGGCCCGACTTTTCGGCACCGACGGCGTGCGCGGCCTCGCCAATCGCGAGCTGACCGCGGAGCTGGCGCTCGACCTGTCGATCGCCGCGGCGCACGTGCTGGCCGAACTGGGCACCTTCGCGGGGCACCGGCCGCGGGCCGTGGTCGGCCGCGACCCGCGGGCCTCCGGCGAATTCCTCGAGGCCGCGGTGTCCGCCGGCCTGGCCTCGGCCGGCGTCGACGTGATCCGGGTCGGGATCCTTCCCACCCCCGCCGTCGCCCATCTCACCGAATCCCTGGGCGTGGACCTCGGCGTGATGCTCTCGGCCAGCCACAATCCCGCGCCGGACAACGGGATCAAGTTCTTCTCCCGCGGTGGCCTGAAGCTGGCCGACGAGGTGGAGGAGGCGATCGAGGCGCGGATCGGCGAGCAGTGGGACCGGCCGGTGGGCGCCGGAGTGGGCCGGATCACCGACCTGCCGGACGGCGAGCAGCGGTACGTCGACTACCTGCTTTCCACCGTGCCCAACCGCCTCGACGGCCTCAAGGTCGTCGTCGACGAAGCACACGGCGCCGCCTTCCGCGTTTCCCCCGAGGCGCTGCGCCGCCTGGGCGCCGAAGTCGTGGAGATCGGCGTGCAGCCGGACGGCCTCAACATCAACGACGGCTGTGGCAGTACTCACCTGGATCCGCTGCGCGCGGCAGTGCTCGAACACCACGCGGACGCCGGTATCGCGCACGACGGCGACGCGGACCGCTGCCTCGCCGTCGACGCGTCGGGCGAGATCGTGGACGGCGATCAGATCATTGCGATCCTCGCCCTCACCCTGCGCGAGCACGGCAATCTGGCCAAGGACACCGTGGTCGCGACCGTGATGGCCAACCTCGGCTTCAAGATCGCCATGGAGCGCGAGGGCGTGCACGTGGTCGAGACGGCCGTCGGCGACCGTTACGTGCTCGAAGCGATGCGCTCAGCCGGCCTGTCGATCGGCGGCGAGCAGTCCGGCCACGTCATCCTGCTCGACCACGCGAACACCGGTGACGGCGTGCTCACCGGCCTGCATCTGCTGGCCCGGGTCGCGGAGACCGGCAAGCCGCTCGGCGAACTCGCCGCCGTCATGCGCCGCCTCCCTCAGGTCCTGGTCAACGTGAAGGGTGTGGACAAGTCCCGCGTCCACTCCGCTGCGCGGATCAGCGAGGCCGTCAGCGCGGCGGAGGCCGAACTCGGCGAGTCGGGCCGCGTGCTCCTGCGCCCCTCCGGCACCGAGCCGATGGTTCGCGTGATGGTCGAGGCCGAGTCGCACGACCTGGCCGAATCTATCGCGCACCGGCTCGCCGGCGTCGTGCGCGAGGAGCTGTCCTAGGCCCAGGCGCCACTTTCCAACCAGGGCCTAACGCGCGTCGCCGCCAACTTCGCCGAAATATCTCTGCGCGGTTGCTTCTTGTGGCAGTGTTTCCCCGGAGGGGGTCACCATGGTGGGGATGCGCGGTGTGCGCGAACGGTTCGTGGACTCGCCGACGTCGCTCGGCGCGAAGGCCAGAGCGCGGCGCTGGGAGTGGTTTCAGCAGGCCTTCCCCGACATAGCGTCGATGTCGGTGATCGACTTGGGCGGCAGGGCGGAATCCTGGCTGCGCGCTCCGGTCCGCCCGGCGCACGTGTGCGTCGTCAACCTGGAGCAGCCGACCGGTACCGCGCCGGAGTGGATCACCGAGGAGCAGGGCGACGCCTGCGAGTTGCCCGAGCATGTGCGCAAGGGCGAGTACGACCTGGTGTTCTCCAACTCGGTCCTCGAACACGTCGGCGGCCATGAGCGGCGCCAGCGATTCGCCGACGCGGTGCACGAACTGGCGCCGCGCCACTGGGTCCAGACCCCGTACCGCTACTTCCCGGTCGAGCCGCACTTCCTCTTCCCCGGCTTCCAGTTCCTGCCGCTCGCCGCGCGGGTGCGCCTGGTGCGCCACTGGCCGCTGGTGCACACACCGCCGGAGGACCGCGCTACCGCCCTGCGCGTCGCGATCTGGGTGGAACTGCTGAGCCGCACGGAGATGGCCTACTACTTCCCGTACTCCACCGTGCGCGCGGAGCGGCTCGGCGGCCTTGCCAAGTCGTTGATCGCGGTCAAGACGGCCTGAGCCACCTCCGACGCCATGAAGCGTGTGCTGATCACGGGCATGTCCGGGACCGGAAAATCCACGCTGCTGAAGGAGC
>Ga0070739_10001996_pt1 | contig 28677 bp, 26 predicted proteins | sample Coa_R1_7_FD_66445 | JGI IMG/M metagenome (GOLD analysis project Ga0070739, IMG submission 66445) | Surface soil microbial communities from Centralia Pennsylvania, which are recovering from an underground coalmine fire - Coalmine... | ecosystem: Environmental > Terrestrial > Soil > Unclassified ...
GCGTCTGGGGCATCCGCTCGATCCTCACGCCCGGCAGCCAGGACTACGTGACCGCCCTCGACCTCTCCCTGTCGATGGTGATCGTCTTCCTGCTCGGCGCCATCGCTGTCCGCACGCTCCTGTTCTACCGCGCCCACGCTCGCCGCCTCCCGCGCGGCCCGACCGCGGCGTAGCCGCGCGCGATGGCCTCGCCGGTCAGGGGACCAGCGCCTGCGCCGGGTCCGAGGCGCTGGACGTCTCGTCGACCGCAGGCGCGCGCCGGAAGCGCACCAGGGCAGCCGTCCCGCCGCCCGGCGTGTCCTCGGCAGCGATCGAGCGGCCCCGGGCCGTGACCAGGCGGTGGGTGATGTACAGCCCGAGGCCGCTGCCACCACTGCCGCGCTCCCGCGCCTCCGTCGTCCGCCGGAACGGCGCGACCACCGCGTCGCGCTCGGCAGCCCGGATGCCGGTGCCGTGGTCGGCCACGCTGAGCTGCACCTGGCCGCCCACGCCGCTCAGGCACACCTCGATAGCGACCTCAGCTCCTGCTCCAGGTCGCCGAGCGCCAGCGGCGCGACCAGGGCACCGTGGCTGCCGTCGTCATAGGCGATCAGCACGGCGAGCGGCACCGTGAACACGCGCGGCCCGCGGGTACGGCTGCCCTTGACCGAGGGGGGGCAGGGGAGTACAGTGCGGGCGCACGGACGTGATTCGGGACGAGATGCCTTCCATCGCTCGATACCGCCGCCTGACGCACCGCGGGACCAGGCGGGGCCGGACCGTCATCGGCCTCGCGGTGCTCATCGCCCTGGGCGTGCTCTGGTGGTGGACCGGCTCGCAGCGGCCGGCCGTCCCGATGCTGCCCCTGCTCGCGTTCGTCGCGCTGTGCGAGCTGGCCGCGCTGGGGGGGATGCTCCTGGTGCGCCGCTCGGTCCACCTCGCCAGCCTCGAGGCCCACAAGGAATCAGCCGGCTTCGTCTACGCCACCCTCGGCTCGGCCTACGCCGTGCTGCTCTCGTTCATGGTCGTGGTCGGCTGGACGCAGTACCGCGACGCCGAGGACACCATGACCAAGGAAGCGATCACCGTCGCCACCCTGTTCCACCTCGCCGACGGGCTCGCCGAGCCGACCCAGCGCGAGCTGCAGCAGACGCTGGTCGAGTACAACCGCACGGTCCTGGACGAGGAATGGGCAGCGATGGATCACGGCGAGGAGAGCGAGCGGGCCTGGAGCCTCTCCGACAAGCTCTGGGACATCTACATGCGCGCCCCAGCCGCCGACCAGGCGCAGTCCGCCTACCAGCAGTCGCTGAGCCAGGTCCAGCAGCTCTACGCACTGCGCGGCCAGCGCCTGCTCAGCAGCCACAGCGCGCTGCCCAGCTCGATCTGGGCCGTGCTCGTGGCCGGCGCGATCGTGACCGTTGCCTTCACCTACCTGTTCGGCGTCCACAGCGTGATCGCCCAGGGGGTGATGACCGCGGCGCTGACGGCGATCATCGCCGGCAGCCTGTACCTGATCTTCGACCTCGAGACGCCCTACAGCGGCCCCCTGCACCTGAAGCCCACGCCCTACCTGACCAACCAGGCGTTCTTCGACACGCGGCTGCCGCAATAGCGCTTCCTCAGATAGCGACGTGCTGGAGGTTGGCCGTTGCCGACCCCCAGCACATCACATTGGTTGATCGGGTGGGCAGCGGCCCAGCGCGATCGGCGGCTGGCGCCGCTCAGGCGTCCGGCCGGCGGTAGCCCAGGTTCGGGCCGCTCGTCTTCTGCGACTGCAGGTAGTCCTCGACGTGGGCCAGCGGATCGACCGCCAGCCGCTGCCGCGCGCCGACGAGCTGGTCGAGCTGCATCGCCTGGGTGAGCGTCAGGTCGCGGCCCATCTGGACGGCGATCTTGGCGTGCGCCAGCGTCGCCGGATGGCGCGAGCCGATCTCGGTCGCGAGCTGCTCGACCGTCGCCTCCAGCTCGGCCTCGGCCACAGCCAACGAGACCAGGCCCAGGCGGTCGGCCTCGGCGCCCGAGACGTTGCGCCCGCTAAGCTGGATCAGGGCGGCCTTCTTCAGCGGCAGGCCGGCGTGAAACAGCGTGCTGGTCGCCATCTGGCCGAAGCTGCCGCGCAGGATCTCCGGCATGCCGATCTGGGCGGTGGTCGCCGCCACGACCAGGTCGTGCGAGTTCATCAGCGCCAGGCCACCGCCCAGGCAGTAGCCGTGGACCTGGGCGATGGTGATGCGCGGAAAGTCGCGCAGCACGTGAAAGCACTGGACGGTGGGACTCGGGCGGTCCCAGTCGCCGGGCGGCTGGGCGCTGTACTCGCGCAGGTAGTAGAGGTCGAGGCCCGAGCAGTAGCTCGGCCCGTTGCCCCGCGTCACCACGGCGCGGAGGGTCGGATCGGCACGGATGATCTCCAGCCCGGCCATGAACTCCTCGACGAGCTGCGGGTTGAGCGCGTTCCGCCGCTCGGGGCGGTTGAGGGTCAGGCGCGCCACGCCCGTGTCGCCGAGGCGGTCGAGGATTACCGTTGGCCATTCGCGGATTACGGACCACTCCCCTGGCATGACGTCCTCCCGGTGTCTGGTTCGCGCGCCGTGGATCTGCCCATCAGCGCGCGGCGTCGAGCTGGTCGACGAAGCGGTGGTCGACGAACTGGTCGGGGTTGGCGGTCGCGGCGGCGGGCAGCACGTCCCGGAGCGAGTCGAGCACGCCCTGGAGGCCCTCCCGCGACACGCGCAGGCTGGGCGTGAACGGCACGGGCCCGGTGTGGAAGGCGTAGGCCTCGTCGATCAGCGACTCGTCGGTAGTCGCCATGATCAGGCTCAGCACCTGCTTGCCCCAGGCCTCGTCGGCGGCGAAGCGCTCCATCCCCCGACGGTAGACCCGCAGCAGGTCGGGCAGCACGGGCGCCAACCGGTCGAGGTCGGCCCGCTTCAGGATCAGCCCGACGTTCTGATAGGGCACGTCGTACAGCGGCACGAGCAGGTGCGCGCCCAGCCGCAGCGCCTCGGTGCTGTTCGGCAGCGTCAGCGCCCCGGCCACGATCTGCCGCGCCGCGAGCCCCGGCACGATGCCGTCGGTGCCAATCGGCAGGAGCTGCACGTCGCTCGTGGTCAGGCCAAGGCGGCCGAGCGACAGGTCGGTGGCGAAGGCGACGGGCGTGCCCGGGCGGTCGGTGCCGATCGCCTTGCCGCGCAGGTCCTCGCCGCTGTTGATGTCGGGCAGGGCGTACATGGCGAGGATCATCCGGTCGAGCGCGCCGGCGACGAAGACCAGGTCGGCGCCACCCTGCAGGTCGGCCGAGACGAGCGCGGGCGCCGAGACCTGGACCAGGTCGAGGTCGCCGGCGACGAGGGCGGTGATCGAGGTGTTGGTGGCGATGCGCTGCACCTCGACGTCGAGCCCCGCGACCTCCCACTCGCCGGTCTGCTGGGCGGCGACGATCGGCGTGTGGACGGCGATGGCGGCGCCGTAGGACGCGCGCAACGTCTGGCGTGGGCGCACCGTCGGCGGCGCGGCCGCACCGGCCGCCGACGCCGCGGCGCCCTGGCCCGCGGCCGGCGGGGGCGGGCTGCTCGGCGCCGGCCCGGCGCAGGCAGCCGCCAGCAGCAGCACACCGATCGCGAGCAGTGCCGCACGCGCGGCGCCCCGGCCGACCGGGTGGCGGCGCCCACGCCCCATGCTGGAGAGGCTCATCGGCCTCCCCGGATGGGTCTGGTTGCCGTGCGCGCCTGGCCGCCCGAAGGTTCCCACACCGCTCTCCCGGGGCGCCTACAGAGCGAGCAGCCGCGCAGCGTTCTCACCGAGGATGAGGTCCTTCTGCTTCGCCGTGAGATCGTCGCGCTCGCGGATGCCGGCCACCGTGCGCGGCCACTCCGAGTCGAAGTGCGGGTAGTCGGTCGCCATCAGCACGTGCTCGACCGGGAACTGCTCCAGGGCGTAGCCCAGGGGCTCCTCGTCGGCCTCGCAGGTGAACCAGCAGTTCCGCTTCACGTACTCCGACGGCCGCAGGCTCAGGTCGGCGCTGCGGCTGCGGCGGTCCTTCCGCGCCCACTCCCAGTCCGCGTCCATGCGGCCCATCCAGTACAGCGGGAACTCGGCGCTGACCTCGAAGAAGCAGACGCGCAGGTCGGGGTAGCGCTCGAAGACGCCGCCGCACACCAGCGCCACCAGCGCCGCCACGCAGTTCAGCGGCCGCCCGAGGACGTGCTGGGCGTAGAAGCTGTCGAAGCGGTCGATCAGCTCGCCAATCGAGTTCGGGTGGCAGAACAGGGGGACGTTCAGCTCCTGGGCCGCCTCGTAGTAGGGGAAGAAGGCGGGATCGTTCAGGTTGCGCTCGCGCGAGTAGACGACCAGGTGGCCAGCTTTGAAGCCCAGCTCCCGCACGCAGCGGCGCAGCTCATCGGCCATCGCCGGCGGGTGGCCGGCCGGCGCGATCGCCACCGGCCAGAGACGGTCCTCGTGGCCGCGGACTAGGCGCGCCACCCAGTTGTTGTAGGCGCGGGCGAGCGCCGCGCCGGCCTCGCCGGGGTACTGGGCGGGGATCATCAACCGCGTCGGGAACAGCATCTGGTGGTCGATGCCTTCCCGCTGCGAGTCGGCGATGCGGCGCTCCATGTCGTAGCCGCCGACCTGGCGCGCGGCGACCTCGCCACCGTCCCAGTTCTCATCAGGATCGTAGATGTAGCGGTGGTTGAAGATCGCGCTGGCCTTCGGCGGATCGGTGTTGAGCTGGTGCTCGAACTTGGCGTGCTGGTACTGGCCGTCGCCGACGCGCCGCGGCGTGAGGTGGGCGTACGGACCGTCCAGCCGGTAGACCTCGTCCATGAAGTACTCTTCGCGCAGGTGGGAGTCGAGGTCGATGATCACGTCCGTCCTCCTTCACGCCGGCCGCGTGCTGGCCGCGTCGCTTGCGCCCTCGGATCGCGGCGGCGCGATCACGACCGACCGCCGGCAGTTAGCGAGCGAGGGCCATTATAGCCAGGCTATGGCCCTCGCGCCCGAGCGCGAACGAGCTGACTGGCCGCGACGAGTAGAATAGGCACAGCCCGCCCTGCTGATCGCGATGCGGCGCGGCCAGGAGCGACAGTGCCCGAGCTGCCCGACGTGACGGTCTACGTGGAGTGCCTGCGGCCGCGCATCGTCGGCCAGCCGCTCGAGCGCAGCCGCGTGGCCAGCCCGTTCCTCGTTCGCACCGTCGAGCCGCCGCTGGCCGCTGCCGCGGGGCGGAGCGTCGTCGACATCTGCCGCCTCGGCAAGCGCATCGCCATCGCCCTCGACGGCGAGCTGTACCTCGTCTTCCATCTGATGATCGCCGGGCGACTGCACTGGCGCGAGGCGGGCGCCCGCCTGCCCGGCCGGGTGGGCCTGGCCGCCTTCGACTTCCCCACCGGCACGCTGGTGCTCACCGAGGCCGGCACGAAGCGGCGGGCGTCGCTGCACTGCGTGCAGGGCCGAGCGGCCCTGCGGGCGCTCGGCCGCGGCGGCCTGGAGGTGCTGGAGGCACCGCTGTCGAGCTTTCGCAGCGCGCTGCTCGCCGAGAGCCACACGCTCAAGCGGGCGCTGACCGACCCGCGCCTGTTCAGTGGTATCGGCAACGCCTACTCGGATGAGATCCTGCACCGCGCGCGGCTGTCGCCCGTGAAGCGCACCGGCCAGCTCACGGAGGAGGAGATCGTGCGCCTGTACGACGCCACCCGCGCCGTGCTTGAGGAGTGGACCGAGCGCCTGCGTGCCGAGGCCGGCGACGGCTTCCCCGAGCACGTCACCGCCTTCCGCGCGGGGATGGCCGTCCACGGCCGCTTCGGGCAGCCCTGCCCGGCCTGTGGCAAGCCGGTCCAACGGATCGTCTACGCCGAGAACGAGTGCAACTATTGCGCGCGCTGCCAGACCGGCGACCGGCTGCTCGCCGACCGCTCGCTCTCGCGCCTGCTCCGCGGCGACTGGCCGCGCACCCTCGAAGAGCTGGAGCAGGGGCGCTCCGCGCACACTGCTCGGCAGTGCCACTCGGGCATCTGAGTTGGATCGTATGAGATCCCGAGCCGGTTCAGGCCTTGAGCGGGCGCGTGGCGGGGTGCTGGGCGCAGGCGTCCCAGGCGGCGACGGCGGCCACGATCAGCGTCGCCGCGGCGGCGAGGACCAGCGGCGGGACGACCAGGCTCAGCGGCGCCAGGGCGGCTAGCGCGCCGATGGCCGCCAGGCGAGTGACCGACAGGCGGCCGAACACCGCCCACTTGAACAGGACGTGACCGACCAGGAACAGCGCCGGGCCGCCGAGGACGACCGCCGCGGTCGCCGCGCTGGTCTCGCCGCCGGGGTGGGCGATCACCAGCTCGTCGCCCACGGCGGCGACGATGATGCCGGCCACCATGGGCAGGTGGAAGTAGGTGTAGGCCGATCGACCCAGCCTCCCCGGGTCGGCCGACCGGGCGATCGCCTCGCTGCTGTCCTCGGCGCTACGGTCGAAGTAGACCCACCACAGCGCCGCGCTGCCGAGGAAGGCCACCACGAACGCGGCGGTCGGCGCGGCGGAGATGGGCAGCTCCCCGAAAGTGGCGCCGGTGACCACGATCGATTCGCCGAGCGCGATGATCAGGAAGAGCTGGCAGCGCTCCGCGAGGTGCCCGCCGGCGATCGTCCAGTCCGTCGTCCGCGAGCGCCCCAGCCCCGGGGTGAAGAACCCGGCCACCGGCGCGGCGTAGTCGACGGCGACGGCGGCGAGCCACAGCGCCTCGCGAGTCGCGCCCTGGGCCAGGCCGCCGGCCAGCCACAGCCCGCCAGAAGCGACGCACCAGGTGAGGATCCGCTCGAAGTTGCGGCGCAGGCCGGGGTCGACGCCGAGCGTCGCGACCGCGAACAGGCCGCGCCCGACCTGCATGGCGACGTAGGCCGCGGCGAAGAACAGGCCCCGCTCCCCGAACGCCTCCGGGAGCGTCGCGGACATGATCAGGCTGGCGACCATCACCGCGCCCAGCAGCAGCCGCACCGCCCGACGGTCGGGATCGAACCAGTTGAAGAACCAGGCGTTGTAGACCCAGGCCCACCACACGGCGAGCAACAACAGCAGCATCTGCGCGGCGCCGCGCGGGGTCAAGTGCGCGAGCAGCAGGTGCGAGAGCTGCGTTACCGCGAACACGTACACCAGGTCGAAGAACAGCTCCGCGGCGGTGACCCGCCGGCTGCGCTCGCCCGGCGCTCGCAGGGGCCCGGCGCTCTCCTCGTCGCGCGCCAACGGTCTACCCGCCACGACACCAGCCGCCTTCCCCTGGGGAGCGCAGCGCCGACGGTCTGGCCCCCGTCGGCGCCGCACCCATCATTCAAGCTCGCCCCGCAGCGCTCCTAACGAAACCGGGAATCCCCCTTGTGAGCCGCTGGCTCACAAGGGGGATTGATAGCTACTCTCAGAGCGGCCGGCCGAGGAACGCTGCCAGGCGATCCTGGATGGGCGCGCTGTCCGGGCAGGGCACCTCGGGACCGAACGGCTTGCCGGGGCCGCGGCGGTCGGGGCCGATGCGCTGCCGGCTCATCTCCAGGCCGGCGGTGGCTAGCTGTGGGTCGAGCGGGTAGGGACGGCCGGCCGCGCGGCAGAGGTCCCAGACGTGCTGAAGCTGGTCGACGAACTGGACGCCGCAGGCCGCCTGGCCGGGCATCTCGCCGGCGGTGAGGCGGACCGTGCGATCGAGGGCGCCGGGCGAGCGCCAGGCGGCCATCGCCTTGCCGGCCGCGGCGCGGTAGGCGCCGGCTGGATCGCTCCCGACGAGGTCGGCGGAGACGTCCGGCGGGGCCTCGCCCGTCACGGCGGCGGCGAACCGGTGGTTCACCCCGACCATGTGGTTGATCAGCGCACGCACGTCCCAGCCCTCGCAGGGCGTCGGCCGCGTCAGGTCGTCGGGCTTGAGGGTGCCGATCACCGCGGCCGCGCCGTCGGTCGCCTGCTGGCACATCTCGACTACGTCCATCGCTCCTCCTTCGTGCCTGGAGACTTCCATCCCGGAATCGTCAGGCAGTATACGGCGAGCGGACGGCGTTCCGTCAACGCCGTTCCTCGTCAGCCAGTGCTCTGTCAGCGATGGATCGACATGTGCTGGCATCTGCCAACACATATCCACATCACCTGTCACTAGGGTACTAGCGCGGACGCTGGCCACTCGGCAGCCCGGGTGCTGGGCGGCGTGGCTCGGCGAGCTCGTGGGGGTGGGTCAGGTCACGCGCTATGGCCACGCCGAGGCCAGCGATCGGTAGCAGCACGGAGCCGAGTCCCCACTGCGTGAGAGCGACGGTGCCTAACACAGCGCCGATCAGGTACGCGAGCATGACGCTGCCGTACAGCCGGAGCTGGCCGACCGGCGACTGCTGCTTCGCCTCCGCGCTGTCCGCCGTCCGGCTGCGCCGTAGCCAGAACAGGAATTCCACGGCGACCTCCATGAGGCTCGTGAGCACGCCGGTGACGTACGTCGTGTGGATGCGGACCTGTCCGACCTTGCGCAGCGTGGCGCTCTGCAGCCCCATAGCGAGGGTCGGCAGCGCCACGAGCGCGTAGAACTGCCAGGCCGGCGTCGTGGGGATCGCTCCGTCGACGATTACCCGCGCGCCGAAGAGCAGGAATGCGCCGAGCAGCACGACCTCGCTGCCGAAGACGGCGACGGTTGGATGTCGCTGGCCTCGTTTCAGGTTCATCTCGCCGATGGCCATGCCGGCTGCGATGCCGATGGCAAAAAAGACGATGGTCATACCGCGCTCGAGCATCGTGTCCCAGTGGCCCTGTCCAGTTGCTACGCCAAAGCCGACGGTGTTGCCGCTCATGTGGGCGGTGAACAGGTGGGAGAGCACGACGTAGCCGATCGCGTCGACTCCGCCGGCCGTCCAGGCCAGGAGCACCGCCAGTCGGGCCGTTTCCGGCCTCTGTTCACCTGCGTCGTGATGCTGCAAGCCGACTACCTGCCTGGTGGGCGATAGCGCGCCGAGGGGACGTAGCCGAGCGCGCATGAGCCATGCCTTCTCTCCCCGCTCGCGGCCAGCCCCGCACGATGCATGCCTTCCGCTCCGGGGGCCCAGGATGGATGCCGAGCCGAATTCGTGGTGCGGACGACTGCGATCGGCGCATCATTCCCGGCGAGGCGGCAACCGGCGTCGGTGCCGCGAAGGAGACGCTGCGATGGCGACGCGCCTGTTCGGCGCCCCGATCAAGCGCCGCGAGGACCCCCGCCTGCTGGCAGGGCAGGGCTGCTACATCGACGACCTGGCCCTGCCGGGGATGCTCCACGCCGCCGTGCTGCGCAGCCCCTACGCCCACGCGCGGATTCGGCGGCTCGACGTAAGCGCGGCGCGGGCCCTGCCCGGGGTCTTCGCCGCGCTCACCGCCGCCGACCTCGGCTCCGTTGGCCGACGCTCGCCGCTGCTGATCCCCGACGCCTGCCTGACGCACCCGCTGACGCAGTATCCGCTGGCGGTGGACACGGTGAACTACGTTGGGGAGGCGGTCGCCTTCGTCGTCGCCGTCGACCGCGCCACGGCCGAGGACGCCCTGGAGCGGATCGCCGTGGACTACGAGCCGCTGCCGCCGGTGGTCGACCTCGCCGCCGCGGTGGCGCCCGGCGCGCCGCTCGTCCACGCCGAGCTGGGCACGAACGTCGCGGCCCACTACACAGCGAGCGTCGGCGACGTGGAGCGCGCCTTCGCGGCGGCGGCGCACGTCTTCCGCGAACACCTGGTGATCGAGCGCAGCGCCGGCATGCCCCTCGAGACGCGCGGCGTCGTCGCCGACTGGAGCGCCCAGGAGGGGCTGCTGCGGGTCTGGGATAGCACGCAGGCGCCGATCGCGATCCGCAACGGCCTGGCCTACCTGTTCGACCTGCCCGAGCACGCCGTCCACGTCGTCGCGCCGGACGTGGGCGGCGGCTTCGGCGGCAAGATCATGCAGTTCTACCCGGAAGAGGTCCTCGTGCCGCTGGCGGCGCGGCGGCTGGGCCGCCCGGTGAAGTGGATCGAGGACCGCCGCGAGCACTTCACGGCCACCGTCCACGAGCGCCTGCAGATCCACGACGCCGAGATCGCCGTCGACGCCGACGGGCGGATCCTGGCGGTCCGCGACCGCTTCCTGCACGACCACGGCGCCTACACGCCCTACGGCATCATCGTTCCGCTGATCACGGCCTGCCAGTTGCCCGGACCGTACAAGGTGCCCAACTACGCCGTCGAGTTCCGCTCGGTGTACACCAATACCGTGCCCGTGACCCCCTACCGCGGCGCGGGCCGGCCCCACGCCTGCTTCGTCATGGAGCGGCTGATCGAGCGCGTCGCCCGCGAGCTGGGGCTCGACCGCGCCGAGGTGCGGCGGCGCAGCTTCATCCCGCCGGGCGAGTTCCCCTACGACGTCGGGCTGACCTACCAGGACGGCGCGCCGACCCGCTACGATAGCGGCGACTACGCCGGCGGCCTGGAGCGGGCGCTCGCGCTGGTCGGCTACGAGTGCTTCCGCGAGGAGGAGCAGCCCCGGCTGCGGGCGGCAGGGCGCTACGTCGGGCTGGGCCTGGCCTGCTACGTCGAGGGGAGCGGCATCGGGCCCTACGAGGGCGCCCACGTCCGCGTCGAGCCGAGCGGCAAGGTCTTCGTCACCACGGGGATCGCCACCCAGGGGCAGTCCCACGCCACGACCCTGGCCCAGATCGCCGCCGACCAGCTTGGCGTACCGCTCGAAGACGTGCTGGTCGTCACCGGCGACAGCCGCTACTTCCACTACGGCTCCGGCACCTACGCCAGCCGCACCGCCGTCGTCGCCGGCAGCGCCGTCGGCCTGGCGGCGCAGGCTGTGCGCGAGCAAGCGCTGGCCCTCGCCGCCCGCCAGCTCGAGGCCGCCCCGGCCGACCTGGTGGTCGAGGGGGGCCGCGTGGCGGTGCGCGGCGCGCCGGAGCGGGGGCTCGACTACGGCCAGCTCGCCGGCCTGGCCAACCCGATGCGCTACGCCTTCGGCGCCGACGCCGTCCCGGCGCCGCGGCGGCCCGCCGGCTGGAGCGGCCCGGCCCTGCCGCCCGGCGAGCAGCCCGGGCTGGAGGCGACCCGCTACTACAGCCCGCCCCACGCCACCTGGGCCAGCGGCGTCCACCTCTGCGTCGTCGAGGTCGACGTCGAGACCGGCGCGGTGCGCGTGCTGCGCTACGTCGTCGTCCACGACTGCGGCCGCCTGATCAACCCGCTGGTGGTCAACGGCCAGATCCACGGCGGCGTGGCCCAGGGCATCGGCGGCGCCCTGCTCGAGCGGCTGGCCTACGACGCCGACGGCCAGCTCCTGAACACCAGCTTCCTCGACTTCCTGCTCCCCACGGCGCAGGACGTCCCGTCCGTCGAGGTAGCTCACCAGGAGACGCCCTCGCCGCTCACGCCGCTGGGGATGAAGGGCCTCGGCGAGGCCGGCGCGATCCCCGGCCCGGCCCTGCTCGCCTCGGCCATCGACGACGCGCTGCGCCCTCTCGGCGTCCATGTCACGCGCCTGCCCCTCGGCCCGGCCGACCTGCTCGCCCTGATCGAGGCGGCGGGCGGCAGCTAGCGGTCGGTCAAGGCTGATCTGCTGGGTGCTGGCTGGCGCCAGCACCCAGCAGATCAGCCCTGACGATGTGCTACCGGTAGGGGCCGAGGGTCTGGACGGCCGCGTCGGCGAAGCTGTAGTCGACCAGGGCGTTCAGGTCGATGCGCGCCTGCTGGGCGCCGCTGGCCAGCCAGTACTCCTGGTCGGCGGCCAGCGAGTCGACGTTCATCCGGCCGTCGGGGTTGATCGCATTCAGGGCCATCCGGTCGTAGAGCGCGGCGTCCTTGACCGGGGTGTGCTGGATCAGCGCGGCGATGGTCACCTGGCGCGCGGCGGCATCGCCCTTCACGAAGGCGTCGTTGTAGACGCGGACGCCGCGCAGGTAGGCGATCATGAACCGCCGCGCGAGGTCCGGCTGGTCCTGGGCGAAGCTGGCGCCGTACAGGATCTCGCCGATCTGGGCGTTCGGGTAGACCTGGTCGCTCCCCTGGTAGATCGCGGCCAGCCCCTGGTCCACGAGGCGCGTCTCGAACGGCTCCGGGATCACCGTCGCGTCGAGGTTGCGCGAGCCGAAGGCGGGGAGCTGGTCCGGGAAGCCCATCTCGACCACGTCGACGTCGTCGATGCCCAGGCCCGCCGCGCGGAGCCAGTAGGAGAGCAGCACCTCGGTGGGGATGCCCCGCGCCGGCAGCGCCACGCGCCGCCCACGAAGGTCGCCCGGCCCGCGGACCTGGCCGTCGTCGACCAGGTCGCGGCGGAACATCAGGGCGACGACGGGGTAGCCCGGCGGGCCGGAGGCCGAGTCGGCCACCAGCTTGAGGGGAATGCCGCGGGCGACGGCGTTGTACAGGCCGGCGCTGTGCGAGCCCTCGCCGGCGTCGAGCTGCCCGGTGCCCAGCGCCGGCACCATCCGCGCGCCGGAGTCGAACAGGATCGCCTCCAGCTCGATGCCCTGCTCCTGGTAGTAGCCCTGGTCCTGGGCGACGAAGATGCCCGCCTCGGGCAGGATGCCGAGGATGCCCATGCGCACGTGCGCGGCGCGCTGGGCCTGGGCGGGCGTCCCGGGCGCCGCGACCGCTCCGCCGATGGCCAGCGCCAGGCTCGCCGTGAGTAGGCCGGCCGCCAGCCGTGCCGAGATCGCCGTCCGCGCGCGCATCTTCCCCTCCTCACGCCGCGCTTGCCGCGGGCGCTGCTAGCATAGCACGCGCGTCCGCTACACTGTGGAGGCCGTCGCGGCAGGGGATTTCCCTCCGGCACGGGCGCCGCGGCCCGCCGCTGGCCCCGGCCGGGCCCAGGGACGCTCGGAGGTGTCGAGGATGCGGCCCGTCAAGCTGAGCCTGTTCACCGAGGTCCAGTGCCCGCCGGGGACGTCGCCGGAGCGGCGCTTCGACGAGCTGCTCGAGCAGGCCGCGCTCGCCGATCGCCTGGGCTACCACGCCCTCTGGCTCTCGGAGATCCACTTCCAGCCGGAGTTCTCGGCGCTGGCCGCGCCCTACGTCGTCCTGGGCGCCGTGGCTGCGCGGACGCGGCGGCTGCGCCTGGGCGTGGCGGTGAACGTCCTGCCGGTGCACCACCCGCTGCAGGTGGCAGAGCAGGCGGCCACGCTCGACGTGCTCTCGCACGGGCGGCTGGAGTTCGCCATGGGGCGCGGCCACGTCCACAGCCGCGTCTACGAGGGCTACGGCGTCGAGCGGGCGCGCAGCCGCGCCCTGCAGGAGGAGAGCCTGCGGGTGATCCTGGCCGCCTGGACCGAGGACCGGCTGGAGTGGCACGGCGAGCACTACCAGGTCCCGGGCGTGGTGGTGAACCCGAAGCCGCTGCAGCGCCCGCACCCGCCCATCCACGTCGCGGCTACCTCGCGCGAGAGCGTCGAGGAGGCGGCGGGGCGCGGCTACAACCTGTTCGTGCCCGCCCACCTGCTGCCGCGCGCCGAGCTGCGGGCCTACGCGGCTGCCTACTGGGAGGGGCTGCGCGCCCACGGCCACGACCCGGCCGCGCGCGAGCTGGGCCTGCTCCTGCCGGTCCATCTCGCCGACAGCACCGAGCAGGCGCGGGAGGAGGCGCGGGAGGGCTTCCTGGACTACTACCGTGTGATCCAGGAGGTCCGCCTCGACTACGAACGCTGGCCGGCGCGGCAGGGACCGGAGGGCCCGCCGCGGGCGGTGCGCGAACCGATGACCTTCGAGCGGCTGTGTGCCGAGGCGGCGATCCTGGGCGACCCGGCCACGGCGCTGGCCGCCCTCCGCGCCCTGCTCGAAGAGACCGGCGCGACGCAGGTCCTGTGCTGGATGAACATGGGCAGCATCGCCCACCCGCTCGTCCTGCGCTCGCTGGAGCAGTTCGCCCGCGAGTTGATGCCGCGGCTGTTAAGAGGGGCTAGCAGGGGCTGGTGTGAGCCTGCGGCTCACACCAGCCCCTGCCGAGGTCGTCGACGCCGCGGCGCTTCTCCTCGGTGTTGACGATCTGGCGCTCGGCCAGGACGTCGAGCAGGGCGTGGCAGCGCTTCTCCCAGGGCAGCAGCTCGTGGTCGGAGATGACCAGCGGCTCCGCCGGCCGGCCGCCGAGGTCGTTCGGCGGCCGCTGGATCAGGTCCTCGGGTGCAGGCATGGTCGGTCTCCCACGGATCGGCTGGTTGAGCATGGCCCGACCCGCGCCTCCGCTGCCAGCCGCGGGTACGGAACCTGCTGGCGGAGGCCGCCACGACGCCGGTACCGTGCTGGATGAACACGGGCAGCGCCCGCCTTCGATGAGGGCAGACGATGGACAGCCTCCCGCTTCGGATCCTCCTCGTCGAGGATAGCGCAGACGACTATCTCCTGACCCGCAGCGCGCTGGACGAGGTCGGCGGTCGGCGCTTCGCGCTCGACTGGGCGTCGACCTACGACTCGGCCCTGGCCCTGATGAGGCGGAACCAGCACGACGTCTACCTGCTCGACATCAGCCTGGGCCCGCGCAGTGGGCTGGACCTACTGCGCGAAGCGGTGGAGGGCGGGTGTAGCGGCCCGATCATCATCCTGACCGGGCACGCCGACTACGAGGTCGATGTGGCGACGATGGAGGCGGGGGCAGCGGATTACCTGGTCAAGGGGCAGATCGAGCCGCAACTGCTGGAGCGGGCCATCCGCTACGCCGTGGTCCAGAAGCGCGGGGAGCTGGCGCTCCGACGCGCCCAGGAGCAGCTTCAGGAGGCGATCCGGACCCGGGATGACTTCGTGGCCGCGGTCTCGCACGATCTGAAGGGCCCAATCACCACGATCCAGGGAGTAGCGCAACTGCTACAGCGGCGGGTGGGATCGCCGCGGGGCGTCGACACGGAACGGCTCCTCCGAGACCTGACGCGGATCGAAGCCGCCACCACGAAGATGACCCGGCTCATCAACGAGTTGCTGGACGTGGCGCGCCTCCAGAGCGGCCAGGCGCTGCCGCTCGAGTATCGGCCTACGGAGCTGGTGGCGCTGGCGCGCACCCTGGCAGCGGAGTACCAGGAGCGGACCGCGCGCCACACCATCCGCGTCGACGCTGAGAGCGCGGCAGTCGTGGGGCAGTGGAACACTTTTCGCCTAGAGCGGGTGCTGGACAACCTGCTGTCGAACGCGATCAAGTACAGCCCGGCCGGCGGGGAGATCGTCCTCGCGATCAGGACGGAGCAGGACGCCGCGGGCACCTGGGCCGTGCTCGTGGTCCGCGATCACGGCGTGGGGATCCCGGCCGCCGACCTGCCGAAGGTGTTCGAGCGGTTCTACCGGGCCGCCAACGTCGGACGTATCGGCGGCAGCGGCATCGGGCTGGCCGGGAGCCGCCAGATCGTGGAGCAGCACGGCGGCACTATCACGGTGGCGAGCGAGCCGGGCGCCGGCACCGCCTTCACTCTCCGGCTGCCGCTCGCCGGTCGCGCTCCCGCCGGATCGGGCGCTGGGCCGGATCCCGCGCCGCCGCCCTGATCGGCCGGCGGCCGCCAGCCCCGCCGGCCAGGCACTCGCCAGCGCCGTCGTCTCTGCCACGGCAGCCTGGCCGCTCCCTCCCCTCGGCGCCGCGACGCGGGCAGCGCGATCGTGGCGCGGCTACGCCGGTGGCGTGACGTGCAGCACGATCTTGCCGACGACCCGCCGGTCGAGGAGCTGCTCCGCCCGCTGGGCGATCTCTGTCCAGGGTGCTTCGACGGCGATGCGCGGGTGCAGCCGCCCGTCGGCGACCAGGCCCACCAGCCGCCCCAGCTCGGCGCCGACCGAGCGGCGGGCCAGCTCGTCGAACAGGTAGAAGCCGTAGAGCGTCGTCCCGCCGCGCAGGTAGAAGCGCTGCGCGTCGATCGTCGCCCGCTGGTCGGCCGAGCCGCCGAAAGTGACGCAGACCCCGCCGGGGGCGAGGGCGTCCAGGGCATGGCTCAGCGTCGCGCCGCCGACCGACTCGAGGACGAGGTGGTAGGGCCCCGCGGCGGCCAGGTCGTCGCCGACCAGCACCTCGTGCGCGCCGGCGTCCCGGGCCACCGCGGCGCGCTCCGCCTGGCGGACGGCGGCGACCACCCGCGCGCCGGCCTGGCGGGCGAGCTGGCAGGCGAGGTGGCCCACACCGCCCGAGGCGGCGCTGACCAGCACGCTGCGCCCGAGGAGCAGGCCGCCGCGCTCGAGCGCCAGCAAAGCCGTCAGGCCGGCCACGGGCAGCGCCGCGGCCTCGGCGAAGGAGACCGCGGCGGGCAGCGGGGCCAGAGCGTCGCTGGGCACGGCGACCAGCTCGGCGAAGGCGCCCGGGTTGACCAGGCCCACCACGCGGGCGCCCTCGGGCGGCCCGCTGCCGTCGGTGGCGGCGCGCTCGACCGTCCCGGCCAGGTCGCGGCCGGGCCGCCAGCCCGTCTGGCCGGTCCGCGCCCGCGTGCGCAGCTCGCCGGGATTGAGGGAGATCGCCGCCACGCGGACTAGCGCCTCGTTCGGGCGCGGGACCGGCGGGTCGACCGGGCGGAGGGCCAGGTGGCCCGGCGCCGCGGGATCGACGACGACGGCGTAGATCGTGCTCATCAGCCCCTCCAAAAGATGTAGTGCCCCTAACGAAACCGGGCATAGTCGAGGAATGAGCACCGCGATGACCAGCACAGCTCCCTGCGGGGGGCACCCACACGGGATTGTGCTCGGGCTTGACCTGCCGCGCCTGCGGCAATTGCGAATGGGGCTGCGCCGCGAACCGACGCGCCGGGCCAGTTGCCTGGGCGGGGCGTCACGCCGCTCAGGAGCAGCACACGCAAGCGAAGGCCCGCGACGAAGGTCGCTGACGCCACCCGGCTGGGCCAGCTCTCATCCCTCGCGGGCTCGGCCGCGGCCTCACCCTGGGAGCTGAACGCTTACGACCTGGGTATACGGCGCTGCTACCCGTCGTGCAAGCTCCTGGGTCAAGGCGGGCCTGAACGCTTATAGCTCGTGCACTGCTTGCATCCCGCCAAATCGCCCGCCTGTGATTGCATCTTTCGCTGCTCCGACGTTCACACCTCTGCTCCTCACCATCTGGATAGCCAGTGGTAGGTGAAGCGCTTCCATAGCTCGTCGTGGTTCACGCGCTCGCTCCTCTTTCAGCCCTGGCCGCCGGCGAGCAGGAAGCCGCCGAGGCCGACGGTCGGGCAATGGCCGGCCGGGAAGGCCAGCCCGTGGGGCGCGAGCGCCCCGACTAGCTCGGTGTTCTTGGTCGCCGTCTGGGCAACGGCGCGGCGGGCGGCGCTGTCGATCGTCACGCCGTTGAGCCGCGAGAGGTCGACGAGCAGGCCGCCGTCGCGCAGGGAGGGCCGATCCAGCTATGGCCGCCCGCGCGCACGGCGACGCGCAGCCCCTCGGCGCGAGCCAGCCGAGCAACTGATGGCAGGCAATGTTTCCGATTGCGTGCAAATCAATTGTTCCCGGGCAGCGACTGCGTTTCTCTTAGGTGAGAAGTCGTAGACGGCGGCCGTTGACAACGGAGGAGCGCGGAGCCAGAATAGCGGGCACTCTAACCCGCGGCCTGCCGACACGCGGCGGCCGGGCGGTTGAGGCGTCGTGCCATCGGGCCAGCAGACAGCGAGGCGGAGCGAGATGAGAAAGCATCCTTACGGCGCGGGCGCCAGCGATTTCCAGGAGGGGATCAATTTCGCGCGGATGCGACGCGATCGGCTGGCGCGTGCCCAGGCTGCCCTGAAGCGGCACGGCCTGGCCGCTGCACTGCTGATGCGTGCCGACAACATGCGCTACACGACGTCGATGCGCGGGCACGAGTTCGCGCCGCAGCTCAGCTACGTCCTCCTGTTCGCCGAGCACGAGCCGGTCGTCTACGAGCTGGGCGACCAGCTCGGCCAGCAAGAGCTGTACTGTCCCTGGATCGAGGAGGGGAACTGGCGCCACTCCTACTCCTGGCTCGGCTCGATCGGCGGCGCCGACGCGGCGCGCGACGAGGCGCGGCTGTTCGCCCAGGCCCTGGTGCGCGACCTGAAGGAGCGCGGCGTCTACGGCGAGAAGCTGGGCTTCGACACGCTGGACGAGGTGGGGCGGCAGGCGCTGGCCGAGGCCGGGGTCACGCTGGCCGGCGTGATGCCGGCGATGATGGAGGCCCGCCGCAACAAGACCGCCGACGAGGTCGCCTGCATCCGCACGGCGATCTCGATCGCCAACTCCGGCTTCGCCAGCCTGGCCACCTTCCGGCCGGGCCTGCGCGAGCGCGACGCCGCCGCCGCGGCCTTCGACGCCATGCTCCGCGCCGGCGCGGAGACGGTGGCCGGCGGCCTCCGCACCGGGCCGAACACCTTCGACGTCTACCACGTCAACTACACCGACCGCATGGTCGATCCGGGCGACCTCGGGTTCATGCTCACCTGCGGCACCAGCTATGCCGGCTACCGCGTCTGCATCTACCGCAGCGTCATCGTCGGCCGGCGGCCGAACGCGAAGGAGCAGGACTGGTACCGCCGCTGCCACGAGCGGGTGTACGCGATCATCGACGCGATCCGGCCCGGCGCGACGACGGCCGACGCGGCGCGGCCGTTCCTGCCCGCCAGCACCTGGGGCTACCAGGCCGAGCAGCCGCTCCTGGTCGCCGAGGTGGGCCACGGCATCGGCATGGGCTACGAGCCGCCGGTGATCAGCCGCCTGTGGTCGTTCGACCACCCGCAGGTGTTCGAGCCCGGCATGGTGATCGCGGTCGAGTGCCGCGAGGGCGAGCCGGGCTACGGCGGCGTCCGGCTGGAGGAGATGGTCCTGGTGACCGAGGACGGCCACGAGGTGCTAACGAACTGGCCCTCGGACGAGATCATGCCGGTCGCGATGGCTCTCGCCTAGCATGGACGCCATCTTCGGCACGGCGGCACCGCGCCACGGTCAGGCGCGGCCACGATGGGACCGCCGGTGCAGGCCAGGACCGCTGGAGCGGCCGCGAGTCCCGCCGTCGCGAGAGCGTACGAGGACGACGCCGGGCGAACGCGCTTGATTACCGAGCGAAGGTCGCACCACACGTGTGCTCCTCTCCACAGTGGGCCTCGGTCCGGCCCCGGTCGCCCGGTTGACAGCGTGGATTTCCAATAGTACTGTGTGGCTTACCTTCTCACAACGGGTGCGACCTTGGGACCGATCGCGAGGGTAGGCAATCCAGCCGGCCGGGCCACGATTGGCCGCGGAGGCTCCACGCGCGAGGACGCCGGCGCGCGGACGGCCTCGCCCTCGACGATTCGCCGTGCGCGGCGCCGTCTCGTCTGCCTGCTCGCGGGCGTTCTTTGCGCCGGGCTGCTCGCCTGCGCTACCCCGGCGCAAGTGGCGCCGGCCGGCGTCTCCGCAACGTCGGCGCGCGCCGAGGTGGGCGGTGTTCCAGCCAGCGCTGGCTCGCCGCCCACGGCCACGCTGGCGGCGCCCCGCGCGCTGAAGCCGGTCAGCATGGTCATCCCGAATCTCGCCCTCAACTACCTCCCGCACCGCATCGCGCAAGCCCAGGGCTTCTACCGGGAGGCCGGGCTCGACGTCGACGTCCAGATCATGCAGTCGAACGCGGGCCTCGCGGCGATCGTGAGCGGCGAGGTGGCCTTTGGCGACTACACCGGGTCGGCGATCCGGGCGGCCGCGCGCGGGCTCCCCGTTCGCCTCGTGGAATGCCACGGCGTTCGACCGATCTATCACCTGGCCCTGGCCCCGGGCCTGCAGTCGCTCGCCGACGTCGACGGCAAGGCCGTGGGCATCGGCGCGATTGGCGCCGATACGGACGTCTTCGCTCGCGATCTAGTCCGCAAGTATGGCGGCGACCCGAGCAAGCTAGAATTCGATGCGCTGGGCGCCTCCAACGTGCGCTTCGCCGCGCTGATGAGCGGCCGGGTTGGCGCGGCCATCCTGCTGATCACCGAGACGGTCCAGGCGCGCGATGCCGATCTGACGGTGCTGGGCACCGCGGACGACATGCCGCTCGGGTGCGATTCTGGCGTCGTCGTCACCGTCGACGCCTACACGCAGCGACCACAGGAGGTCCGGGACATCATCGGCGCAGTTCGCAAGGCCGTCCAGTTCATGCAGCAGGACCGGACGGAGAGCGTTCGGCTGCTCGCCGAGTGGCAGCAGGTGGAGCCGAGACAGGCCGCGCAGGCTTACGACCTGGCGTCCGTGCAGACCTCCTACTCGTTGGACAAGGCCGCCGGGCAACGCGCCATCGAGAACGCGCTGGCCTTCAGCAAGCAGGCCGGGGAGGTCGATCCGGGCGTACAGCTCTCGGACGTGGCGGATCTCGCACTGGTTCCTTGACGGCCGGTGGCCCGTCGGATGCAGTGGAGGCGCGCGGGGAGAAGTGGACGGACTGCGGAGACTGGAGGCCGAGCATGATTGACGGCGTGACCGCGCGATGCTGAAGGCCGAAGAGAACGAGCTGCTGACGCGGACGGGACCCGGCACGCCGATGGGCGCGCTGTTCCGACGCTACTGGCTACCCGTGCTGCTCACGGAAGAGCTACCGGAGCCTGACGGCGAGCCGCAGCCGGTTCGGCTGCTCGGGGAAGACCTAGTGGCCTTCCGCGACACGCGTGGCCGTGTCGGACTGCTCGGGGCGCACTGCGCCCACCGCGGCGCGCCGCTGGCCTACGGACGCAACGAGGAGTGCGGCCTGCGCTGCCTGTACCATGGCTGGAAGTACAACGTCCAGGGCCGCGTGGTGGACATGCCGAACGTAGCGGCCGGCAGCACGTTCGCCGCGCGCCTGCGGCATACCGCCTACCCGACGCGCGAGGTGGCCGGCGTCGTCTGGGCGTACCTGGGCCCGCCGGAGCACGAGCCGCCCTTCCGTGCCTGGGAATGGACGCACGCTCCGACCGGGCAGCTAGGCGTCTACAAGATCCTTCAGTTGTGCAACTGGGCGCAGGGCATCGAGGGGACCATCGATACCACGCACACCGACTTCCTGCACTCGGCCGACGTACGTGGCCGTCCGCGCGACCACGCGCCCCGCCTGGAGACACAGGACACCGCTTACGGCTTCCGCTACGCAGCCATCCGCCGCCCCGACGTGGACGCCGACCAGAGCCAGTACGTGCGGGTGAGCGTCTTCGCGCTGCCCTGCTTCACTATGTTCCCGCCGCTGCGCGGGCGCGGCGTCGCCGGCATGGACAGCCAGAGGTCGTCGTGCAGCAGGCCTTCGTGCCCGTCGACGACGAGCACAACTGGTTCTACAGCTTCGCCTACAGCCGTCGCGGACCGCTCCCCGCCTACTGGCGCGACTATCCCCGGGAGTTCGGGCTGACAGGCAACGTGGGCGTGCCCGCGGGCAACCGCGCCAACAAGCACCTGTCAGGACTACCGCCTCCTGAAAACCGAGAGCCGGTCGGGCATCAAGGGCGTGAACTGCCAGGACTTCGCGATGGCGGAGGGGATGGGGCCGATCCTCGACCGCACGCGGGAGCACCTGGTGCCCGCGGACGTGGCGGTGATCGCCTTTCGGCGGCTGCTGCTGCAGCAGGCACGAGCGCTCCAGGCCGGTGAGTGGCCGCGAGGGCTCGGCGCCGACGTGCCCTGGGAGCGCCTCGCCAGCGACGAGCGCGTCGTGCCGCACGCCACGCCGTGGCAGGCCGTCGGCGCCTTCGCCGGCGAGCCGGTCGCCCCGCCTGACGCGGCCACCCGTCCCTAGCGCGTCCCGATCTGGCGCACCGCGGCTTCGGCGAACCGCGGGTCGACGAAGCGCCTCAGGTCGGGCACGGCCTCGGTCAAGGATCCCTGGCGCTGGAAGAACTCGGCTTGCTGGCGGAGCCCCGTCACATCGATGCGCCCGTTCAGGTCCACGAACTCCGGGCTGGCCGTCTCCCAGACCCGCCGGTCCTTCAGGGAGAGGCGCTCGCTCAGGATTGCGATGGCCGCGTCGCGGTCCTGCCCCTGGTGGAAGGCCGCCCAGTAGTCCCGGACGCCCTGCAGATAGGCGACCATCCAGCGCGTCGCAATGTCGGGCTTCTGAGCGAACTCGGGCGAGTAGATCACCAGCGACAGGTAGGCGCCTGGAATGACTGCCCCGCCCGGATAGAGCACCCGCGCCACGTTCTGGAGCTCGGCCTGGGTGATCTGGGGCTCGGTGAGCGTCGAGGCATCGAGGCTCCGCCCGCCGAGTGTCGTTAGTACGTCGGCGAGCGAGAGATAACCGAGATCAACCTCGGCGCGGCTGACCCCGTCGTTCTCCATCGCCGCGACGAACAGCTCGTCGCCCACGTTGCCCGCGGCGCCGCCCACGGCGAATGTCCGGCCGCGCAGATCAGCCATCGAGCGCACCGAGTCGGCCAGGTCGCCGCGCACGACGATGGAGAGCGTCCGGTCCGTGGGATCGCCGAGTCTCGCCCAGTCCGCGACGAGACGGATGTCCACGCCGCGGTTGAAGGCGTTGAACAGCGCGGCGTTCGGCGAGGACGTCCCCACGTCGATCTGGCTGGTGGCGATCGCCTGGATCACCTCCGCGCCCGTGCCGGTGCTCACGGGCTCGACGGCGATGCCCTGCTCCGCGAAGTAGCCGCGCGCCAGGCCCAACTCCAAGGGCGCCTGATCGGGTCGGCCCTGGAGCGCCATGCGCACGGTGGCGCGCGGCGGCGTGGTGGGCGCTACGGCGGGGGCCGACGGGCCCGACGACGCCGTGGCGGCGGCCGGTGGCGCGGCGGTCGGGGCCGGGCTGCTGGAGGGTATCGCGCCGGTGCCGGGCGCGGCGGCCGGGGCGCAGGCGGCACCGATCGGGACGAGCGCCGCGAGCGCCAAGGCGATCAGGCCAGGCAGACGGCGCACAGGGAGCTCCCAACAGGATTGATAGCGACTCTCAGCGGCGCAGCGGCCGGCGCAGGCCGGCTTGCTCGAGCAGGGGCATGATCTCGGCGTTCCACTGCTGGATCCCGCCCAGGTAGTCCACCCAGGACAGCAGGCAGCCGTCGATGCCCAGCGCGGCGATCTGCTGCAGCCCGTCCACGACCTGCTCGGGCGTGCCGACGAGGGGATAGCCGTTCCAGCCGGCGATGAAGTGGAACTTGTGGGCGGCCATCGCCGCCGGGGCGATCTGCTGCGACTGGAGGCCCATGATGCGGGTGAGGTTCTCGACGGCCTCCCAGTCGCCCTTCTCCTCGACGTAATAGTGCAGGTAGTCGCGCGCCTCCTTCTCCGTCGGGCGGCAGACGACGTAGGCCTTGGCCCAGACCTGCAGCTCGCGACCGAACTCCTCGTAGGCCAGGCGGCGCAGGCTGGCGCCCTGCGCCCGCGCCTGCTCGTAGTCGTCCTGGTGCGAGACGACGAAGGCCATGTCGGCATACTTCGCCGTAAAGCGCCGCGCCGCTGCGGAGCCGCCGGCGTTCATCACCGCGGGAAAGGGGCGCTGGATCGGCTTCGGTTGGTGGAAGCCCTTCTGAATGCGGAAGAAGCGGCCCTCGTAGTCGAACTCCTCCTCGCTCGTCCAGAGCAGCCGCACGATCTCCAGCCACTCGGCGGCATAGTCGTAGCGCGTGTCGTGCTCCATGATCGGCGCGCCGAACATCTCCAGCTCGGGCTGGAACCAGCCGCAGACCACGTTCAGCGCGAAGCGGCCGCCGGAGATGTGGTCGATCGTGGTCGCCTGCTTGGCGGCCATGATCGGGTGGACCGTTGGCACGTGGGAGGTGGAGAAGACGGCGGTCTGCTCGGTCACGGCGGCCAGGCCCGCCGCCCAGGTGTAGGTCTCGAAGGAGGAGCCGTTGAAGTTCGTCGGCCCGCCAAAGCCCCGCCAGCGGGCGACAGGCACCAGCGCCTCGAACCCCGCGCGGTCGGCCAGCACGCTGATCGCCTTCGTGTTCGCCCAGGTCGTCTCGAGCACGCCCTCGGCGGTGGAGATGGCGCAGCCGTTGCTGCAGTTGTGGGCGAAGATGCCCAGCTTCAGGCGGTTGGCGTTGAACAGGGGATTGGTAGCGCGGCGCGTCTCTTCCTGCCGATCGACACTCATCGGACCTTCCGTGCGCGAGCTGCCGCTCCGTCCCGAGCCGCTGACTGCAGTATCGGCAGACACCGAAGGAGCGTCAAGGCTGCCGCGCGCTATAATCGGGGCCCCGCGCCCGCGGAGGCGAGCCAGTAGGCTGCAACGTCCCAGCAGGTGAACGCGAGTCGCGCCCCACCCGAGCGGAGGCGAGAGCCGTGATCGTCGACGTCCACACCCACCTCTACCCGGAAGCCTACGTCCGCCGGCTGGCGGCGGCGCCCGAGCTCGTGCTCGAGCCTGACGGGGCCGGGCGCGTGTTCCGCTACCGCGATGCGCGCATCTTCAGCGTGCCCGAGCCGAACCGGACGCCCGAGCAGCGGATCGCCCAGATGGATGCCGCCGGCGTGGACGCCCAGGTGCTCTCGCTGGGCACGCCGAACGTCTACGTGGCCGACCTCGACGAGAGCCGCGCCCTGGCGCGACTCACCAACGACATCCTGGCCGAGGTGAGCCGCGCCCACCCGACCCGCTTCCGCGCCCTGGCTAGCCTGCCGCTGGGACGGATCAACGACGCGCTGGCCGAGCTGGAACGCGCCGTTGGGGAGCTGGGCATGGACGGCGTGCAGCTCGGCACCAACTACCGCGGCGAGTACTTCGACGCGCCGCGCTTCGCGCCGCTGCTCGAGGCGCTGGACCGCCTGGGCCGTCCCGTCTTCCTGCACCCGGTCCCGCGGCCAGACCTGACGCCGGGGCCCAACTACGGCCTCTGCCTGCTGGTCGAGTACCCCGTGGATACCGCGCTGACCATCGCCCGCCTGATCTTCAGCGGCGTCCTGGAGCGCTACCCGCGGATCCCGTGGCTGCTCTCGCACGTCGGGGGCATCCTGCCGTTCCTGCAGGGGCGGCTCGACTTCGGCCACCGCGTCTTCCCCGAGTGCCGCGGCCCGGCCGCGCCGCCGAGCACCTACCTGCGCCGGCTGTACTACGACACGGTCAGCTCGAACCACCCGCCCGCGCTGGCCTGCGCGGTGGAGAGCGTCGGCGCCGGCCAGCTCCTGTTCGGCACCGACTGCCCGCACAACCCGGCCGACGCCGGGCTCGCCGAGATCCGCGCCCTGGCGGGGCTGGACGACGCGGCGCGGGCGGCGATCCTCGGCGGCACGGCGCTCCAGCTTTTCCCGCGCCTGGTTGCCCAGCAGACTCCGCCGGCCGGCCCTACTGGGCGCGGTGGGTGAGCTGGTCCACGCTCTGGCCGGTCGCCTCGGACAGGTAGCTGAAATCGATGTACTCGGGCACCTTGGCGCTCTGGTCGGCCTTGGTGAAGCCGAACTCGGCGCCGTACTTCGCCACGTTGACCGCCGTCGAGACGTCGATGCGGTAGTCGAGGGTGATGTGCTTGATCGCCTCGGCCAGCACGGCGCGATCGGCGCCGGTCACCTGGACGGCAACGTCCATCCACTTGTCGGGGTTCTTCCCGTAATAGTCGGCCGCCTCGACGTAAGCCTTGAGGAAGTTCACCGCGGTCTGGCGGTCGCGCAGGAAGTCGGTGTTGGCGGCGAGCACCTGGTTGCCGTTGCCGTACTCCTTGGTCGAGCCGATGTCGCAGCAGGGCGGATAGTAGCCGTAGCCCTCGACCACGGCGGTGTCGATGGCCGGGCCCCACATCAGGAAACCGTCGAGGTCGCCGTTCTTGAGCGCCTGCAGCTCGGTGGTGCCGCTCGCGGTCGTGTCGAGGATGTTCACGCGGGAGAGGTCCACGCCGTTGTCGCGGGCGGCGAGCGTGAACAGGATCCCCACGTAGGTGCCCGGCGGCCGGCCGATCTTCTTGCCCTCGAGGGCCTTCCACGACGGCAGGTCGACGCCCTTGCGCATGATCAGGTTCTGGCCGTCAGTGTACTGGCCGGAGATGATCTTCACGTTGTCCACGCCCTGATCGGCCAGCATCGCAGGGCTATGGTGGCCCAGGGTGGCGATCTCCACCTGGCCGGACTGGACGTTGCGCTGCTGGTCGGCGTTCGTGGCGGCCGCGATCCCCTCGGTCTTGAGCCCGTACTTCGCGGCGAACTGGTCCATGCCCCAGAGGACCGACGCGCCGATGCTGCGGGCCATCGTGATGCGGACCAGCTTGGGCTCGGGAGGGGCCTGCGCGGCCGGCTTCGAGGCCGCCGCCGACTGAGCCGGCGCGGGAGCCGCCGTGGAAGCCGCGCAGCCCGCCGACGCGGCGAGGACTCCCAGGACGATGGCGAGCGAGGCGAGCCGACGAGCCGAGAGCATGACCACCTCCCGTTGCGTGCGCCGGCGGCGAATCTGCCGCGTCCGGGTGTCCCACCCATCCCCGGGGCCAGCGGTGCCGGCAGCGCAAGGATACCCTTTCCCGCTGGCGCCGGGAAGGATTGTCCGTCAAGGCGGTGCTAACAACTCCTCACGGAACCGAGCACACCTGGTGTGAGCATGCTGCTCACACCAGGTGTGGAAACCATGGCTAATACAGCCTCGGAATCAGGCGGGACGTCCGGGCACAGTAGGCGTCGTATTCGGCACCGAACCGCGTGCGCAGCAGCCGCTCCTCCGCCTGCATACGCGCGACAAGCGGTAGGAAGATCAGCACCGTCAGCAGCACGCCGACCCAGGAACGAAAGGCCAGGCCCCACCCCAGCATCATGACCAGCAGTCCGAGATAACTGGGGTGGCGGATGACCCCGTAGATACCGCTCGTGACCAGCGTATGGCCGGGCTGGATGGCGACCAGCCCGCTGAACCGGCGGCCGAGCACGAACACCGGCCAGACCCGCAGCACCCCACCTGCCAGGAACAGCGCGACACCCAGCCAGCGAACGGCGTCGCCGTCGATCGTCCATAGCTCGTGGCGGTCCGTATAGGCTGGCAAATAGCCGTCCAGCAACCCGACCAGCGCGAAGGCGCCGATGACCCAGCGGTTGCCGCGGTCCTCGCGCTCGCCGGTGCTCAGCCCTCCCCCGGCGAAGAGCGCCACGACCGCCAAGCCGAAGGTGACGCCCGCGAGCGCGACTAGCGGCGGATGAGAGAAGAAGGCCGCGAACCCGCCCCAGCCAAGGACGGCGAGGGCGAAATAGGCGCCGGTAGCGACAAGGATCAGCATCACCCGCACGACGAGCATCACCGTCCCCCAGCACACCCTGGTCGTGATCGTACCGCTCGGCGACGCGCGCACTCTCCGTCGCGGTCAGCCTACCACGGTCCGCCTCGCCGCACTACACGGCCGTGGTCGAGCGGTTGCCCGGCCGTCGGGGACGCGCTACAACCCCGACATGATCGAGTGGTGCCGACCTCGTGCCAGTCTTGTCCGAAGCTAGTGGCTAGTTGCTCGTGATCGGAGCAGTGTTCGCATCGGCAAACACTGCTGAGTTCATCTGTCACGGAGTGCTAGGTCCGCGCGAGCAGGAGTCGAGAGGAGGGGCTCATGGCCACGACTGGTGGGCGCCGCCTGGCGCGGCGCGCCTTTCTGGCGGGAGCGGCCGGGCTGGCCGGGGCAGTGGCGCTCGGTGGGGCAGGCAGCGCCGCCGCCGCGCCGCGCGCCTGGCCTGCCCGCGCGGCGCGGCAGGGCAGCGGACAGCTCAAGATCGGCTACATCCCGCTGCTCACCGTCGGCCCGCTGTTCCTGGCCGCCGACCGTGGCTACTTCCGCGACGCGGGCCTCGACGTCGACATGGTCCGCTTCAACTCGGGCGCCGAGATGGTCGTCGGACTGGGCACCGGCGAGCTGACGGCCGGCTTCGCCGGCGCCAGCCCTGGCCTGTTCAACGCCTGGGCGCGCGGCGTGCGCACCGTCTTCGTCGCCGATGGCGCGCGGAGCGCGCCGGGCCACGAGAACACGCTCGTCGTCGTGCGCAGCGACCTCGCCGACGAGATCCGCGACCCGCGCGACCTGCGCGGGCGACGCGTCGGCCTGTCCGTGGTCGGGTCGGTCATCGACTACATGATGCGCAACCTGCTCGAGCAGCACGGCATGAGCCTGGACGACATCGAGGTGGTGCGACTGGCCTCGGCCGACGTCAACGCCGGCCTGGCCGGCCGCACCCTGGACGTGGCGGGCGTGGGCGAGCCGTTCGGGACGATGGCCGAGCAGCTCGGCGTCGCCCGCCGCTGGCTGACCATCGAGCAGATCGTCCCCGGCATGGAGGTGGCGGGCATCGCCGTCTCCCAGGCGGCCCTCGCCGACCGCGCCCAGGTCGTGGCCCTGGTCACCGCCTACCTGCGCGGCGTGCGCGACTTCTTGCCGGGCCAGAACAGCGACCCGGACGTCATCGAGGTGATCAACCGCTGGAGCGGCGTCCAGCCGGACATCATCCGACGCGCGGCGCCGGCGTACATGGACCCCAACGGGCGGATGGACGTGGACGACGTGCGCCGCCAGCAGGCGTTCTGGCTGCGCGAGGGCGTGATCGACCGCACGGTGCCGATCGACGACCGCTTCGACTTCAGCTACGCCGAGGCCGCGCTGCAGACGCTCGGCAGGGCGTGAGCGCCCTACTCGCCGCGGCCATCGCTTCCTCCCCTTCCGCCACAACAAAGTGATAGAGCCAGGCTATCAAAGCGATCGGGCATCCTGCCGTTTGATGCGCGCGAGCCCGGTGCTATGATAGGCCCTATCCCGGTCAGCCGGCGTCGCCGGCGGGAGGAGGAGCGCGGTGAGCACTGTCGAGCTGTACTCGTGGCACTTCATGCCGTGGCCATACCTGGACGCCGACTTCGACGCCAAGTACGAGAGCGGCTGGGTCACCGTCCCCAACTCCCTGTTCGATCCCGACAAGGCTCGCGGCCTCTAC
>Ga0070739_10001998_pt1 | contig 28670 bp, 33 predicted proteins | sample Coa_R1_7_FD_66445 | JGI IMG/M metagenome (GOLD analysis project Ga0070739, IMG submission 66445) | Surface soil microbial communities from Centralia Pennsylvania, which are recovering from an underground coalmine fire - Coalmine... | ecosystem: Environmental > Terrestrial > Soil > Unclassified ...
CGATCGGGCACTGGACAATGTCAAGCAGTTGCAGCAGGCTACCAATGCCGCTCTTGCCAAGAAAGTAGACGTGGGAACCGGGCATCTGAGGATTGGGGGGCTGCTGCAGGTCTGGTATGGCAGCGCTTTCGGCGATACGCTGGGCGGCAACTTCCCCACCAACTTTTCTCCTACGCCCCCCGGCCGCAACTACGGCGGGGGCGTGGGCGACACGTTCCGGCTGCGAAGAGGCGAAATCTCTTTCGATGGAGACATCACCTCCCGTGTTAACTATCACGCGATGATCGACGTAGCCAAGACCGGAACGGGAACCTCCAGCCCGCTGCAGGACCTATGGATCGGCTACCAACTGTTCCCCCACTGGAGGCTGGAAGTCGGTCAACAGAAGACCGGACTGAGCGAAGAAGGCACGCGCTCATCTTCACAACTGCTGACCATTGCCCGCTCCATCATGAATGAGGACCTGCCCCGCAATGCCGGACGCGTCGGCGACGTCCGCGATACGGGAGCGGTACTGCGCTATCAGAGCGCGCCGGTCCGTGCTTTCGTGGGCATCTGGAACGATAATGGCGTGACACAGAATGGTGTGGACAACAACCGTCAGAAGTTCCTGGACGGCGCCCTTTACTACACGGGCATCCACCGTGTCCTGCTCGGTGTCTGGGGTGGGACCAACGTCGGCTCCGCCCGTCCGGCGGAAGCGCGCGACCGGGCCGGGGCGACCTTCCTCTATCAATCCGGACCCAACACGCTGGAGACCGAGTTTGCCTATGCCCGCGACTATGCTGCCGGGGCACCTTCCACCACCGCGAGCGGCACGATCGCCAACGGCGGCTACGTCCTCTATGCGAACTCGCTCTCCCGAAAATGGCAGTTGGTGGCCCGCTATGACATCTGGGATCCGGCGGCGCAGAGCAAGACGCCGGTCATCACCGAAAACGGAATTACCCTCTCTCCCTCCGACCATAAGCTAAAAGAGTACACTTTTGGCGTAAACTATTATCTGCGGGGTACTACCACGAAGATTCAGCTCAACTATATCCGCGAAGACGTGGAGACCAACGGCGCCGTCTTTTTCGGCAAGCCGCGCAACATCCTGCTGACCAACTTTCAGGTCGGTTTTTGAAAGGCTTCAGCATGTCCTATACCTATCGCCGGGAAGCGATCGCCTCGTTTGTCTTTCTTCTCGTGGTCCTGGCCGCGTGGAGTTGTCCCGCGATGCCTGCGCGGGCCGACGCTGTCTCTGCAGGGCAGACGGCGCCGCAGAGCCCATCGCCGCCTCCGGGATATGCGCCTGGGGAGGCGGGCTATGCCAGCGTGCGCCTGGGGATTCTGCCCTCGAACAGCTCCCAATTCGTCGTCGGATTGGATTTTACTCTGACCCGGCTGAGACTGAGTCCGGCCTTTGTGACCCGTGTGGACGCCGATCTTTTCGCTCCCTTCAATACCCGGCAGTATACGAATACGCCTAAGTCCCGGCTTGGGCTTACGCTGGATGAAGTCTACGTCGGCAATCCTACGGCCCATCATGGGTTCTACGCCGGCCTTGGGATCGGTCCCTATTATCAGGTCAATCCGCATGCGGTGCGCTTTGGGGCGAAACTGTTTATCGGCGCGAACTTCTCGCGCATTCTGAGCGCCGAGGTGGGCGTCCATTTTCCCGGCTCGGACGAGACGATCGTGTCTTTGGAAGGCCGCGTCGCGCTCTATTAGCCGGGAAGGAGAACGTTATGGCCGCGGGGCCGCGTCTGGTCGTCATCGGCAGCGCCAACATGGACCTGGTCGTGCGGACCGAGCGGATCCCGTCGCCGGGCGAGACGATTTTAGGCGGCGCGTTTGTGATGGCGCCCGGCGGCAAGGGAGCCAATCAGGCGGTCGCTGCCGCGCGGCTGGGAGGGCAGGTGCGGTTCGTGGGCCGGATCGGCGCGGACCCGTTCGGAGACGCGCTGCTCGCCCAGATGCTGGCGGCAGGGATCGAGACAGAGCACGTCATCCGCGACCCGGAGCAGCCGACCGGGGTCGCGCTCATCGGCGTGGATGCGCAGGGCCAGAACGCGATCATGGTCGCGCCGGGCGCCAACAGCCGGGTCAGCCCTGCGGATGTGGACGCCGCCCGCGCGAGCATCCGGGCGGCGGCAGGCGTCGTGATTCAGTTGGAGATCCCGCGCGAGACGGTCCTGCATGCCGTGGCGGTCGCCAGGGCCGAAGGCACGCGCGTTATCCTCAACCCGGCGCCGATCCGCCACACGAACCCGCTTTCGAACGATCTGCTGCGCCAGGTGGACGTGCTGACGCCCAACGAGCACGAGGCGGCGAACCTTCTGGGGCATGCCGAGCCGGAGGGTCTGGACTGGGAGCAGGCGGCGACAGAGCTGCAGGCGCGCGGCATACCGAACGTAGTCATCACGCTGGGCAGTGAGGGCTGCGTTGTGGCCTCCAGGGCCGGCATCCAGCGTCTCCCGGCGGTTCCGGTCACCGCTATCGACACGACCGCCGCGGGAGACTGCTTCACCGGCGCTCTGGCGGTCGCCCTGGCAGAGGGCGCCGACCTGCTGCCGGCGGCCCGGTTCGCCACCCGCGCCGCTGCCCTCTCCGTGACCGGCCTGGGCGCGCAGCCTTCGCTGCCCAGCCGCGCCGCCGTCGGAGACATAGCGCTCAATTCGTGATCTCAGTAGGAGAAATCCGAGGCATGGAGTATCTGACGACCCACGATCTGGTGTGGATCAATAATGTCGTGACGGGCGCCGTCAACCCTTTCAATTATGTCCCTCTGGAAGCGGCGATGGCCAGCCAGTATGGCTATGGCGACAGCCGGAACGTGGAAGGCCAGGCGGCTAACTTTCTGGACCATCTGCTCTTCACGGCGCCGTTCGCCAGCGGCAACCGGCGCACGGCCTTCATCGCGTTGCTGACCTTCCTCAACGCCAACGGCTACGCCACGAAGGCGGGGGATCAGGAGGCCGCGCAGGTCGTGCTGTCCGTGGCGCAGCGCCAGCGCACTCCCCAGGAGGCGATCGCCGCCCTGGCGGCGCCGGCCAAAGAGCCGCTCCCGCCAGGAATCACCCTGCGGACGCTCATCACCCACGAGTGCAACCTGCACGCCGAGGCTCTTAAGATTCTATCGGAGGGGGATTGAGCTCTTTAAGGCCCCCACCCCCTTCCCCTCCCCCAATTTTAGGGGAGGGGGGACTAGATTGCCCGCTTGTACCTGTGCTTAAAGCTTCTCTGGCCTATAAGCAGGGACAGAAGTCAGGGCAATAGCTCCCCTCGCCCTTGTGGGAGAAGGGATCAGGGATGCAGGGGCACAAGACAGCAATAGAGTCCCCCCTCCCCTAAACTTGGGGAGGGGAAGGGGGTGGGGGCCTTTAGGGACCAGGCTATGCCGGAACTGACGATTGCGGTCATTGGATGCGGGCGCGCAGGCCGCATCCATCTGCAGACCTGGGCAAAACTGGTGGGGGCGCGGGTCGCCGTCGTCTGTGATAAGGAGGGCGTAGCGGCCGCACGCGCCGCTGCTCTGGCGGGAGGCGCGTTTGCCTTCGTGGACGCTGCGGATGCGCTGGCGGTGGGTCCCTTCGACATCGTCGATGTCTGCACGCCGCCGGATCAGCAGTTCGCCGTGGCGCAGGCCGCACTGCAGGCGGGAGCGCATGTGATTTGCGAGTCGCCGTTCACGGCATCCGCGCGGGAGGCCGAGGCGCTGGTCGCGCTCGCGGCCGAGCGGGAGCGCCTGCTCATGCCGGCCTTTTGTCACCGATTCCATCCGCCCGCGCTTTTCGCTAGAGATTTGGTAGATAACGATGATATTGGCCGCCCTACTCTATTCCGCTGCCTCTTTAGCGACTATCGGCCCGGCAGCTCGGAGGAGGGAACAGAAGCCCCTCCCGTTGGGGCATTGATGGAGACCGCCATCCACGGCGTGGACCTGTTTCGCGCCTTCTGTGGCGAGGTGATCTCTGTTTCCGGCAAGATTCTGTGGGCGCATCCGGACTCGCCGGTAGAAGACACGGTCGCATTGGCGCTGCAGAGCGATCGGGCACTGGGGACCGTCTCAGCAAGCTGGAATACGCCCGGTGGGCGGAATCTGGTGGAGATTTATGGCACGGCGGGCGCCTGCGTGTTAGACTATGACGCCGGCACGACCCGCGCCTTCACGGCGGACCAGCCTGTCTGGCGGCAGCAGGAAGAGGGCGGATCGGACTGCTATGAACGGGAGCTGGCCCACTTTGCCGACGCCGTGCGCGGACTGCAGCCGCTGGAGGTGACCGGCGAGGACGGCGCGCGGGCCGTGGCGCTCTGCGAAGAGGTCTATCGCCAGAATAGTTGCTAGTCGCTAGCAGCTCGTTTCCAGTAAATTTCGCTTTTCACTAGCAACCAGGAACAAGCCACTAGCAACTCATCACGAGGCAGCCATGCGCGCATCGTCCGGTCTATCGGCCTACTGGAAGCATCTGCGCCTACCCTTTCAGCTTTCCCTGGCGCCGCTGTTCTTGTGGGGCTATCTCCTTGCCGCCCAACCCCTTTCTTGTGCGTTTGTCCTGGCGTTTCTCTCCCTGCATTTCGGCCTCTATGCGGGCATCACGGCCTTCAACTCCGCCTATGACCGGGACGAAGGGCCGGTTGGAGGGATGCTCGTGCCGCCTCCCGTTCCCTCCCGGCTGCTCGCCTTCTCGCTGGCCGTGCAGGGGTTCGGGGCGCTGCTGGCTTTAGCGGTCGGCCCGGCGTTCCTGGCGGTCTATCTGACCATTGCTCTGCTGGGCGCCGCCTACTCCTGGCCGCGCACACGCTGGAAGGCGCATCCGATCGCCAGCGCGGCGACGGTGTTCATTGGGCAGGGCGCGCTGGGATTCCTGGCGGGCTGGGTGGCGGCGCGTGGTGGTTTTATGGGAATCGGGACGGAGCGAGGCGTGCTGGGAATGCTCTCGGCGGCTTTTACCACGCTGGGCCTCTATCCCCTCACGCAGGTCTACCAGATCGACGAGGACCGGGCGCGCGGCGACCGGACCCTGGCCGTGGTCCTGGGTCCTATACGCGCCCTGGCATTCGGCGGTGGCTGCCTGCTGCTCGCGGCCCTGGCTGCGGTCACCGTCATGGCGCGCACCTTCTCCTGCCTGGATGCCATCCTCATGGCCTGTGGCTACGCCCTCCTTCTCTGGCAGATGGCCCGATTCGCCCGCGCTTATGTTCAGCAGACGCTTTCCATCGCCAGTGCCTTCCGCGCCGCCATGCGCCTCAACTTCCTCGCCTCTGCCGGCTTCCTCGTCTTCATTGTCCTCCACTTGGTCCGCCTGCTATAAGGAGAGCACTTTCTACTACTTCATTTTTACTGCAGAAGTCCAATAAGATTATTCTTGACCACTTTAGTGTTGGGATGCTCATCACCTAGATATTGCCTAAATATCATGAGTGCTCGTTCGTAATATGCTTTGGCTGCCGATAAGTCGCCTAAAGCTCGCTGGACATTGCCCAGATTGTTGACATCAATAGCCACCGTAGGATGATCGGGTCCATAGGTAGCCTCATCAATCTTAAGCGCCTGCTCAAAGGCTTGCTTAGCGGCTGGCAAGTCGCCTAAAGCTTGCAGGACACTGCCCAGATTGTTGACATCAATAGCCACCGTAGGATGATCGGGTCCATAGGTAGCCTCATCAATCTTAAGCGCCCGCTCATAGGCTTGTTTAGCAGCCGGCAAGTCGCCTAAAGCTCGCAGGACAAGGCCCAGATTGTTGATGAAAGTAGCCACTTTAGGATGATTGGGTCCATAGGCAGCTTCCCCTATGGCTATTGCCCGCTCAAAGGCTTGCTTAGCGGCTGGCAAGTCGCCTAAATCTTGCAGGACACTGCCCAGATTGTTGACATCAATAGCCACCGTAGGATGATCGGGTCCATAGGCAGCTTCATCAATCTTAAGCGCCCGCTCAAAGGCTTGTTTAGCAGCCGGCAAGTCGCCTAAAGCTTGCAGGACAAGGCCCAGATTGTTGACATCAATAGCCACCGTAGGATGATCGGGTCCATAGGCAGCCTCATTGATCTTAAGGGCTCGCTCAAGGGCTGATTTTGCTCTCGTATAATCAGCCTGTACGTATGCCACTGTAGCAGACTGTTTCAAAAGACTGGCCATCGTTTGTTTCCCTGCTTCAGTCTCATCATTCGTCTGGGCAATTAGCTCGTCTAAAACTTCTGCCCAGCGCCGCTTTTCCTCCAGGGAAAGACCGCGAACAGCCTCAAGGTTTTCCAAGTTTGTTCGTTCCGGCCTGATAGCTTCTTCACTTTCTCTATCAGGCTCATTAAACTCATAGACGCCGCTGTACCAATCGTAGAAGTCCGGAGCGCCACGGGCGAGGATTGTCAGCGCGTACTCCGGCAACCAGAAAACAAGCGGATGCTGCAGGCGGCTAAACGCACCACGTCTCCAGTTCAATTCGTTCAGCGTTTGCGTCTGCCGCTCCTGATTGTCAGAGGGAAGGAAGGATTCGAGGTTATATAAGAAAGCAACTGCCTCTGGCGGAGCTTTATCCAGAGCCACCTCTACTTTGGCGTCCAAAGATGCCCGTCCGCCTTTTTTCAAATCCACCTCTACAATGGGACGACTAAGACGATCTTTAAGTGTGGCTACCAGGCGGCGACGATAAACCGGGGAGTTACAGCGGGCGAAATAGAGCGCAAATCCGCGCGCCCTGCGTAATGCGGTAAGAAGCCCTGCCAGATCGGGCTGCTCGGCAAATAAGGCTATATCGCTATCAGTTGTGGCGAGGACGGTTCTCATGCCGATAGTTCCTTTAAAGCTTCACGGACACGCGGGACTTCCTTGACGGCTGGATGTATGTCTGCCCAACGCTCACCGTTCTGGTACTCATGTACGAGGCGTAAGGCAAGCAGGCGCGCGGCGGTCTTGCCAAAAGAGATCGTATGCTCTCTCGCAACAGAACGCAAAGACTCAATGTCTTCATCCTGCACAAAGCGGTCGAACTCATTGATGAGCTTGCGGCAGGCGCGCTCTACATCTCCCTGGCTTATCTGCGTCTCCGCAGTATCGCAGGACATGCGGACCAGGCGCATCAGGTCCCGCACCGATCCGCCGCTCATCTTCACCAGATGTCCCACTGCCTGCTCGGAATCGAAGACCTTTTCGATGGCTATCCGTTCACTGATAATCTCTCGTAGTTTCTCCTTACCGTCACTTCGCTTGTAATCGACCATCGGAAGCAGGAAGGGCGCGTCCGGAAAGGCGTTGCCAAGATTTACGCGAAAGACCAGGGAGATCGGCACGGTATAGACCAGATGACACTCGGGCGCTTTTAACTGCTCGGCATGATGGATAAACAAAACAGAATGCGTGGACTCGCCATCCGCCAGTTCCAAATACTGCATCTTCTCCAGGCCATCTACCAGCAGCACGAGATCATGATAATTCTGTTTTTGAACGCCTTGGCGGGCTACCGTTAAAAGCGTATTGAGCCGCGCAATAAACCCGCTCAACTCCAATTCTAGCTTTTGGCGAATCTCCGTCCTCTGAGAGCTGCCGCTCTTAAGCTCGCCCGTAATGGATGCCAGAACGCGTGCCAGAAAAGGGACTTTCCCTTCAACGCTCGCTTCACCTTTCAATGTTGCGGCCTGCTCCTCTTTCTCTTCCTGAGTCAGAATCCTTTCATCAAACCAGGAAACCAACTCTTCTACCAACCTTTGATTGATGTCGATTTTGGCGTCACGCAAATCTTCCGCGATGGCCCTGGCAATGGCGATCAGAACATCCTGGTACTTGATCTCTCCCAAATCCAGGACATCTTCCACGTCCAGGTAGATGGCAAAAAAGCTCTCGTTCAACAGACATGCCTGCAACTGCCGCAACTCCGTCGATTTTCCGGAGCCACGATGGCCGCTGACCAACTGCTGATGAAAATGCGGGGGCCGAGTACGACGGACACGCCTGGAGACTATGCGGGCCAGGTTATCGCCACCACGTACAGCGGTGAGGTCTACATAGCGGCTATCGCCCGGCCTCAGTGCTTCATCCGGATGGCAGGCGTCATACGCATCGTCTACTGTCTGTACAGGATAGATATCGGCCATTGCTCCCCTCGATGCGTGATGATGATTGAACCATCATCACGTTGCTCTGCCTCCATTATCTCATAACTTGGCCGATTTGCCTAGAGCAATGGCCGACCGCTCCCCTCGATGAGATTGCCTACCGATCAGGGCATGCCGGAAGCCTTCTTCACTTGCGGCCATTCCGAATCAGGGACCCGGTTGGCATGACCGTCCACGTAGCAGACACCGCGCGTGCCATCCGGCGCAGGACTGGCTTCGTAGATCATAGCCATGGTCGCGGGGCTTTCGACCACGGCCAGATTCTTCTTTGAAAGTCTCGCATTGATGTGGTACGGCTCGTTCGTGATGGGGTTGATAAAGATCGTTTCGTTCTTGACGTACGGCATGACCGCCTTTTTGAAGACGTTATAGTCGTTCATCGGCGGGAAGTTCTCGTCATAATCCTGCATATACATCATCGTGCCGAGGGCGATCTGCTTGAGATAGCTCAGGGAGGAGACCTCTTTCGCCTTTTCCTGTGCTTTCTGGAAGACCGGCAGCAAGACGCTGGCTAGGGTATTATCGCTGTCCCCCAGCTCCAATTCCAGATCGAACGGCCGGATATCGCTCAGGCTGCTGACCGCCTTGACGTTGAGCAGAGTCAGGGTCAGCGTATCTGCCGGTGACCGCTTGGGCGCCAGCAGCCGGGATATATCCGGCATCTGCCCGCCGCTCTGCTGCGATTCCACCATCAGCTTCGCCAGATCGGGCTGTTGCGCCTCCAGACGATAGGCGACCAGAAATGTCTCTCCTCCGAATGTGCGCGTCTGGCCTTTCGTATAGTAGACCGTGCTGCTGCCGTTTGGGCCGCCGAGAAGGCTGCTGAGGAATATCAGCCCCATGATGGTATCGGGGTCCGGCTTTGCGCCCGCGCCGTTATGACTGGCGCTAGCCATCATCCCCATCTGCAACAACTGTTTCAGAAGGTCGCTGAGGCCGCCGGTCTGGTCGGGGTGCTCGACTCGGATGCGCTGCCAGTCCGCATTCAGGTCTTTTAACTGAAGGTGGAGAGGAAACTCTTTCCCGGTAAACAGGGGCTGCATATCCGCTCCCTGCCCGAAGGCAGGCGCCGCCAGGACCAGGAACACCGCAAGCAGGGGAAATCTTCGCATGGTCGTATCTCCTTTTACGAGAAGGGGCTTACCCGTTCAGAATAAGGGGACGGGCATGCAATATTATAGCGAAAATCGCCTTTCCTTGCATACCCTTTCGGGACCGTTTTAAGCCCGCCGGGCAGCTTAGAGCGACAGGCAGTGACCGTGTATCGGGTACAATAGAAAGGTTTATCTGCTCTCTCAGTTTAAGGAGCGGAAGGTGAGGCAACGAGAAGAAGGAGACAGTCGATATGACCAAACGGGTCTATCTTTTTGAAGAAGGCAACGCCAAAATGCGGGATCTGCTGGGCGGCAAAGGGGCCAACCTGGCGGAGATGACCAACATCGGCCTGCCGGTCCCGCCCGGCTTCACGATCACCACGGAAGTCTGCAACGAATACTATGAAGTCGGCCAGAAGCTGCCTGACGGCCTGATGGACGAGGCCCGCAAAGCCATGAGCGTGGTCGAGCAGAAGATGCATCGCGTCTTCGGCGGCGCCCAATCCCCGCTGCTCGTCTCCGTGCGCTCCGGCGCGAAGTTCTCCATGCCCGGCATGATGGACACGGTCCTTAACCTGGGTCTGAACCAGACGACCCTGCAGGCGCTGATCGAGGAGACCCACAATCCCCGCTTCGTCTGGGACGCCTACCGGCGCTTCATCATGATGTTCTCGAACGTCGCCTTCGACATCGACAAGCGCGAGTTCGAGCAGATCTTGGACGAGCGCAAAGAGCGCAAGCACGCCAAGACCGATCTCGATCTCAATGCCGACGACATGCAGGCCGTGGCGCAGGACTTCCTGGCCTATGTGCGACAGAAGGCGCATCGCGATTTCCCCACCGATCCCTACGAGCAGTTGGAGCTGGCGATTGAGGCCGTGTTCCGCTCCTGGAACAACCCGCGCGCCATCGTCTACCGCCGCACCGAGAAGATCCCCGACGAGCTGGGCACGGCGGTCAACGTGCAGAGCATGGTCTACGGCAACACGGGCGAGGATTCGGGCACGGGCGTAGCCTTCACGCGTGACCCCTCGACCGGCGAGCACGCCATCTTCGGCGAGTACCTGATGAACGCGCAGGGCGAGGACGTGGTCGCGGGCGTGCGCACACCCGTGCCGATCTCGCAACTGCAGCAGCAGAACCCGGCGCTCTATCAGCAGTTTATGGACATCTGCAATCGCCTGGAGCGGCACTATAAGGACATGCAGGACCTGGAGTTCACCATCGAGCACGGCCGGCTGTTCATGCTGCAGTGCCGCGTCGGCAAGCGCACCGGCCCGGCGGCGGTCAACATCGCCGTGGACATGGTACACGAGGGGCTGATCACGAAAGAAGAGGCCATCAACCGTGTCACCGGCGCGCACGTGGACCAGTTGCTGCACCCGCGAATCGATCCGGCGGCGCTGGACTCCACGCGTCCCCTCACGACCGGTCTGGCGGCCTCACCCGGCGCGGCGGTCGGCGTGGTCGTCTTCGACGCGGACACGGCGGCGGCGCGCGGCGTGCATGGCGGCCAGGGCGAGAAGGTGGTGCTCGTGCGCGACGAGACGAACCCCGACGACGTACATGGCATGCTGGCGTCCCAGGGCGTGCTGACGGCGCGCGGCGGCAAGACCTCCCATGCGGCGGTTGTGGCGCGCGGCTTCGGCATCCCGTGCGTGGCGGGCGCAGAGAGCCTCAAGGTCGATCTGGAGGCGCGGCTATTCCGCGTGGGCGACGTGGCGGTCAAAGAGGGCGATACCATCACCATCGACGGCTCGACCGGCAACGTGTATCAGGGCGCGCTGAAGCTAATCGCGCCTGAGGTGAGCGGCAAGTTCGGCGAGATGATGGCCTGGGCGGACGCGACCCGCCGCCTGAAGGTCCGCACCAACGCCGACAACCCGCGCGACGCGAAACAGGCGGTGGACCTGGGCGCGGAGGGGATCGGGCTGTGCCGCACCGAGCACATGTTTTTCGAGACGGACCGGCTGCCCATCGTCCAGGAGATGATCCTGGCGACGGACGAGAAGGTCCGCCAGAGCGCGCTCGACCGGCTGCTGCCGATCCAGCAGAAGGATTTCGAGGGGATCTTCGAGGTCATGGGCGGTAGACCGGTGACGATCCGCCTGATCGATCCACCGCTGCACGAGTTCCTGCCTTCCTACGACGATCTGCTCGTGGAGGTGACGGAGCTGCGGGCGAAGGGCGGGAATGCGGAGGAGCTGAAGCGCAAGGAGGCGATGCTGCGGGCGATCCAGGGCATGCGGGAGGCCAACCCGATGCTCGGTCTGCGCGGCGTGCGCCTCTCGATCGTGCTGCCGGGCATCGTGGAGATGCAGACGCGGGCGATCCTGCAGGCGGCAGCGGCGGTCAAGAAGCGGGGCGCGGACGTGCATCCGGAGATCATGATCCCGCTGGTCGGCCACGTCAACGAGCTGAAGACCGTGCAGACGCGCCTGGAGAAGGTCGCGGAGACGGTGGTACAGGAGCAGGGCGTGGACATCCCCTACCTGTTCGGCACGATGATCGAGATCCCGCGCGCCTGCCTGGTCGCCGATCAGTTGGCGGAGTACGCGCAGTTCTTCAGCTTCGGCACCAACGACCTGACGCAGATGACCTTCGGCTTCTCTCGCGACGACGCCGGCAAGTTCCTGATGCCCTACATCGAGCAGAAGATCCTGCCCACCGACCCGTTCGAGACCATCGACCAGACGGGCGTGGGCAAGCTGATGAAGCTGGCGGTGGAGGGCGGCAAGAAGACGCGCCCGAACATCAAGCTGGGCATCTGCGGCGAGCACGGCGGCGACCCGGCCAGCGTCATCTTCTGCGACCACATCGGCCTGGACTACGTCTCCTGCTCGCCCTTCCGCGTGCCCATCGCGCGGCTGGCAGCGGCGCAAGCTGTCCTCCAGGACGCCACCGAGCGGGATAAGTAAAACAATTCCCGCTACGGTATAATCAATACAGACCCCGCTCATGCTGAGGCATGGGCTGCGAGACCGCCTTCGGGCGGTCTCCGCTGTTTATGGAAACCATTTTCGCCGGGCAATGGATCACCCGTCTGGGGGTCCTTCGGACAACCGCACTGTGGGCGGACCTCATCCACTAGTCCCTTCTCTTCCACCAGGAGAGGGGAAATATTTTCCTCTACGGCTCGATGTCCCACGGACGCTCCCAATAGCGTAGCGTGCCCCGCCGCTTCCGCAACGGATACTCAATCCGCTGAAGTTCCAGGAGGATGCGTACTTTCTCCTTGAGCGGCAGCTTGGCCTGATCTGTATGCCATTCGCGCTTGGCCTCGAATATCCGGGCCGCGACTTCGGCGGGAGTTCCTTTTCGGTCTATGTCCATTCTCTAACCCTCCTGGCGTACCAGCGGCAAACCGTGCTGGACGAGAAGATTATTGACACGACTCAGGTCGGCAGCGCCATCGCTAATGAGTTTCGTTGCGCGTGCCCGACGCATCTCGCCTCCGGTCTGAAGCGCAATCGCCGCAAGGTGATCGGGATCAACTACCCGGACCGGCACTCCCTCATAATCCATCTCAATAGCTTCCCGTACCGCTTCCTCCACCAGCGGATTATACGCTGGAAGTAGCTGAACCGGCACATCGTAAATGCGGATATGCTCGCGATCGGTTTCAAAGCCGAGCGCGCGGAAATGGGAGTAGAGCGGTCCGAGGTCAATGATAACTCCCTGCTGCGCAGGCAGAGAAACAAAGACGTCCAGATCGTATGTGGTCGCCGGCTCGATATAGAACAGGAGTGCCATAGCGCCGCCTATCGCGTACTCTTCTATGACGCCTTCGCGTTTTATATCGTTCAAGACAGTGAAGACCTCTGCCAATCGAGCCATCGCACGCGCTCCCCATTCATCAAAGCGTCGCGAGTCCGTATACGCCCATATTGTACACCACTGATTAGATTTCCCGCTCCCTGAATTCAGGCTCTGGCGGTTGACAACCCGGCTGAGGTTTGGTACACTAGACAGTGTTCGTGCGCCTGTAGCTCAGTGGATAGAGCGCTTGCCTCCGGAGCAAGAGGCCGCAGGTTCGAATCCTACCAGGCGCGTTTTGGGGGTTGATGCCAGTACAGAGTCACCCCCTTTAGCCATCACGTCCACAGGTTGAGATCGGGTCTCTAACCGGTGGTTTCCTCACATTTTAGACACTACGTTTCGAGACCGGAAAGCGGAAAGCCTTCCGGTCTTTTCCATTAGCCCGCCGCCCTGCAGCCGGCCTAGTCGGAGCCAGAGCCTAGCAATATCATTCGGCTGCCTCAGCGGGAATCGGAGCGGAAGCGGCTGCGTCGTATCGCACGTTGACGTTACAGAACCGGGCCAGATGGTAACGAGCCATGTTACCTTCTGGCCTTCTCTGTAGATGTTTGCTTGAACTCTTCCTCCATTTGAGTCCGGATAGCCTCATCATGTAAGACATGCTCATAACCACATGGGACGACTTGTAGGTATATTTGGCTACGGCGAAGGCCATCCGGACGGGCTGCTGCCATCACCGGCTTTTTGAGATGGATGCCAACCATGTCCTGAGTAACTTTCAGGATCTGCCGGCCCTCCATGACAGCCTGATACATGAAATCATCCAAATAGAGACATTTCTTTCTTTTAGGAAATCGGTACCGCAGTACTTCGATCTCTTCCCATTCCGGCTGAAACGGTCCCCAAGCCGGCGCTCGGTTCTTTGACCACACGATCGCTCGAATACTCCGCTCGTCAAAACAAAACGTGCCTTGAATTTCTGATGGCAGGTCTCGCAGCCCACAGCGCGCTATGAAAATCGGACATGGTAGGCGTGTAAGACCGTTCAGCGCCCTGTTTACCATATAGGGCCGTACGCCGAAGTAGTTAGCCAGGCTGAGAATATCACAGCCATATTCCCTCGTTTTCTGCCGAAACTCACGCGGAGGCAGTAGAAAGTAAAACGCGAATTCATCAGCGATCTGATGCGGATGCAGAATATCGTGCCACGCCATCCATTCCTTCCACCAGGAGCACAGGTAGTAACAGCGCCAAAAAATGAATTCACAGAGTTCGTGGAGAATGGATTGGGCGGGTTCCTTGCATTCATAGTTAATATGAATCTCCCATCTCTGTTTCATCATGTTGTACTGGCAGAAACCATGTAATCCTTCTATAGCAGGATTATCTATCAAACTGATTCCTAAAGCCTCTATCTGCTGCCTAAGCCAGGGTATGGGGACATGCACAGGGGCTTGCAGGAAGCGACGAACCTCTCTAGTGAATGCCTCTACGGTAAGTCTGAAAAGGGGCAAATCGCCATAGGTTCTTGCCACGGCTTGACAAAACTGTTCTAATGCTTCGGAAGCAGGAAAGTCAGGCAGCGGGCGGGCATGGGAGGGAATTCTGTCTCGTCTCATTTACTCCTAGTCATCCTCCAGATAGATGTCCGTAAGCAAGCGCCTACCCGTCGCTTCTTGGTATAGTTTCACGATGGAGGCTTTTGCTTTCCGTGTCAGGTCGCTCCCCTCGAACCGGGTAGAAAAGCCATACTGAGGGTCTGCTAGCACGGCATTGAAAGCCCACTCGATCTGTTCCGGGTCGATCTGGGTCTCAGCAGCAGGAATGTAGCCTGCGGCTTCGAGCAATTTCTGCTCAGGGACTTGATATACGTGGGCCATCTTTGCCAGCACATCCCGGCTCGGTGGTTTCCTTTGTCCGCGCTCCAATTGTGTCAGATAGGCTCCTGAAATCCCTATATGCGCGGCAGCATCCTTCTGTGTCATCCGTTTTGCTCCCCGTAAGGAGCGTAGGAGTTGCCCGAATCTTTCCCTTTCTTCTTGATCCATTTGCGTGTCCCCCTTCGTCCGTACCCACATCCTCATTCTACCCTGTTTAGTTAATTTCTGCAACAGGTGTACAAAGTTTCGCTATTGACTGCTAGGCTGAGTTTCTGTTAGACTGATAGTAGTATCAAAAATTCATACTGTCAGTTAATGGAGGCAGGATGAAGACCTTACTGAAGCGGGAGGCCCTGGCAGAGCACATCGCCAGGAGAAACCTCTCTCAGAACCGCTTTGCGAACACGGCAGGCATTAGCCATGCTTATGTGGCCCAACTGCTCGCCGGGAAGCGAAACCCTTCTGGTGTAGTGCGTGAGAAACTGATGCAGGCAACAGGGATGGATTTCGATGACCTGTTCCAGATCGTACCGGGGAAGGAGAGAGCCACCGATGCATGAGCAACAAACGGCGGCACGTCCCTCCACGAACGCCTCCGCCGACGAACCCGAATGTCCCTACGCTCTGTATAGTCCTATCTTCGATCTCCTACCTGTCACACTTACAGCAACCCCGGCGCTGCAGTCTTGCGCCCGGCACCTCGCTACCGGCCGGCAGCACGGAAAGCACCTGGCCGCCCCTTCGACCAGTATCGGCTCGGAGGAAGCGGACTTCGAGGCGACCTATTACGGCACTCTGGCGGAACTGCTGCTTTACCATTGGATAGAACAGCAGGGCGGCTTACCGGAGTACGTCCTGCTTGACGTTCGCGCAGTGACCGGGGCGGATTTCCTGCTTGATGGAGTGCGCTACGAGGTCAAGTGTTCTCCACCAGGAAAGTCCTATCTCTCCATCAGCCAGCGTCAACACCACGACCCGCGTCGGCGCTGTGACTTCTACGTGTGTGCTCTCTTCGACACCGACAACACGCTGCGCGTTTGCACACCTATCCCGCATACAGAAGTGTCCTGCTGGACGCTTATGACCAGCGGCCACGAACCTTACTACAGCCGGCACCGAGCCGAATTGCTTGCGCCAGTGGAAGCCATAGAAATCGGCGATCCAGGCATGACGCAAGCCTTTTTCTCAGCGTTGACAGCCGGCTACGCCGATCCGGTTCTACGCCTGGAGGTCCGGCCCGCCTTTCCTGTCTGGCAGCAGGCGGCACTCTATCCCGATGGCAACGCGCCCGGTAATTGGCAGTTCCTCACCCCGCACGGTAAACGCGCTTGGTTCCCGTTGACAGAGCAGGGGTTGGCGCAAGCGACGGAGCACGCGCTTAGCCTGGCAGGACGCTATGAAGTCTACTTTGGGGTCTTGCCGCGAAGCGGCAACGGAGGCAAGGCCGCCGATGTTCTCGCCGCTTGCTGCCTCTGGTGCGATATTGACGGCGGATTGGAAGGCGTTGCCGGTGCGCAGACCCGGCTGGATGCCGCTATCCAATCAGGCTGCTTACCCGCGCCGGACTTTAGGGTCATCAGCGGCAACGGCCTTCATGTCTACTGGCTGCTGGCGGCTCCTGTTCCGCTATTGGATCAGGAAGCCCGCCTGCGTTTCAAGCAGATCCTGAAGCGTCTTTGCCGTGTAATTGGTGGCGAAAGCCCCGCCGCTCATGCCGACTGCTCCCGTGCCGATGTCGCCAGCATCCTGCGCGTGCCTGGAACGTTCAATCGAAAACGTGAGCAAGACCCCCTCTCTGTCCGTCTGTTATCCTCTCCCGAACCGTCAGAGCCTCATACGCTGTCCTGGTGGGGCGCCACTCTGCCGGCACTGCCAGCCCCGCCGCCTCCGATGTTCCCAGCATCCAATCCCACCGACCTGGCCGGCTATGAGGGATTGATGCGCTGGGCGCGAACCCCGTACCCGGAAGGCAAACGGCATAAAGACCTGGCAGGGGCTGCCGCCTGGCTTGTACGCGACTTAGGCATAGCAAAGCCGCTGGCACAAGAACTGCTGTTGATGAAGGCTCAAGCCTCTACCGGACTGCGCCAGATCACGCCGCAAGAAGTGGAGGCTATGATCCAATGGGCATGACACATGAGGAACTGATTGCCGCCATCAAAGAGGCGCCGCCGGATGTTCTCAAACCCCTCCTGTGCGCAACGGTGGAGCGGTTCGGCGCTCCCTCCGTCGCTATGGCCCTGGCAATGACATCCTCTGATGAGCAGGCAGCCAACCCTTTCAGCACCGGGTTTATCAAAGCGTCGGAAATGCCACCGGCAATGGCGCCGAACCCTTATTGGTTTGGCATGTATCCGGGCCGGGTGACGCTGCTGATCGGAGAGACGGGAGCGGGCAAATCCAGCCTGCTCTTAAACGTTGCCGTCCATGCCGCCCTCGGAGAATGCCTCTGGTTCTTCGGTTTCCCCGGTCGGTTGCGCGTCCTCTACGTTGACCCGGAAAACTCCGGGAGTTATCGGGACGAAGAACCCGAAGGAGGGCTGTGCAGTGTGAAACTGGAACGGATCGGTAAAGAGAAACCGGACCTTCTCACCTTCCATGATGGGCGTGGGGTGAACCTCTCCAATCCGACGCATATGGCGGCTCTGCGCGATTGGATCTGTGCGGAGCATTATCAACTGGTATTTCTGGACCCGATCGCCAATCTGTTCAACACCGAGGACGAGAACAGCAATGCGGAGGCTGCTCGGCAGGGGAAAGCCTTGACAACGCTTAGCAGGGAAACCGGAGCCTGTATCGTGACGGCACACCATACCGGCAAGGACAATACCGGCAACTATGGGCGCGGTGCGTCGGCGCGTCTGGGGGCGGCAGATGTGGGAATGGTCTTTCGCTCACGAGGAACGCAGGAAGAGGCGGATGACACCTATACCGGACAGACCCGCCAGCGCACCGATATTTGCCGTCTTCAGATCGTAAAAGATCGTCCCAATTTCTTCGGTCCCTCCAGTCGCTACCTGCGGATGGCCGGTGACGACCGCTTCCTGCTCGACATGTTTGAGAACTGGAAGACTGCCGGACGCAACGCCAGAGAGAACAAGGCAGATTTGGCGAAAGAGGAGATCATGTTACTGCTGCAAGATGGCTCCGAGCGGAGCCGTCAGCAAATCCATGATGCGCTGGCAACCGAGGGGATCGGGCGGGATGCTGTCGATGCCGCGTTACACATTCTCGTCAACGAAAAGGCGCTTACCATGAGGACAGGGGAGCGCGGCGCTAAATTCTACCAGATAGCGCGGGAGGTCGGGGAAGTATGATGACCCTACCTCAACTCTTAGCATACGTGGAACAGCATAGGGTGAGGCTGTGGGGCACCGGGGATGCTCTCCGCTATGATGCGCCGGCAGGGATAATGAGGGGTGAGCCGCTAGAAGCATTGCGCGAGTATAAGGTGGAGTTGCTTGCTTCACTCCGACAGCCTGAAGATCCCAGTATGCAGCGCCAGTTTCCTAGTTTTCTAACTACCTTAGACGATCAGAAAACTAGGAAACTGGAAGCGGACCTGCTGGCAAGCCGAGTGTATGTGCGTGTGCGGTGCCGGAATTTCGGCGGGGAGGAGATCATCTTAGCCGCTGATGGCACGGTGCTGCCTCTGGATGAGGACGGACGCTGCGAAGGATGCGTTGTCTACCGGGTCAGTGAAATGAGGCACCTGTGTCAAGCGCGGCCCTCGGTGGAGGCTCTGCAAACCATCCACGCCATCAAGCGAGAGTTAGGCGGGCAGTATGTTGGGCAGGTATCGGGTTTATAGCGGGGCAGCGGCAGGTGTGTAGCACAACAGGCGGAAAAATAAAAAGCCTGCCTATTTCTTGCCTGTTTCTTGCCTATTTTCATCCTATACGATAGGATAGCAAGCAATGGGATGGGAACGACGACAACGCGGCGGCCTCTACTATGTGCAGAAGGAGCGGAGAGGCGATAAGGTCGTCTCCCGGTATCTGGGAGCCGGGGAAGTCGCTGCACTGATCGCTCAAATGGAGACGGGCAGGCGTGCGGAGCAGGATGCCGAACGCGAGCAGGAGAGACAGGCACGCGCTGAGATCGCCCGGCAAGATCAAGAGAATGCTGCCTACTTTGCCCAAGTAGAAGCCCTCTTCCGCCAGGCGATGGAGGCGGCCGGCTATTACCGGCATAACCGGGGAGAATGGAGGAAACGAGGTGGTAAACGAAGTAACAGCCATCCTACCAGTGAAGAAAGAGAAACAGCAGGACACCAGCCTGCTGATCCATAAGGCCGGCAAGGGGGACCAAAAGACGTGTCAGCAACTCTATGACTACCTGGACGCCGAGGGAACGGCGGAAGGGTTTGTTCATTCGATGACGGATACCCCCTCTCAAATCCTGACGATTGCCCATGAGCATCTGGTCATTCAGGAGGCGCTGCGACGGCGCCTGGAGCAGATGAAGCAGGAATTGGGTTGGGAGACAGCGACGGCCTTAGAGCGGCTGCTGATCGAGCGGATCGTGCTCTGCTGGCATCATCTATATCGGATGGAGACAGGCTATCAGCGCGCCTTAAAGGAGAGCCTCAGCCTGGAAAAGTCCCTGTACTATCAGAAGGTGCTAGACAGAGCACAGAAGCGGCACTTGGCGGCCATTCAGTCCCTGGCGCTGGTGCGCCGGCTGCAGATCCCGCCCGTGCAGGTCAACATAGCCGACAAGCAGATGAACGTCGTACAGGGAGCACCGACACCGAATGCCCTGCCGTCCGTGGAGTTGACGGAAAGTTCAGTTGGCTGATGATTTCGAGAAAATCGGGAGGATGGTATGGGCGGTTTCGGGAGCGGCCGGGAAAAAGGCATCCCGCCGGACTTCGCGCAGGACCGGGCGGTCTTCGACATACGCCTCCTGGCACGGACCGCACGCCGTGAGGGTATCTGTATCGAGGATGCTGTCTGGAATGCGTCCCGTCAGCAAGGCATCAAGATCGAGAAGACGCCGGTAATAGTCTATACCGACTGTACCTATGGCGGAGAACGGCCCTGGCTGCTGTGCGAATGCGGGCGCCGTGTCGGCGTGCTCTACTCTGGCGAGAGCGGACCGCGCTGCCGGACGTGCTACGGTCTGGTCTATGCAAGCCAGTACGAAGACTTTGCCAATCGGCAGTCCTACGCGTTGATAAGCCGGGCGGCGAAAATCCGCTGGCGACTGATGCGCGGGCAACCGCTGGACGTGTGCCTGGAATGGATGGACTGCTTGAGCCAAATCTTTACCGATTCTAGTCTGGTAACCGGCTTTATTCCGCCCAAGCCGCCGGGGATGCATTGGGCAACCTATGACCGGCTCGTTAAGGAGATGCTGGAAGCGCAGCAGGTCGGGCTGAAGGGCATCTTGGGCAGGCAGACCGAAAGGCTGGAGGCGATTACCAGCCGGGCTAAGAATCAAAGCGGGTGAGACGAAGTTCTGTTTAGAACTGGTTTGCAGAAGCGAGCCGGCATAGGAGGTATCGTGGAGGTATCGCAAAGTGGCGATTCCTCCTACGGAACAAAAACCGAGCCTAAACTAATTGGTCGAACTGTTTTCCAGCCTGTGCCAGTCAGGGCATTGACATATACTAAGAGCAAGAGGGCTATTAGGCTAAAGCGTCTCCGGTGCATAGGCTTTTCCCCTTTGCTCCATCAAACTATCGAGCAAATACTGAACCGGCCTCACATGCTCTCAAGGTAGACCAGCCTTCTCCCGTAAGGGCATTCACGTATACCAGACGGGGGGAATTCCCTTCATCGAGCATATAAATATATCCCTCCTCCTTCCCCAAGCAGATATTGCGCACCCGATAGGTTTTATGGTCCCCATAGACATTGGTCGTAGCACTCAGGCGGTTGCGGCCCGTTATATCATCCACACGAAGGATCGTGGTGACGGTATTTGTATGATCGCTGTCGAGAGCGGCAATCCAGAGGTGTTGCTGGCTGTCTATGCTAATACTTTGAGGGCCGCAAGGCGTCTTGAGCACTTTATAGTTGTTCCCCTTCATATCATCCACACGCACGATCTGGCATTTTGTCCTGTCTGCGATATAGATATGCCCTTGCCGATCCGTGCAAACCGCTTGTGGAAAAAGAAAGCCACCGAGGATTTCCCACTTCTTCGCCGTAATATCGGCCATACGTACAACACGCTCATTATCTACAACATAGAGACGGTCGTGAGAGTCCACATACACATTGACCGGGCCTGCAAATTCTTGGTAACCAGTTTCTGACTGGCTGTCTTGTATCTTGCTGACAGTTGTCCAGTTCTTGCCAGTCATGTCGTCGATGCGAACTACCCGGTTATTCTGCATATCCGCGATGTAGATTCTGCCCTTGCTATCGGTGCAGACACCTTCTGGATAAGAGAATTGTCCGATACCGCTGCCCTCAGTGCCGTAAGTGACCATGTTCTTGCCGGTCATATCATCTATACGGACCAGGCAGTTATCCTCCGAGTCCGTATAGTAGATGGGACCAGGATATGTCCTCTTACTCTTGCTCTGCTGTGTGGGGGCAGCATTCGCAGGACATGCCAGGCTTCCCAGGAGAGCCAGGAGTAAGAGGGCTATTCGGCTTTTATCTCTAAGGCGCCTGCTGCGCATCATGCTTTCATAATTCCCAGCCTTGTTCGGAGAGTCCTTCTTTTGATGGGAGAGAGGAACGAAGAGACAAGCAGACGGAGAGATAGGTATTAAAGTGCCGGGATTAACCGCCCGGCTCGGTTTGTGGGATCTACTGGCTAAGGCGCCTGACGACTTCGCGGGCGCCTTTCAGATACACGCACAGGCAGACGAGTTCGCCAGCCTCATCATAAACCGCCCAAAAGCGGGTATGGCCGTACCGCTCTATTCGCATAGCGGTCCCTCCGCGAAGGCGACGGGCAGGGTATACCAGGGTTTGCTGCCCAGGATAGCGCAGAGGAGGAAATGCGGATCACAGCCAGGGAAACGGCGTTCCAGCGACTGCCAGGCGGCTTCGTAGCCTTTGATGCCGCCGCGTTTGCATTCCTCGATGGTGAACTGATGCCGGCGAGGATCGGGACCGGGAGCAAACCGGCCCCGATGGGTCTTTGGTGTCTGCATGGCCGTCCCTCCGATCAGAGACAGCCTGCGGCGCAGAGCGCCCGGCCTGCCGGTGTGACTTCAATGGGCAGCGGCGCGTCTGCGTCGAAGGTGGCGGCTTCCTCGCTGGCTTGCAGGTAGAAGCGGATCACATCGCGGGCAGCCCGCAGACGCTCCTCCTGCCGGCGGTAGACGGTCACGACCGCAGGAGCCAGCAGAGCCTCCTCCTTGACTTTCTGGCAAGCCTCAGCCATGCGCTGCCTGTCGGCCTCGATGGCAGCAAGCAGGCTTTCGACCGTGAGGGAGGAGCAAACGGGGATGAGCAATTCGCCGCATTCCTGGCAGCGTCCGGTTTCCAATTCGGTATCGGTGACGAGCAGGGCACCGCAGGCGCAGAATTCTTCCTGGGGAAGGTCCTGCGGTTCCAGGTTGGGACCGGTCCCGCTGGTGAGAGAAAAGATGCTAGCCATTGTGTTAGGTTCCTTTCTTGGGTAGAATAGGAACCGGGAAGGCTCGCAAGGTTTTCCCGGTTCCTTGATGGGGCTTAGGGGATGGCCGTCTCCTAAGCCCTTCTCCATTTAGAAGGGCTGGCTGAGTTCGTACTGCTTGATGAGGGAAGCGTCGTAGCAGTCTTCGTTGTTGGCAACGGCAATCCGATGCTTGCAGTCGCCGAAGTTGGGGAATGCCTGGCAGGAGCAGGTGTTCTCCTTCATGTTCACGGCATACTGCTGACCGTCCGGACCGCAGACACCAAACAGGTAAGCATCTGTATCGGCGATGTACCAGGAGTAGCCGCCAGTGGTGAAGAGGGTTTCGGCGCGGGCGGCGATGTTGGCTTGAGAGCGGGCCTCGGTGATGGTCTTGGGTTCGGTGAATAGGGTATGCATCGGTTGAGTTCTCCTCTCAGAAAGTAGATTGTTCATTTGATTGAACTGATTATATTATACACCCTAACGTTGGGGTATGTCAAGGGGTTTTCGGAAATATTTTCAATTATTTTTCCTTGACACTGGCAAACGTTGCGGTGTATACTAGAGGAGTAAGGAGATAGACGAATGGATACAATCCAAACGCCAGGTCAGGCCCTCCATAGCGACGAAGCGGATGCCAGAAGCGAAGCGGCCCGTATGCTAGGTCGCGTTCGATCAGAGCGTAAAGCCGCTGCTGCCAGGGCGAACGGCGCTAAAGGTGGCACGCACGCTTTCACAGAGGAGACGCGGGCAAAACTGCGGGCAGCACAGCAGGCCCGGCGTGAACGCGAACGCCAGGCCCGTACTGCAGAGACTCCGCCGGTCGAGAAGCGGCCGGTGGGGAGACCAAAAACGCGCCCGGTTGTGGAATCTGCTGAGAAGCGGCCGGTAGGGCGTCCGCGAAAACAAGCAACACTATTAGAGGAATAGAGAGAACGAATGAACGTTCCCCAGCAGGATCTAAACGAGATGGCGGAGAAGGCGCAACGGGTGAATGGTCACCTGCTGCGAGTAAAAGACTACCTGCGCCGCACAGAGGCGCCCGCCGACGTGCAGGAAACCTTAGAGACCGCCCGCCGCTCGAATGTCACCGTGCTGCATAGCCTGGTCCGCGCCGGCGCCGATGATCCCCTGGAAGCGCGCCAGGAGGAGAGGCGGCAGCAGTTGCGCGCTGCTGACGATAGGATGCCAGAGCCTCAGCAGGTGCCGTTGGAACTGCTCTCCTCGCCGGCCGCTCGCCGGTATGCCGAGGCTATCCGGGCTGCTGCCGTCGCCTGCCGGGAGATGGAAACGGAACGTAACGGCCCGCAGTGTGACGGCCTGGCGGAGATCCTGGAAGACTTTGCCGAAGGAGCCGAGTTCGAGGTGTACGGTCCGAAGGGGCTGCAGGGAGGATAGCCTGCTATGAGCAACACACAAGAGCGGATACAGAAGAGGCGGGAGTATCTGAAGCGAAAGGGAAGGGCTTATACGAAGGCTAGCCTGGCTACCTTCTTTACGATGCCATGCGTCTTTATGGGCCTCGTTTTCATGCTTACTGCTATAAATCGCTTCACAGATTTCCGTGGTATAGATAGGACAGATATGCAAGCAGGTGTTCTTTGTATCATCTTGCAGGTGTTCTTTGTATCATCTTGAGTATACTTTTCTTGGTGGCATCCTTTCGACTAGGTTATCTAGCACGCCAAGCCCACAGGACAGCCAAGCAATTTGCTTACGTCCCTCCTGTCACCGCTGACACCCTTCCCGCCGAGGAGGTCCTGGTAAGAGGAGCAGAGGCGCCAGCCCAGGAGCAGGGCAAAGTCCTCCTGAGAGGCACAAACGGCAGCGCGGGCACCGGGGAGCAGGAGTTGCTGCGTAGTAGTCGGCAGGAGTAGCGATCATAGGCAAGACCCAGGAGAGGGTGGACATGGAACAGCAGCGGCTACATCCGCAAGAAGCGCCTACCAAAACGGTAGACCCTACGCCGCAGTCAGAGGCGTCCCAGCCGGCAGAACCCATCGAGTCGGTCCCTGATTCACCCGCGTTGGAGCCGGAGGCCGTGCTCACAGCCGGGACAAATCCGTATGAAGTCCTGCTGGCCCCCATAACAGGCATCGTCACTCACCTTGAGGAGGTGCCCACCGCCCGTTGGATGCCCTCGCAAGAATACGAGGTATGGTTTGCCCGATTACAACAATTGGCGAGCAAACAAAAGATGCTCAACCGCATCCTTATGGGTCTCTTCTCTATTGGATATATTCTGTTTCTGCTTCTGAATGTAGCCCAAAAAATGGGATGGATCACGAAGATACCGTGGTTCGGCTACTGGATAAGTTTGACTTACACTTTCGCCATCTTGGGAGCCTGGTTGGTGAGATTGCGTTGGAAGATGACCGCCCAAGACCTGGGAAAATCGGGGGATATACGGGCCATAGGGACGCTGATAGAAGGCTGGAAGGAGCATTCTATAGCCAAAGAGCCGGTTATTCCCATGTTGTATCGCCTGCAGGCCAGCGATTCGTCCCTCCTCAACCGTGAGCATCGTCAAATTCTCAATCGGTGCCTGGGAAGTAAAGTAAGGCGATATAGGAATTATCGAAACAACGTCGCTCTGGTACATGCTATCCTGAAAGCCTATGAGCAGGTAGGAGACAGTGAGGCCATACCGTTCGTGCAAAGGTTAGCGAATGGAGAGGGCTATGCTGCCAGGGAAAGCGGCATCCAGCAAGAGGCGCAGGCGTGTCTGATCTACTTGCATCAGCGTGCCCAACAGCAACAAGCCCAGCAGACGCTGTTGCGTGCAGCGGGTGAGGAGACATCCTCCGCTAACTTGCTGCGTCCGAGTGAGGGTGCCACCCAAGTCGATCCCCAGCAACTACTGCGAGCCAGTCAAGGGCAAGTCGATGCGAAAGAGACGCCCTAGCGGTATAACCCTCTTGCTCTTGGCGGCTCTGGTCGGCGGCCTGGGCTGGACCGTCTACACCCCGATCAGACAGGAGCGGCTGAACCGTGCCCTTATCGCTGCCATCAAGCAAAACGACACCAAGCAGACGCTGTCTCTCTTGGCGGAGGGGGCCAATCCGAATGTGCGGGATGAGCCGCCCCAACATCTTTCGCTCTGGCGGCTGCTTCTGGATACGCTGCGGGGCAAACGACCGGCTCCCTCAACGGCTCCCACGGCTTTGCTGCTGGCTTGCTCCTGGTACCCACACGATAATCCATTACTGGTGAAGGCGCTATTAGACCGAGGGGCACAGATCGAGGCTAAGGAAAATGATGGGGCCACCCCCTTACTAATAGCCGTCATTCTCAATAAAGTACAGGTAAGTCGACTCCTGATAGCGAGAGGGGCCAATGTTAATGTCATCGACCGATCAGGCGAGTCTTCCCCATTGCGAGAAGCAGTTTCCAATGACAATAAAGTGTTAGCCCGTATGCTCATAAACAAAGGAGCGGATGTCAATTTCGGTGTGAATGTGATGAACTTCCATTCAGGCATCGTAAGCCCTCTTGAAGTGGCGAAGGATAACGGAGACAAACAGATCATCCAGATGCTTAAGCAGGCGGGCGCAAAGGAGTAGCCGGGGACCAGGAAATCTATGCGTAGGAAACGGCTCAGTCTCATAATAGCCCTACTTCTCCTGGCTCTCTTGGTCGGCGGCCTCGGCTGGCAGGTTTATGCGACCGTACGCCAGGAGCGGTTAAATCATGCTCTGATTGCAGCCATCGAGCAGAACAATCCCCGCCTAGCCCTAGAGTTACTCAAGCAAGGAGCCGATCCAAATGCGAAAGCCGTTACCGATAAATCCCAACCCTTATGGCAATTACTCTGGAACGCTTTGTGGCATCGAAAACAGGCTCAATCAGGCCCGTGTGCTCTCATGCTGTCGGTGGAAAATAACGATGGCTCGCTTACGCAGGCGCTTCTGAGGCAGGGAGCATACGACGTGAATGCACGGTTCACCAATTGGGAATTCTTTCCTGGTACGACTTTGCTTATGGCGGAGATCGATAACGGAGATGCCGATACGGCGCAGGCTTTATTAGAGCACGGCGCTCAAGTGAATGCGCAGAACGATTGGGGCGAGTCGGCGCTTATGCGAGCCCGTGATGATCGTTGCGCAGAATTGCTACTGAGGTGGGGCGCGGATGTCAATGCGCGTGACCATCATAGGGATACCGTTCTGATGCATGCGGTTCACTATAATGGTCTCTGGATTGCACGGTTGCTGGAGCGAGGTGTGGATGTGAATGCAGCCAATGATTCTGGTGTCACCGTCCTCATGTCAGCCGCATGGGCTGGGCAGGTGAAAAACGTCCGCCTGCTGCTGGCGCACGGGGCGAACCCGAACGCGAAGGATGATATGGGCAAGACGGTGCTCTATGTTGAACGCCATGGGGATGTGATCGTTAATGCTCAGAATATTATCCCCATCCTCAAGCAGGCGGGCGCAAAGGAGTAGCCGGGGACCAGGAAATCGTTAGCGAACCGGGAGATATTCCGCTTCTCGCTCGCTTGCTGGAGTATACTATTATATACGGAGCGACGGGTGCAAGTCACGGATAAACCGGCTAAGGGGTAGAGCCTCCGACTCTTACCCCGCTGTTTTAGCCTTTTCTGCCTCTCAACGGGCCTTTTCAGTTGGTAGAGCAACGCCCTTTTAAGGCGTGGGTCCTGGGTTCGAGTCCCAGTGCTCTCACCAGGCAAGGTCAAGACTGGAAGACAAGTAAGGCCGGTTCCTGTTAACGGGAACCGGCCTTTGCTTTGTTCAACTTGCTAAGCCTGGCGAGCCATCCGCCTAGACCGAGCCCTCTCTGCAAAGGGCAGCCGCACGACCTCCGCCTTCTTCGTCTCTGGCGCCGGCGACTGTAGAGCAGACAAATGGGCAATATTGCGTAGTTGGTGTTCGTCACTATGGAGGTAGATACTGGTGATCTGCAGGCTGCTGTGTCCTAGAAACGCCTGAATGTCGCGCAGGTTGGCGCCGGCTCTCAGCAGGCGTGTGGCACAGGCATGACGTAGGCTATGGGGCTTGATATTCTCCTTGCCTGCCAGTCCCGCGATGGCCTTGATCTGCTCCAGCATATTCTTGAGGCCGACTTCGTGGATACGGCGTTTTCGGTCGAACATGAACAGATAATCGACCTGACAGTCCTTCTCCCGGACGGTCAGCCATGCGCTCAGGGCGTCAACGGCATCAGCGCACAGGAAGACACGGCGGCTCTTGCGCCCCTTGCCGGAACGCACCGTAATGCTCTTCTCGCGCAGGTCCACGTCACCCACCTTGAGATCACAGAGTTCGGTCCGCCGTAGCCCGGCATAGACGAAGACAGCAAGAACCGCGCGGGACAGAGCGACCTGGCGGGGATTGTGCTGACGCTCGCAGGCATCGAGGAGTTGTCGGATTTCCTCATCGGAAACGGTCAGCCGCTGGGCTGCATCCTTCTTCGGCATGGTCAGGGCAGAAACGGGGTTTTCTGTGAGCACGCCCTGAGCCATCAGGAACGCACCGAAGCGGCGTAGAGGGTGAAAGATGCCCCGGATCGTGCGGGGCCGGTATCCCCTACCGGAAATATCGTACAAGAAGCGGCGTAACGTCGTGGTGGAGAAGGCGTCTAGTGTAGGCTCTGGATACCCATTGGCCTCCAGCCAGCGGTAGAAATGGCGCAGCCAACTCTTGTAGGTCTCCAGAGTTGCCTGGGTTACTCCCTGCTCATGCTGAATGAAGCGGAAGTAGTCTTGGAAGGCGTCAAACAGTTTCATCCGGTTCCTCCTGTTCGGGTGTTAGGAGGGAACCACCTAATTTGAGTCCGCCTCTCCTGTGACGTGGCCGGTTAGAGTCTTATCCACCGCCTGATGAAGGGATAGAGGAGCAGTCTCTAACCCTTGACGCCGGTTTCCTGGCGGGTTGAAACCCTTTTGTTCAGTGGATAGAGCGCTTGCCTCCGGAGCAAGAGGCCGCAGGTTCGAATCCTACCAGGCGCGCTATAGAGATGAAAGTGAGGCAGGCAGAAGGATGGCTTTTCTGCCTGCTTCATTTCTCTTATTCTGTGGTCAACAGGAACAGTTCCGCTTATTTTCTTCATTGTTCATTCAGACAGGGTCACTATATTTCACGAGGCCGGCTACTTTCTCATAGGTCCCCTGGAAGCCAATTACTCTAAACTTGGACCGGGTGCTTAGAGCACCTAACAAAACCCTGTCAGCCAAGCGTTCCAGCAGAGGAGCACACAGCCCAACAGCAGGAACGCTTCGTGGATGTCGTCTCGGCGCTCGTAGCGGATACGCAAGCGGCGC
>Ga0070739_10002000_pt1 | contig 28652 bp, 25 predicted proteins | sample Coa_R1_7_FD_66445 | JGI IMG/M metagenome (GOLD analysis project Ga0070739, IMG submission 66445) | Surface soil microbial communities from Centralia Pennsylvania, which are recovering from an underground coalmine fire - Coalmine... | ecosystem: Environmental > Terrestrial > Soil > Unclassified ...
TGGCCGTCGTTGAGCAGGTGGTGCGCCAGGGTGAACCCGGCCGGGCCGAGACCGACGACGAGCACCTTGTAGCCGCTCGCCGGCTTGGGCAACGGGCGGCGGATGTCGAGCGGGTTCCAGCGGGTCAGCAGGCCGTAGATTTCGAAGCCCCAGGGCAGCCCCAGCACGTCCTTCAAGGTGCGCGTCTCGATCTGGGGAATGTCGACCGGGTCCTGGCGCTGATAGATGCACGACTTCATGCAGTCGTTGCAGATGCGGTGGCCGGTCGCGGCGCAAATCGGATTGTCCACCGCGACGATCGCGAGGCCGCCGATGCTGTGGCCGCGCGCCTTGACGAGGTTCAGCTCGGAGATCTTTTCCTCGAGCGGGCAGCCGGCGAGGGTGACGCCGAAGACGCTCTTCTTGAACTGCCCGTCCTTCTCGCGCAGCCCCTTCGAGCAGCTGTCCTTGCCCTGGTTGTGGCACCAGATGCAGTAATTCGCCTGATCGAGCGCGCCGGCGAGGTCGGTGCCGGGATCGGTCAGCACGAAACCGTCGCGCGCCCGCCGGTGGTCCTCCGGCAGGCGCAGCATCGTTACCCCGTCGCGCTCGATCGTCTCGACCGGCACGAGGTGGTGCATGTCGAGCCGGTGCGGCGCCTTGAACAGCAGGCCGCGGCGGTGCTTGCGCTTTCCCTCCGGCGCGAGCGTCGCCCAAGCGGCGTAGCGCAGCGCCGCCGTGAGCGGCAGCTCATGCGCCTTCTCGTCGTCGAGCCAGCGCGACACCGCCTCGGCATAGCGCAATTCCCAGCCGAGCACGGCGTCGCGGCTATCGAGCGCCTCCGGCATCGCGCCGATCAGCGTGTGCAGCTCGCGCGCCAGCGCGGCGCCGTCGAGCGCGACGGCCTCCGCCTCCTTGATCTCCTTCAGCGCGCGCCGCTGAACGAACAGCCGCTTGACCGAGTAGAGCGGCGCGAGCCGGTCATGCGTCGCGGCGAGCGCGCGAACCTCAGCCGTGATGCCGAACAGATCGGCAATGAAATCCTCGACATGGGGCGCGAGATCGACGAGCAGGTCTGATTCGTCGTGCGCCGAGAGCGCGGCGGGATCGCGCCGCGCCGTCACCAGCCGGTTGTGCAGCTCCGCTTCATTATCGGCGAGCTGCGCGACGAAGGCGCGGTCGAGGCGCACGAGGCCGTCGCGGTCGTAGAGGTCGGCGAACGACAGGCCGTGCTTCAGCGCAAGTTCGGTCATTGCCCCCATGGGACCCGGTCTATCGGCGATTCCGCGTCCTGCTTCCGCGTCGCGGCGAAAGGGCCGTGGCAGCGCGGGGAGCGTCATTCGCCGGCGTCGTCGGCGCGGTAGATTGCCACGCCGCCGCGGTCACCCACTAGGTAAGCACTGCTGGCCCAAGGCGCCACTGGCAAAATCGCCGCGACGCGAATGTCAGCTCTGCCCAGCACGAAAAAGAAGCCCCGCCGGGGCGGGGCTTCGGGGTTCGGCGACGACGCCGGTTACTGGCCGGAACGTCCGTTCGGCTGAGGCTGCGACGGGGCCATCGTCGAGCCGACATTGCCGCCGGCATTCGGGTTCTGCGCTCCCATCAGCCGGTTCAAGGTATCCTGGTCGAGCGTTGCCGTCTGCGGCAGACCCTCCGATTGCTGGAACTGCGACAACGCCGACTGCGTCTCGGGGCCGACGATGCCGTCGATGCGGCCGTGATATAACCCCTTCTGCTGCAGGGCGCGCTGGGCCTGCTCGATCTCCTGCGGCGACAGGTTCTGCGCCTGGTTGCCTATCTGGCCGTTGGGGGCCGCGGCCGGCTGGTTGCCCTGCATCTGGTTGTTGACATTGCTCGCCGAGCTGCCGGTCGCCGCATTCGGGTGGTTCTGCGGCAGCGGCGCGTTCGGGTTGCCCGGCGTCGTGGCCGGGGTATTGACGGCCGCGTTCGGGTGCATTTGCTGGTTCGGCTGCGAGCTGCTCGGGTAGTTCTGCGCTTGGGCCAGCCCCGCCATGCCCAGGCTGAGGGCGACGACGGCCGCTGCGGTCATGATGCGTTGCATTTAGTCCTCCGGTTACTGCGACGCGCGAACGCGCGTCGTTAACCGAGGCAACGGAACCCGTGCCGGAAGGGTTCCCCGCCGCGGGGGCGGCGGGCCGGATGCTATTCGCCCGCCTGACCGGCCGGCCGCAGCGTCGGCACTGGCGGCTCTGCCCGCATCAGCCATAGCAGCAAGGCGAGGCCCGGCACGCAGGCGGCGGTGCTGAGCACGAAGAACGGTATCCACCCCAGCGCGTCGGCCAGCGCCCCGCCCGAGGCCGCCAGCAGGTTCAATCCGACCGAGGCCAGCGACGACAGCAGCGCGTACTGGGTCGCCGTGAAGTCGCGGTTGCACAAGCCGGAAAGGTAGGCGACGAAAGCGGCCGAGGCCATGCCGCCGGTCAGGTTTTCCGAGCCGATCGTCAATGCCAGCGTCCCGACATCGTGCCCGGCCCAGACCTGCACGACGTACATCAGGTTGGATAGCGCCTGCAGCGCGCCGCACGACAGCAGCGCGGTGAAAATTCCGACGCGCAGCACCAGCACGCCGCCAACTGCCACCCCCGCCAAGGTCGCGAGCACGCCGTAGATCTTGCCGATCGTCGCGACCTCGACCTTGGTGAAGCCGAGCGTCACGTAAAGCGGGTTCGCCATCGAGCCGGCGAGCGCATCGCCGAATTTGTAGAGGACGATGAACACGACGATCGCGAGCAGCTTCACCGCGCCATTGCGGTCGAACATGTCGCGGAACGGTGCGACGACGGCGCGGCCGAGCCAGGCCTTGAAGCGCGCCGCCGCGGTGGCGCCGGGCAGCGGCGCGAGCGGCGCGCCGTCCGCCGGCTCCGGCGTCAGCCACACCGTCATCATCCCGACGAGCATCAGCACCGCCATCGCGGCGTAGGCAAAGCGCCAGCCGCCGAAGCTGGCGGCGTAGAGCGCGCCGGCGCCGGAGGCGATCATGCCGAAACGGTAGCCCCATTGCGTCGCCGCCGCGCCCGCGCCCTGCTCCTCGGGCCGCAGCAGCTCGATGCGGTAGGCGTCGATGACGATGTCCTGACTCGCCGACAGGAAGGCGACGACCACCGCCGCCAATACCGTCGCCTCCGGATCGGTTCGGGGGTCGGTGCGCCCCAGCCACAGGATCGCCAGCGCCAGGCCTAGCTGGATCGTCAGCAGCCAGCTGCGCCGCCGCCCCAGCCGCGCCGTCAGCAGCGGTAGCGGCACGCGGTCGATGACCGGCGACCACAGGAATTTCAGGCTGTAGGAAAACCGCACCAGCCCGAACAGCCCGATCGCGGTCAGCGAAACGTCCAGTTCCTTGAGCCAGTACGACAGGGTGCCGGCCGTCAGCGCGAAGGGCAGCCCGCTCGAAAACCCCATCAGCAGCACGGCGACGAGCCGCGGCTCCCGGTAGACGCGCAGCGAGGCGAGCCAGCCCCCAAGCCGACAAGGCGCGACGGCGCGCCCGTCGGCGCTCACGGATCCTTCCGACGGGCGGTCGAGCGCTATTTGCCCTTGCCTCCCGCGTCGACGTCGGCGGCGACCTGCATTTTTATGATCTTGTCGGGGTCGGAGACGACGCCGTTGCGCGCCTCGTCGCCTTTCTTGATCTTGTCGACGAACTCCATCCCCGAGGTCACTTCGCCCCAGATCGTGTATTTGCCGTCGAGCGAGGGCGCCGGCGCAAACATGATGAAGAACTGGCTGTCCGCGCTGTCGGGGTCGGAGGTGCGGGCCATGCCGAGGGTGCCGCGCACGAAATGCTCGGTCTTCGAGAACTCGGCCTTCAGCGGATGGCCGGAACCGCCGGTGCCGGTGCCGGTCGGGTCGCCGGTCTGCGCCATGAAACCGGCGATGACCCGGTGGAACACGATCCCGTCGTAGAAGTGCCTGCGCACCAGGGCCTTGATCTGCTCGCACGTCTTCGGCGCCAGATCCGGCCGCATCGTGATGACGACGCGCCCCGCCGGCACGTCCATGTAGAGCGTGTTTTGCAGATCAGCCGCCATTGCCGCCCTCCCGAGCGCCAGGGCAGCGATCAGCAGAACCATTCCGCGCCAGGCTGCCATGATCCGAGTCCTACTCCGCCGCATGAACCCGCCGCCGCGGCCATCCCCGCGGTCGGCGCGGCGCGACCTTATCCGAAGCGGCCGCGGCGCGACAGCCGCTATCGCCCGGAGGTGATCGGGCGGCTCTCGTACCAGCCGCCGCGGCGAAAACGGTCGAGATAGGTCGGCAGGATCGCCTCCAGCGCGGTCGGCGTGATGCCGAGGTCGGCCAAAGTCTGCGCCGCCGACGAGACAATGTTATCCTGCTTCAGCATCTCCACGTCGTCCACCGTCAGCGGCGGGTTCGGCAGGATCGCCATGAGCCGCGCCTGCAATTCCGCAAGCGGGAACGGCAGGTTGACCAGCATCCGCTTGCGCCGGATCTCGGCGAGCAGCATCTCGATCAGCGCGCGGAACGTGTAGACGCGCGGGCCGCCGAGCTCGTAGGTGCGCCCGGCGGTGTCGGGGTCGTCGAGGCAGCGCACCGCGGCCTCCGCGACATCGCCGACGTAGACCGGCTGAAACCGGGTTTCGCCGCCGCCGATCAGCGGCAGCGCCGGCGAGATCACGGCCAGCGAGGCGAAGCGGTTGAACAGCCGGTCCTCGGGGCCGAACACGACAGACGGGCGCAGGATTGCCGCGGTCGGGAAGGCGTCGCGGACCGCCTGCTCACCGGCCGCCTTGCTGCGCGCATAGGCGGAGGTCGAACGCAGGTCGGCGCCGATCGCCGAAATATGAACGAGGCGGCGAATGCCGAGTTCGCGGGCGAGGTTGGCGACATGCGCCGGGCCGATGTGGTGCAGCCGCTCGAAGCTCTGCTGCCGCGTCTCGTGCAGGATGCCGGTGCAGTTGACCACCGCCTCCTTGCCCGACAGGAACGCGCGCAACAGCTCCGCGTCGCCGATGTCGAGGTTGAACAACGCGACCTGACCGACATCACCCTTCAGGGTCAAGAACTTCGCCGACGTCGCGCGGCGCCCGCCGACGGCGACGACGTCGCCGCGCGTGGCCAGCCGCTTGACGATGTAGCGGCCGATGAACCCGGCGCCGCCGAGCACCGCGACCCGATTATTCCGCATCTCGCTCCCGCTCCGCCGCTGGCGCCGCCTATTCCGCCTCGGCACAGTATCGAATTGCCATTTCCGGCCGCTCCCGCGCAAGCGCGAAGCGCAGGCGCATTGCGCGGTTGGCGTTGACATCGGGCGTGGCCGGGCTTATCTCCCGCCCCTCCGGATGCCTCGGCGCGCCCGTGGCGGAATTGGCAGACGCGCACGGTTCAGGTCCGTGTTCCGAAAGGAGTGGTGGTTCGACTCCACTCGGGCGCACCAGCTTCCCGCTTTGCCCGACCTGGCTTGACGGATCGAGCCGCGGGCGCTTCTTCGGGGCGCGATGACCAACCGGCTCTACCGCGGCGACCTGCCCGACGGGATCGTGTTCGGCGACTCCGTCGCGATCGACACCGAGGCAATGGGCCTCAACCCGTACCGCGACCGGCTCTGCCTCGTCCAGCTCTCGACCGGCGACGGCGACGCGCATCTTGTGCAGCTGGCGGCGGGCGAATACGAAGCGCCGAGGCTGCGGCGGCTGCTTGCCGACCGAAGCGTCGTCAAGCTGTTCCACTTCGCCCGCTTCGATCTGGCAATGCTCTACCGCTACCTCGGCACCATGGCCGAGCCGATCTACTGCACCAAGATCGCCTCGCGGCTCGCCCGAACCTTCACCGACAAACACGGCCTGCGCGACTTGTGCAAGGACCTGCTCGGGGTCGATCTGTCGAAGCAGCAGCAGAGCTCGGATTGGGGGGCGGAATCGCTGACCGAGGAGCAGCTGCGCTATGCGGCCTCCGACGTACTGCATCTGCACGCGTTGCGGGGCCGGCTGGATGCGATGCTGGCGCGCGAAGGCCGCAGGGAGCTGGCGCGCGAATGTTTCGATTTTCTCCCGACGCGGGTCCGACTCGACCTCGAAGGCTGGGCGGAGCAGGACATTTTCGCCCACTGAGCGGGCGTCTTGCCCGCGGCCGCGTTGCCCGCCGCGGCGAGGCGGTGCATAGTGGTTACGTCGGCATGTCCAGGCGCAACGCCTAAATTTCGTCAAAGAAACCGAAGATTGCGGTGTCGATGAGCGACGTCCTGACCGATCTCGGCTCTGAAGCGGCGGCCGCGAACGCCAATGCCGATCTTGTCGTCGCCCGCCGCGTCATTCGCGCCGAGATCCAGGGCCTCGATCACCTTTCGAGAGCATTGGACGGCGGTTTTTGCACGGCGCTCGATCTTTGCGCCGCGGTCGAAGGCCGAATCATCGTCACCGGCATCGGCAAGAGCGGCCACGTCGCGCGCAAGATCGCCGCCACCCTCGCTTCGACCGGCGCCCCGGCGCAGTTCGTGCACGCCGCCGAGGCGAGCCACGGCGACCTCGGCATGATCGGCTCGCGCGACGCCATCCTCGCCCTGTCGAATTCGGGTGAGACCGCCGAACTGGCCGACATCATCGCCTATTCGCGCCGCTTCAAGATACCTCTCGTGGCGCTGACCGGTGGCGCCGCGTCGAGCCTCGCCGAGGCGGCCGATGCGGTGATCCTGCTGCCCGACGTCGCCGAGGCCTGCCCGATGGGACTGGCGCCGACGACTTCGACGACGATGATGCTGGCGCTGGGCGACGCCCTCGCGATCGCGCTGCTTGAACGCAAGGGGTTCTCCTCGGCCGATTTCCAGCTGTTTCATCCTGGCGGGAAGCTCGGCCGGCGGCTGTTGCGCGTCGGCGACATCATGCACACCGGCGAGGCGGTGCCGCTGGTCGCGCCGGATACGCCGATGTCGGAAGCGATCCTCGTCATGACCGCCAAGAGCTTCGGCTGTGTCGGGGTGCGCGACGATGACGGCCGCCTCGTCGGCGTCATCACCGACGGCGACCTGCGGCGGCACATGGACGATTCGCTGCTGCGCCGCAGCGTGGCCGAGGTCATGCACGCCGCGCCGAAGACGATCGCGCCGGCGCGGCTCGCCGCCGAGGCGCTCGGCATGATGAACCGGGTGCCGCCGCCGACCACCTCGCTGTTCGTCGTGGACGAGGACGAGCGCCCCGTCGGCTTCATCCACATGCACGACTGCTTGCGCGCCGGGGTGGCGTGAGGCGGCGGCGGTGACCTAGGCATGAGCGCGATGGGGGAAGGGGCGCGGCTCGCGCGGCTCGGCCTGAGCAGCGTCGGCTGGCCGTTGCGGAGCGGCGGATTTGCCGCGCGCGACCGCTACAGCCGCCGGGTGGCGCTGCTGCGTCGGCTGCTGCCGGCGATCGGCGTCAGCCTCCTGCTTCTCGTGCTGGCCTGGCCGGAGCTGACGCCGCTGCTCGACAAGGTGCGTTTCGCGCTGCCGCCGATCGACCTGCGGGAGGCGCGGGAATTGCGCATGCTCAACCCGCGCTACGCCGGCGCCGACCGGCTCGGCCGCCCGTTCGTCGTGACCGCGGCGGTGGCGCGGCAGGTGCCGAGCCGCGACGACCTCGTCGCGTTCGAAAAGCCGCACGGCGACCTGCGCATGCATAGCGGCATGCACGTCGTCGTCACCTCGCTGACCGGCGTCTACCAGTCGCAGACGCAATTGCTCGATCTGTTCGACGACGTGACGCTCGACCGCGACGACGGCACCGAGCTCCTGACCGGCTCCGCCCATCTCGATGTCGCGAACAACACGGGCGAGGGCAACGACCCGGTGGTCGGGCACGGCCCTTCCGGCGACATCACGGCACAAGGCTTTCGGGTGCTGAACGGCGGCAACACGATCATCTTCACCGGCTCTTCCGACGTGTCGCTGACGAGCGCGAAGCAGAGTGCCGCGCCCGCCCAGCCGGCGGCGATGCCGGCCGCGGTCGCCGAGACCGCCGGCCGCATCGAGGCGGCGGCCGATGTGCTACTGGCGGCGGCTCCCGCCGTCGCGCCGCCGGCGCCTGCCGCCAAGGCCGCGCCGCGCCATGCCGCGGCCGCCCCGCGCCGCGCCGCGGCGCCAACGCGGACCGCGGCCGCGAACCGGAAAAAGCGATGATCGCGCCGTGGCGGCAGGCGCTGGCGCCGGCGCTGGTGTCGGCGATGTTGTTCGCGCTGTCGGCATCGGCCGCGCCGCAAGGTCCGGCGGCTTCCGGACCCGCGGCGGCGAACAGCCTGCCGATCGAGATTCATGCCGACGACGGCATCGAATGGCAGCAGGACGCGCGGGTCTACATCGCCCGCGGCAACGCCGTGGCCAAGCGCGGCGATTCCGAGATTCATGCCGACACGCTGATCGCCTACTACCGCCCGAGCAAGACGGCGGGACAGAACAAGGCCGCGGACCAGACGGCCGCCGAGGGCGGCACCGAGATCTACCGCGTGGACGCGGACGGCAACGTCGTCATCAAGAACCCGTCGCGCACGGTGGTCGGGGATCATGCGGTCTGGGATGTCGATCAGGCGGTCGGGGTCGTCACCGGCAAGGCCCTGAAGATGACGACCGCCTCCGACACCGTCACCGCCCGCGACAGCCTCGAATGGTACGACCAGAAGGAGATCGGGGTCGCGCGCGGCGACGCGGTCGCGACGCGCGGGCCGAAGACGATCAAGGCCGACATCCTGACGATCTACCTCGTCAAGGACACGGCCAAGCCGGGCGCGAAGCCGGCTGCCGGCAAGCCGGCCGCGGCGCCCGCAACTCCCGCGGCCGCCAAGGGCACGAGCCCCTTCGGCGGCGGCAGCGGCGACACCTCGAAGATCAGCCGCGTCGATGCGCAGGGCCATGTCGTCGTCATCAACATGCCGGACGTGGGCCACGGCGATTACGGCGTCTACAACGCCGAAACCGGCATCTGCACCTTGATCGGCAACGTCGTCATCGCGCGCGACAAGGATGTGATCACCGGCCAGTACGCAATCATGGACTTGAACCGCAACGTCGACCGCATCCTGCCCTCGGCGGGCGTGCCGGGTCAGCCACCGCAGCGGGTGCAGGGCCTGTTCGTGCGCCAGGAGGCCGCGCCGGGGGCAACCGGCGGCAAGCCGGCGGCCGAGGCCAAGCCGAAATGAGCGCCGCCGCTTCTCCCGCGGACGCCCGCGAGGAGCCGCATTTCGCCGGCCGCGAACGGGCGCCGCGCCTCGTCGCGGACAATAACGGCCTGCAGGGCGAGGGCCTCGGCAAGAGCTTCAAGCGCCGCCCGGTGCTGCGCGGCGTCAACGTGTCGGTGCAGCGCGGCGAAGTCGTCGGGCTGCTCGGCCCCAACGGCGCCGGCAAGACCACCTGCTTCTACATCATCACCGGCCTCATCGCCGCCGACACCGGCATCGTCACGCTCGACGGCCAGGACATCACCGACCTGCCGATGTACCGCCGCGCCCGCCTCGGCATCGGCTATCTGCCGCAGGAAGCCTCGATCTTCCGCGGCCTGACGGTGGAGCAGAACATCCGCGCCATTCTCGAAATCGTCGAGCCGGAGCCGGACGTGCGCGAGGCAATGCTCGATTCGCTGCTGACCGAGTTCTCGATCAGCCACCTGCGGCGCGCCCCGGCGCTGGCGCTCTCGGGCGGCGAGCGCCGGCGCTGCGAGATCGCGCGGGCGCTTGCGACCCAGCCGCATTTCATCCTGCTCGACGAGCCGCTCGCCGGCATCGATCCGATCGCCGTCGGCGACATCCGCGACCTAGTGGCGCATCTCAAGGACCGCGGCATCGGCGTGCTTATCACCGATCACAATGTGCGCGAGGCGTTCGACATCGTCGATCGGGCCTATATCTTGCATGAAGGCCAGGTCCTGATGGAGGGGGCGCCCGAGGACATCATCGCCAACCCGGACGTAAGACGCGTTTACCTCGGCGAAAGGTTTAGCTTATAAGCCGCTCCGAACGGAGCAAACGTGACCAGAATCGGCTTTTCCCAGCGCCTTGAGCTGCGCCAATCGCAGGCGCTGGTGATGACGCCGCAGCTGCAGCAGGCGATCAAGATGCTGCAGTTGTCGAACCTCGAACTCAGCGATTACGTCGAAGGCGAGATCGAGCAGAACCCGCTGCTCGAACGCAGCGAGGGCGACCCCGACGAGCCGCCGGGGGCCGAGCCGCAAACGAGTGCCGCCCCCGCGGCGGCGGAGGCGGCGCTGCCCGAGCGGCTCGCCGACGGCCTCGCGAGCGAGGAGACCGCCGAAACCTGGCGCGCCGAGGCCGGCGACGAGGGCGACGGCTCGTTCGACTTCGGCGGCGACGGCGAGAGCTGGCGCAGCCGTAGCGGCGCCGTCGAGCTCGACGACCTGCCCGGGCTGGAGCAGGCCGTGACCCGGCCGCAGACCCTGCGCGATCACCTGGCGGCGCAGATTGGCGCCGACCTCGCCGATGTCGGCGATCGCGTCATCGCCATGCACCTGCTCGACCTGCTCGACGAGACGGGCTATCTGCGCGGCGATCTGGCGGAGGTGGCCGGCCGGCTCGGCTGCGCCGTCGAACGGGTCGAGAGAGTTCTCGCCCGGGTGCAGGAACTCGACCCTTCGGGCGTATTTGCCCGCGACCTGCCGGAGTGCCTCGCGCTGCAATTGCGCGACCGCAACCGCCTCGACCCGGCGATGCAGGCGCTCCTCGGCAACCTGCCGCTGCTGGCGGCGCGCAACGTCGCGGCGCTGACGCGGCTGTGCGGCGTCGATGCTGAAGACCTGGCCGAGATGATCGCCGAGATCAAATCGCTCGACCCGCGGCCCGGCCTCGCCTTCGACCCGCCGCTGGCGCAGCCGGTGGTGCCCGACATCCTGATGCGGGTCCAGGCCGAGGGCGGCTGGCTCGTCGAGCTCAACGCCGAGACGTTGCCGCGGGTGCTCGTCAACAACCGCTACTACGCGCGCATCAGCAGGGCGGCGCGCAACAAGGCCGAGCGCGACTACCTGACCGACCGGCTGCACGCCGCCAACTGGCTCGTCAAGTCGCTGCACCAGCGCGCCACCACCATCCTCAAGGTAGCGAGCGAGATCGTGCGCCAGCAGGACGGGTTCTTCCGCTTCGGCGTGCAGGCGCTGCGGCCGCTGATCCTGCGCGACATCGCCGACGCCATCGGCATGCACGAAAGCACGGTCAGCCGCGTCACGACCAACAAGTACATGGCGACGCCGCGCGGGCTGTTCGAACTCAAGTATTTCTTCACCTCGGCGATCCAGGCGTCGCGCGGCGGCGACGCCCATTCGGCGGAGGCGGTGCGCTTCCGCATCCGCAGCCTCATCGACGGCGAAGCCGCGGCCGAACCTCTCTCCGACGAGCGGATCGTCGAATTGCTGCAGGGCGAAGGCATCGACATCGCCCGCCGCACCGTCGCCAAGTACCGCGAGGCCATGCGCATCCCCTCCTCGGTCCAGCGCCGCCGCGAAAAAATGATGGCGCTTTAGCCCCGTACCCGATCGAACAGAGCCGCTCTTCGCACAATTCGTCATGGCTGGGCTCGGCCCGGCCATCTTCGAAGCGCGCGAGATCGCCGAGTCAAGCCCGGCGATGACGGGAAATCTGGATTGGATATGCCTCCGGTGTCTTGATGCTGAAGTTAAAGGCTTCGGCCGGCTATTCTTATCGTCATGCCGGCGGAGGCCGGCATCCACCTATCCAACAATCGAGCGGCTGATCCGTGGGTCCCGGCCTGCGCCGGGACGACGAAGGGGAAGCGTGGCCATCGGCTAACTTCCGACTTGAGACACGAACCTGTTCTTTTGCTTTCTTTCGCGGGAAGCACGGTGGCGGACGGCAGCCCTCGCCGCCGCCGTAAAAATTGTGTAGGGTTCGGGCAGCCGGCGGTTGGGGGAGCGGTCATGGCGGGGCGGAAATTCGAGATCACGCTGATCAAGCCGTCGCGGTACGACGACGACGGCTATGTCGTGCAATGGCACTCCTCGATCCTGCCGTCGAACAGCCTCGCCAGCGTCTATGCGCTGCTTGCCGATTGCGCCGCCGCCAAGGTGCTCGGCCCCGATGTCGAGATCCGCATCGAGGGCTGGGACGAGTGCAACACCGTCATCGACGTTAAGGCGGTCAGCCGCCGCATCCTCGACGCCGGCTCCGGCTTCGTCGGCCTCGTCGGGGTGCAGTCGAACCAGTATCCGCGTGCGCTCGACCTGGCGCGGCGCTTCCGCGCCGCCGGGGTCCCGGTCGTCATCGGCGGTTTCCACGTCAGCGGCTGCATCTCCATGCTGCCGAAGCTGCCGCCCGACCTGCAGGAGGCGCTCGACCTCGGCTGCACCCTGTTCGCGGGCGAGGGCGAAGGCCGCATGGCCGACCTCTTGCGCGACATCGACCAGGGCCGGCTCAAGCCGATCTACAACTACATCAGCGACCTGCCGGACATGGCGGCGGCGGTGACGCCGATCCTGCCGCGCGTCGTCGTCGAGCGCGTCTCCGGCCACTACGCGAGCTTCGACGCCGGCCGCGGCTGCCCGTTCCAGTGCAGCTTTTGCACGATCATCAACGTGCAGGGGCGCAAGTCGCGGCATCGCACCGCCGACGATGTCGAGCACATCGTGCGCGAGAACGCCAAGCTCGGCATCACCCGGTTCTTTGTGACCGACGACAATTTCGCGCGCAACCGCAATTGGGAAGCGATCCTCGACCGGCTCATCAAATTGCGCGAGGAAGACGGCATAAAGCTCAAGATCCTGCTGCAGGTCGACACGCTGTGCCACAAGACGCCCGGTTTCATCGAGAAGGCGGCGCGGGCCGGCTGCAACGCCGTCTATATCGGCCTCGAAAACATCAATCCGGAATCGCTCGCCGGGGTCAAAAAGCGCCAGAACAAAATCTGGGAATACCGCGAGATGCTGCAGATGTGGCGGGCCCAGAAGGTCATGACCTGGGCCGGCTACATTCTCGGCTTCCCGACCGACACGCCGGAGACGATCGCGCGCGACATCGAGATCATCAAGCGCGAGCTGCCGCTCGACATTCTCGAATTCTTCTGCCTGACGCCGCTGCCGGGGTCGGAGGACCACAAGGTCCTCTACATGAAGGGCATCCCGATGGACCCCGACATGAACAAGTACGACCTCGAGCACATCTGCACCGACCATCCGATCATGTCGCGCGAGACTTGGCACGAGGTCTATATCGACGCCTTCAAGCGCTACTACACGGACGAGCACGTCGAGACGGTGCTGCGCCGCGCCGTCAAGGACGGGCTCAACCCGAAGAAGGTGTGCGACGCGCTGGTGATCTTTTCGAGCGCGATGCGCATCGAGGGCGTCCACCCGCTGCAATTCGGCTTCGTCCGCAAGAAGGTGCGGACCGAACGCCGCTACGGCATGAAGATCGAAAGCCCGATCGTCTTCTATCCGCGGCGGGCGGTCGAACTCGCCGCCTCCTTCGCCTCGTGGATGACGCTGCTGCGCCGCTACCGCCGCATCATGCGGCGCGCGATGGCCGACCCGGCGGCGCAGAGCTACACCGACGAGGCGCTGCGCAAGACGACCGGCGAAGAACAGGCAAAGGCCGAGCTGATCCAGATCTACTCGGACAAGATCCCGCAGAACAGCTACGGCGCGCCGGCGCGGCAAACGGCAGCTTAGGCCCCCTCCGGCTCACTCCGTTCACCACCTCCTCCGCCCTTGCGGGGAGGATCAAAAGGACAGCCCCGATGATCCTCCCCCCCTCCAGTGGGGGAGGGACCATGCGAAGCAGGGGAGGGGGCGCTGTGCGGCGACGCCTATTGCAGGTGGAGCATCAGGATGCCGCCGCCGATCAGCGCGATGCCACCAACTTGCGGCCAGCCCAGCGGCTCCTGCCACATGAAATGGGCGAGGACGGCGACGACGGCGTAGCTCGCCGATACCGACGGAAAGGCGAGCGTGATCGGCAGCTTCTTCAGCGCCGCGATGTAGCACAGCGCCGCGAGGAGGTAGATCGCGAGGCCGACGATCGTCAGCGGGCTGAGAAACTGCGCCACCATCGTCGGCGCCTCGTTGGCGCCCGATTTGAGCGCGAGCTGCCCGACGATCCCGAACAGCACGGCGGCGGCGAGGCTCAGATAATATGGGGTCACTGGCGGTTCAGCTGCGCTCGTGCAGGCGAAGGGCGGGACGCGCCGCCATCGACGCGGCGGGTTCGGCCCGCAACACCGTCTTGACGACGGATTGCGGCTTGCGGTTGGCGGTCAGATAGAGCCGCCCGAGATACTCGCCGATCAGGCCGAGGATCACGAGCTGTACCCCGGACAGCAGGAAGATGCCCGCCATCAACGATCCCCAGCCCGAGGGCGGCGCGAAGAACAGCGCCTCGACGATCGCCGCGAGGCCGCCGAGCGCGCCGACGAAACTGAGCGCGAAGCCGCCCAAGGTGCTGAGCCGCAGCGGCATGACCGAGAAGTTGAGGAACATGCTCATCCACAGCCGCAGCAGCCGGCGCAGCGTGTAGTTGCTGCGTCCGACCGCGCGCGGCAGATGCCGCACCAACAGCCGGTCGATGTCCTGCGTCACCTGCAGGATGAGGCCGTCGACGTACGGGAACGGCCCGTCGTAGCGGGTGACTTCGCGGGCGACGAAAGCAGTCATGCAGCGGAAGCTGGAAAGGTAGAAGCCCTTGGGCTTTTCGAGGACGAACCCGGCGACCCAGTTGGTGAAGCGGCTGCCGAGATTGCGCCAGCGCGCGTGCCGCTTCTCGTCATAGTAGGTATAGACGACCTCCCTGCCGCTATGCTGCGCGAAGGCGAGCAGGCGCTCGACTTCCTCGGGCGGGTTCTGCAGGTCGTCGTCCATCGTGATGACGTGGGCGCCCGCCGCATGGCGCAGCCCGGCCATGACGGCGTTGTGCTCTCCATAGTTGCGCGCGAGATCGACGAGCGTGATCGGCACCCTCGCCTTCGCGACGAGGCCTTCGCAGACCGCGCGGCTGTCGTCGGGACTGCCGTCGTTGACCAGCACGATCTCGTGCCCTCCGGGGATGTCGAGCGCCTCCAGCGCCCCGACCAGCTCGCCGACGCTGGCGGCGCCATTGTAGACGGGAACCACGATCGACAGCGCGAAGCGCGGCGGCGCCTCGGCCGCGCTGCACATCAGGTCAGGCATCACCCGGCCTCCTTCGCCGCGAGCGCCAGGATCGAGCCGCCGAAGGGCAGCGCGACGCCGCGGCGCAGCAGGGACCGCTCCAGCGCCGTCGCGGCTCGGCACAGAAGCTCGACCGGCCGCGGGTAGGTCTTGACGTCGCTCGACCGGCCGGCCGGCAGCAGCTTTCGGGTCACGACCATCAGCGGAAACAGCAGCGTGTTCCAATACCCGACGAACAGCGGCCGGAACCCGGCCGCGCGCAGCAGCGCGACGACGCCGCGCCGGCCATATCGGCGGGCGTTGTAGACCGCGGCGTCGTGCCGCGACAACATCCAACGGTAGGCCGGCAGGTTCAGCACCAGCAGGCCCTGCGGCGCGAGGCAGCGGCGGAACTCCGCCAGCGCGCGGCCCTCGTCCACGCCGCGGTGGCACAGCACGTCGGCGCTGAAGATCGCGGCGAAGGCACCCTTGGGGAACGGCAGCGCGTCGACCGAACCGGCGCAGACCGGGCGGCCGCTCTTGGCGCGCGCGCGGGCGCAGGCGGGCGGGTCAGCGTCGATGCCGCAGGCGCGCGCGCCGCGGCAATCGTCGCCGAGCCGGCGGAGCAAGCCGCCGGTGCCGCAGCCGGCGTCGAGCACGTCGCCCGCCGACGGACCCGCTCTCCGGTACACGGCCAGCAGGTTGGCGTGCAGCGCGGCGAACCACCACATGTGGTCCTCGCTCGCATCGAGCTTGTCATATTCGGCGCGTTCCACTCGGCTTTTCCAAGGCGGCGCGAAAACGGCTGCCGCGAACCCGCTATTCCGGCACTCAGGGATAGGCGGAGGCGGGCGGCCGGTGCGGCGCCGCGTGCGCGGCCGGCTTGACGACCCGCTGCGCCGCCAGGATCTCGCGGCGGTCGAGCACGACGGAAAGCAGCGTGTCCATGCGCTCGACCCGGTAGATCGCGCGGCCGGCCAGCGCATGGTCGCAATTGTCTTTCGTGAAGGCGATGAAGAAGTCGGCCTTTGCCGGAAACTTCGTGTAGTGGAAATTCGGCGGAAAGTAGTACACGGCCGGCGCCGGAGGCCCGCAGACCGCGACCGTGAAGTCGTGCTCGTCGAAGTCCGGCCCGTATTGCGCCCGCAGCCGCTCCGCGAGACCGCGCACCGCCTCGGCGTAGGAATTGGCCCAGTAGTCGAGCTTGAAGCGGCCGCGCGCGCCCTCGATGCCGCCGACGAAGCCGTTGTAATAGACGTACTGGTCAGGGTGCAGCAGCACCATCGTCGAGATGTGGGCGACCGCATAGACGGCGAGGGCGCCGTAGACCGGGTAGCGGTAGGGGAAGCGGCCGAGCCAGCCCAGCGCCCGGTCGGCGACGAGGGCGGCGGCGACTGCGATCGGCGGCAGCACGAAGATGAAGTGGCGCATGCCGTCGAACAGCACCGCTTTGATCGCGATCGCGTAGGCGACGGGAAAGACGATCGTGAAGCCGAGCAGGAAACGCCCGAGCACGCGGTCGCGCGACCACCCGCGGCGCCGCGCCAGCGCCGCAACGGCGACGACCGGGGCGACGAATAGCAGCACCAGGATCAGCTCCGGCAGCGCCAGCAGGATGTAGGTCGGAAGGTAGGTCCACGGCAGGTCCCAGGCCGGCACGAAGCGGCCATCGAACAGGGTCTGATAGGGAAACGACTGGTGCGAGAAGAAGGCGAGGGCGCGCAGCGGATTGTGCAGCGGGTCGAGCTGCGCGTAGGGCCAGAACGCGAGCATGACCATCGCGGCCACCGCCGTCGCCGGCAGGAACACGCGCCATAGGCTGGTCAAGCCGAAGCCGACGAGAAGCGCCGGCCGGCGGGCCGCGATGCTTTCCCAGGTGCCGAACAGCAGCAAGACGAGGCCGAGATAGCCGGGCAGCAGCAATCCGCCGATGCGAACCCCCATCGCGCCGCCGATCGCGAGGCCGAGCTTCACGACCAGCGGCCAGGGCGGCCGCGGCAGCGCCGGCAGCATCGCGACCATGTAATAGGTCGCCCAGACGAACCCGACCGCGAAGGGAATGTCCTTCGGGTTGTTGAACATCTGGCCGTAATAGTTCGGCGTCAGCAGCAGAAACAGCAGGGCGATGAAACCGGCGCGCTCGCCGCCGAGCGCCCGCCCCAGTTTCCAGCAGCCGACGAGGCCGACGACCCCGACGGCCGCGTTCAACAGGTGCCGCGTCTCGTAAATTCCGAGCGGCGAGAAGCGGTTCAGCGCCGCCGCGACCGTGTCGAAGATCGCGCCGTAATTGTACAAGACGTCGAAGCCGAGCGCGTGGCCGTCGCGGAACCACGACAGGTAATAGTCGAGCACAAAGCCGCCATAGGCGTTGTGCAGGTCCTCGTCCCAGGTGACGCCGTAATCGCGGAAGGTCAGCAGCGCCAGTATTGAGGCGACCGCGAGCACCGCAAGCGACAGGAGCCGCCAATTCGGACGGCGAACCTCTGGGATGCCAGCGGGTGTCACGCCGACCGCGGCACTTTGAACAACCATGAAGCCCCTGATCGGCCGTCGCCGCGATCGCTACCGGTTATCCCGTCCACCCCACCCCGCAAGCCGCGGCGCCGTGTGCGCCGACGCCGGGGAAAGCGGCGACCTGCCTATTCCTTGAGCGCATCGTGTCACAAGCCGGCCTCCGCGAGAAGACTGCCGATAACGCGCTCAGAGGCGAAATATTCCTGCGCCAGCGCGCGTGCGGCGCGGCCGTGACGGCGGTAATCCCTGGCGATCGCGTCGATCGCGGTCAGCGCCTCGTCGTGGTCAGCATAGTCGAACAGGCCCTCGCCTTGCGGGCAGAAGCTGGTGAACCCGGTGCGCATCGTCACCACCGGGCGGCCTGCCGCGAGGTAGCATACGCTGCGGTCGCTGAACCAGCCGCTGTTCGGCCGCACATAAATGTCCTTGGCGACGGTGAACTCGCCGCGCGAGCCGGCGATGAACGACTGGTAGTCGGTCATGTCGGCCGAAATCGGGCGGGGATCGACGATCTGCCATCCGGCGGAGGTAACGTCCCGCTGCACCGCGCCGTCGGGGGGCAGCATTGCCATGCGGAAGCAGGTCTGCGGCCGGCGCCGCGGCAGGTCGAGAAAGCGCAGGAAGTTGACGTGCTTCGACCAGACGTAGCTGTCGCCGTCGAAGTCGATGTTCTTGCCCTTGTTCTCCCAGGTCGCGATCGTCGTGAAGCAGGGCGGGGTGCCGACCGGTTCCGGCCACAGCGCCGCATCCACCGGCGGGCGCGTCGGCCGCCAATCGACCCCCGACAACGGCACATTGCACGAGGGGGTGCCGAGATTGGCGCCGTAGGTGAAGAAATGGGTGTGGGCATCGACATAGGTGCGGGCCGCCGCATCGGCCTTGGCGTACTTGATCTGCTCGTAGACCGGGTCGGTGTCGATGATGATGCGCACCGGACAGGCCATGTGCTCGTCGCGCAGCTGCGTCGCGCCGCACAGGTTGATGAGACCGTCGGCCTCGGCGTAGAGCGCCCGCACCCGCTCGCGCGGCAGGCCGTGCCACCGGTCGTTGATCGCGTCCCAATAGGCCCAGCGGCCGCCGAGTCCGTAGCGCTCCATGACCCGCCGCAGGTAGGCGACGTTGTAGTCGCATTCCATGACGACGCTGTTGGCGCGCGGATCGTACGGATTGGTGCCGCTGTCCTCGACGTACCAGGCTTCGTAGCCGAGCTTTTCGAGGCCGAGCAGGTAGTGCATCGCCTGCCAGGCAATGCCGGCCAGCGGCATGCGGCCGACGAAATGCAGAACGACGATCTTGCCGCGCTTCTTCACGATCGGGGCTTCGATTACGGGTGGGTGCGCTGCAACAACGGCTGAGGCGGCGGCTTATTTCGCGCTGCGGCCAATTGCTCACCCGTAGGAGAACAGACGGCCGCGGTGGCGCTTGAGCCAGGCGCGGGGGCCGGCGCTGTCGGGGACGAGGGCCGCGACGAGGCGCCAGAAGCGCGGCCCGTGGTTCAATTCGGCGAGGTGCGCCACCTCGTGCGCGACGACGTAATCCACCACCGCCTCGGGCGCAAAGACGAGGCGCCAGCTGTACGACAGGTTGCCGGTCGAAGAGCAGCTGCCCCAGCGGCTCTTGGTGTCGCGCACGCCGACCCGCTTGACGTTCTTGCCGATACGCTCGGCAAGGCGATGGGAACGCGCCGCCAGTTCGCGCCGTCCCAGCTCCCGCAAATGGTCGCGCACCCGCCGCGCCAGATGGGCCGGCTCGCCGCGCACCCTGATCTCCCCATCGACGAGCGTTACCGGCGGGGCCGCCGGATCGCGCTCCCGTCGGATGCGGTGCGGCACGCCGAGCACCGGGATCACGGCGCCTTCGACGAAGGGCACCGCGGCAGGCAGATTCTGCAGCCGCGCCGAAATCCAGCCGCGCTTGGCGGCGAGAAAGTCGAGGCCAAGGCCGGGGGCGACGCCGCGCGGCAATACGAGTTCGACCGCCCGCCGCGCCGCATCGACCCGCAACAGCATCCGCCGCGCCCGCGGGTTGACGCGAATCGCGAGGGGTGCGCCGAGGTCGAGCGCCTGGGCGCGGCGCTGCAGATCGTCCAGCAGCGCCGCTGCGTTGCGGCCGGTCCGGCGGATTGGCGCCATGCTCGCTCACCTCCCGTTGCGGAATCGTACGCTCCGGCGGCGGCGACGCAAACCGGCGACGGATCATCGCCCGCCCTTTCGCCTGGCGAGGCAATTTGGCAAGGTGCGAGCGGCTTTGCGCTGGGAGGACGGTAAATGAAGAACATGCTGGCGGCGGCGCTTGCGCTCGCGCTGGGGGCGGCGGCGCCCGCGGCGGCCGAACCCATCGAAATCCAGTGGTGGCACGCGATGACTTCGGTCAACGGCGAGCGCATCAACAAGATCGCCGCCGACTTCAACGCCAGGCAGAGCGACTACAAGGTCGTGCCGGTATTCAAGGGTTCCTACGCCGAGACGATGACCGCAGCGATCGCCGCCTATCGCGCCGGCAACGCGCCCGACATCGTGCAGGTGTTCGAGGTCGGCACGGCGACGATGATGGCCGCCAAGGGCGCGATCAAGCCGGTCTACCAGCTCATGGCCGACGCCGGTGAACCGTTCGACCCGGCTTCGTACCTGCCCGCCGTCACCGCCTATTACAGCACCGCCGACGGCAAGATGCTGTCGCTGCCGTTCAACAGCTCCACTCCGGTCGTCTACTGGAACAAGGAGGCGTTCAAGAAGGCCGGGCTCGACCCCGACAAGCCGCCGCAGACCTGGCCCGAGACCTTCGCCGCCGCCGAAAAATTGCGTGGCGCCGGCCTCCCCTGCGGCTTCACCTCCGCCTGGGTCAGCTGGGTGCAGATCGAGAATTTCAGCGCTTGGCACAACATCCCGATCGCGACAAAGGCGAACGGCCTCGAAGGGCCGGACGCGGTGCTGGAATTCAACAACCCGACCGTCGTGCGCCACGTCACGAACCTCGCCAACGCCCAGAAGGACAAGAGTTTCGATTACAGCGGCCGCACCACGGAGCCGGAGCCGCGCTTCATCAGCGGCGATTGCGGCATGATCCAGGACTCCTCCGCCGCCTACGGGATGTTCAAGAAAGGCGCGAAGTTCGCCTTCGGCGTTACCGAGCTGCCCTATTATCCGGACGTCAAGGGCGCGCCGCAGAACTCGATCATCGGCGGCGCCAGCCTGTGGGTCATGGCCGGCAAGAAGCCCGAGAAATACAAAGGCATCGCCAAGTTCTTCAACTACCTCTCGGGCGTACCGGTGCAGGAGAAGTGGCACGAGGATACCGGCTACCTGCCGATCACCAAGGCGGCTTACGAGGCGACCAAGGCTTCCGGCTTCTATGAAAAGAATCCGGGCACCGAAGTCGCCATCCTGCAGATGACGAACAAGCCCCCGACCGAGAATTCGCGCGGCCTGCGCTTCGGCAACATGGTGCAGATCCGCGACATTATCGCCGAGGAATTGGAGAGCGCCTTCTCCGGCAAGGCGACGCCGCCGGCGGCGCTCGACAACGCCGTCAATCGCGGCAACGGCTTGCTGCGCCAGTTCCAGCGCAACGCGCAGTAGCCCCCTCGGCCACGTCCGCCGAGGCGGCGCGGCCTTTTGGCGGTGGCCGCGGCGCGGCCGGCGATGATATATCGCGGCGATGATCGCCTATGCGATCCGCCGCCTGTTGCTGATGATCCCGACGCTGTTCGCGATCATGGTCGTCAACTTCGTGATCGTGCAGGCCGCGCCGGGTGGGCCGGTCGAGCAGATGATCGCCAAGTTCCGCGGCAACGCGGTCGGCGTCACAACGCGGGTCGGCGGCGGCAGCGGCGAGACAACTCCCTCCACGGCCGCGTCGGGCCAGGCGTCCTACCGCAGCGCCCGCGGCCTCGATCCCGCCTTCATCAAGGAATTGCAGAAGCAATACGGCTTCGACAAGCCGCCATTGCAGCGCTTCCTGCTGATGATGAAGAACTACCTGACCTTCAATTTCGGCAACAGTTTCTTCAAGGATGAGAGCGTCGTCTCGCTGATCGAGTCGAAATTGCCGGTGTCGATCTCGATCGGGTTGTGGACGACCCTGATCACCTATCTCGTCTCGATCCCGCTCGGCATCCGCAAGGCGGTGCGCGACGGCAGCCGCTTCGACGTATGGACGAGCGCCGTCATCATCGTCGGCTACGCCGTACCGAGCTTTTTGTTCGCGGTGCTGCTGATCGTGCTGTTTGCCGGCAGCAGCTATTGGCAGATCTTCCCGCTGCGCGGCCTCGTCAGCGACAACTGGGCGTCATTCGACTGGCCGCACCGCATCCTCGATTATTTCTGGCACATCTGCCTGCCGATCCTGTCGCTGGTGATCGGCGGCTTCGCGACGTTGACGATGCTGACCAAGAACTGCTTCCTGGAGGAGGTCAACAAGCACTACGTGCTGACCGCGCGCGCCAAAGGGTTGACCGAGCGCCGCGTCCTCTACGGCCACGTCTTCCGCAACGCGATGCTGCTCGTCGTCGCCGGTTTTCCCGCCGCCTTCATCGGCATCTTGTTCACCGGCTCGCTCTTGATCGAGGTCATCTTCTCGCTCGACGGCCTCGGATATCTCGGCTTCGAGGCGGCCCTCAACCGCGACTATCCGATCATGTTCGCGACGCTGTACGTCTTCACGCTGATCGGCCTGCTGCTCAAGCTGATCAGCGACCTCACCTACATGCTGATCGATCCGCGCATCGACTTCGCCCGCCGCGGCGGCTGACGCCGCTCCTCCAAGGCGCCCTCGCTCCTTTTCCCGTCATCGCCGGGATTGACCCGGCGATCTCGGGCGCGCCGCAGAGGCCGGGTCAAGCCCAGCCATGGCGCGTGGGGAGTCCGTCCAACTAATGCGCCGCCGCGCCGGCGGGAAAATTGTCGTCGAGGGTGCCGGTTTCGGCTGGCGCGTACGGGGCCTCTCGTTTTACGGCGAGGGGCGGTTGCGGCGATGCTTTGGCGCGCGACGGCAAAAGCAGAATCGCGGCGACGGCGCCGAGCGTGAGCCCGACCGCGGCAACCATAGCCGGATGGCGCTTCAGCAGGGCGTTCGGCCCTCTCGGAGCGGCCTGCACGGCTGCGGCGTCGGCGGGCAGCTGCAACGGCCGTTCCTCTTCCGTCGGCAGCAGCAGCGAGGCCAGGGCGCTGCATCCGATGACCGCGGTCGGGAGCGGATGCGCCCGCATGAATTCGAGACAGCGAATAACCGCGTTCTCGCCGAACGAACCGCCGGCGGCGTCGAAGCTGACGTTGACGAGCTGCTCCGCCGACTGCGGCAGCAACCGGTCGGTCAGTTCGTTTAGGGTTCGGCCGAGTGAAATCCGGGTGGTCGCGATGTCGCGTTCGAGCTCGTCGAGCTTGTCGTGGCTGCCGTTGATGGGCATGAGGGCGCTGGCGTTGTGTCGGTCGCTCATCGCATTTGCTCTTTGATCCAGGCGGCGTCCTCGCGCAGCGAGCGCAGCGTCCGGTGCGGCGTCAGGTCGGTCTGCCGGATCCGCCGGATGCCCAACAACACGAAGGCGGCGCCGAGAAGCACCACCACCACGCCGATGATCAGCGCCGAGAGCCATGGCGCCAGAGCCGTGCTCAACCCCAGGACCGCCGCGGCGAGCAGCACGAGCCAGCCGCTGAAGAGAACCACCCCGCCCGCGGCCAGCATGACCCCGGCGCGGGCTTCGCTCGACAGCTTGGCCTGGATCTCGGCCTTCAGCAGCTCAAATTCCTGCCGGACGAGCAGGGCGATGTCGGCGCCGAGGTTGGAGAGCAGCGCCCCGATCGATCGGTCCTTCGGCTCAGCCCCTACCGTTGGCATGCCACTCTCCGTTGTGCGGCCGCGTTTCCTCGGCCGAGGTGAGCATGAATCCGATGACGAACCCGATCGCGACCGCCCCGAGCAGGAACAGCGCCGGCTGGCGCCGCGCCAAGCCTTCCGCGTCCGCAAGGATGTCCGCGCTGCGGCGCTCGCGCAAGGTGCCGGCGAAGCCTTCGATCTGCCCCGCGATGTCCACGGCATAGCCGGCAACCATGCTGTTGGCCTCGTGGTTGCCCGATTGCGCCGAGCGCCGCATGATGTCGGCGAGCGCCGACACTTCCTGCGCGGCGCGCTCCTTCTGTTCGTCGAGGTAGTTGAGGGTGGCCTCGCGCGCCTGCCGCCGCAATGGCGACGAAATTCGGCCGACCTGATCGCCGAAATCGCAAAACGCCTTGGTCACCGGTTGTACGATCGTCTCGGCTATGTGGGCCATCTCTGTTCCTCCCGAGCCGCAGCGTCAGGCTCGGCAAATTGAATCGGATGCACGCCGACAACGGCGCCCGGGTGCAGGCGGTTCCACCGCCTGCACGGGTTCGTGAAGCCGATGGTGGAGCGTTTTCAGCGCCCGCGGCGTTTCTGGTGCGAGTTGATCGAGTGCCCCCTGTAACCGCACGGGGACAATAGGAGGAGAGAGAGCATGGACGATCAGCACACCACCAGCGGCAGCGACACCGCCACCGATATGATGAACAAGGGGAACGAAGTCCTCAACAAGGGAAAGGACGCCCTCAACAAGGGCAAGGAGCGGTTGAGCGACTGGCAGAAGACCGCAAGCGGAGCGCTCGATCAGGCGAAGAGTACTGCCCAGGATCTCGGCAGCCGCATGCAGGAGACGGCGCGGCAGGCGCAGGAGACCGCGCGGGCGACGACCGACACGCTGCGCGAGCAAGGCTCGCAGGCGCGCGACTTCATCCTCCGCAGCGTCGAGGAGCAGCCGATGATGTGCCTCGTCATCGCGGCGGCCGTCGGCTACGGCTTGGCCTTTTTGATCCACCGCCGCTGAGCATCGCGCCGCCGTCATGGCGTTTTGACCCGGCCATCTACAGGACGCCGGACTACAGGATGCCGGAGATAGCCGGCGCAAGCGTGGCGGTAACGTGAAAGACCCCTCTAATAAGGCGCCCCGGGAACTTCCCGGGGCGCCTTGCTGTGCTCCGGGCCCGATTTTTTTGTTGGCAATCTCCGGTGCCGCGCCCTAACGTCTCCTGCAACTTTTTGGACTAGCTGAGCGGCTGCGGCACGTCCCTGGGCTCAGATCGCGCACTGGTGGTGAGGAGACCTTCACCGGCCCGGCGGTAGCATTGGCGTTCCCCTTCCTCAGCCTTCGTCGAGCTTTTCCCCGCATTGCAAGCCGATCGGCGCGGCCGACGCTGCCCGGGGAAGCTGCGGTCTTCGCGGCCTTCTTGGCGGCGCTCGTCTGGGCGCCGCTGTGGTACGGCGGTAACGACCGCCTCGCTTTCGGCGTCGACGCCATAGTGTTTCCGGCTTTGGCCGCAGCGCACGAGATATTGCAGGTCGGCCACGAGCGGGCCACTCCGAGGGCTTTTCAGGGCGTCGCCATCCCTGCGGCATTGTTCTTTGCGGTGGTGCTCTGGATCCTGTTCCAGATGTCGCACGGGGCCCCCGCGCCGTTCGTCAATCCGATTTGGGGCATAACCGAGGAAGCGCTCGGCCGCGGCATTGTCGGCAGCATCAGCGTCGATCCGGAGCTGACTGCGCGGGCGCTGGTTCGACTGCTGACGGATGCGAGCGTCTTCTGGCTGGCGCTGCGGCTCGGCCGCGAGCGTTCGGCAGCCCTCGTCGCCGGCGTCGCCGCGATCGGCTGCGCCTATGCCGCCTACGGTCTTGTCGCGGCAGCGTTTCCCGAATTCCCGCGGCTGCCCCATACCGCGTTTGACAGGGGTTATGTTGCCTCGACCTTCGTCAACCGCAACGACTATGCCGCGTATGCCGGCGTCGGCCTTATCGCCATGGTGGCGCTGCTGTCCGGTCACTGCCGGGTCCACATCGCCGGCGTCGCGCCAATGCGCGCGCGGCTCGGCGCCGCGATCGAGGCAAGCGTCGGCCGGGGGGCGGCGCTGGTTGGCGGATGCTGGCTGATGCTCGCCGCGCTGCTGCTGACGGGGTCGCGCGGCGGGATCATCGCCTCCGGCGCCGGGCTCATGGTATTCGCGCTCATGCGTCGCCGCCGTTCGGCTCGCTCCTCCCTGCCGTGGGCGATCGGGCTGATCGTCATAGCGGTCGCCGTCTGGGTCTTCGGCGGCGTCGTCGGCGGCAAGCTGGCGGAAGGCGGCGTATCGGATGCGAACCGGTTGGCGGTCTACGACCTGACGCTTCAGTCGATCCGCGACCGGCCGCTGTTGGGGTGGGGCTACGGCACCTTCCGGGACGTATTCCCGATGTATCGGGACCGGTCGATCAGCGTCCTCGGGACATGGTCCGAGGCGCACAACACCTATCTCGAAGTCTTGCAGGGCCTCGGCCTCGTCTTCGGTCCGCTGCTGATCCTCTGCGTCGCGCTGCCGGCGTTCCGGTGCGTGCAGCGCGCAAGGCGGCGGCGCGATGAGCTCGCCCCCGCCGTCGCCGCTGGCGCCGCTGCGCTCATCGGCACCCATTCGATGATCGATTTCAGCGTGCAGATCCCGGCCGTCGCCATCACTTTCATGACCCTTCTCGGCGCCGGCGCTGCCGAGTGGCACGACGGCGAATGACCGAGGCGACATCCGCGCCCGCGGCGCCGTACCGCGCACGGGAGGCTGAAGCGGAAGCCGGTTTCGAACTGCGGGATGCGCTGAGCTTCGCGTGGCGGCACTGGAAGCTCATGATCTCGGTGGCGGGCCTCGCCGTTTTCCTCGGCGCGGTTTACCTGCTGCAGCAGACGCCGATCTACATCGCCACCGCTCAGGTATTGCTCGACCGGCAACCCGAGAAGACGCCCGGGCTCGACGGCATCGCCAATGCCATCAGTCTCGACTCGGCGATGCTGGAAAACCAGATCGCGATCATCCAGTCCGCCGCCTTCCTGCGCCGCGTCGCCGAGCGCGCTCACCTGACGGCCGAGACCATCTCGCCGCGCGGACGCCCGCAGACTTCACTTTTCTCGCCGCTGGTGCGGCTCCTGCAACGGCAGGCGGAGGACGCCCCCGGGTCAAAGCCGATGCCGACGGACGAGATGCGCACGGTCGCGGCGCTGAAGGCGGCATTGCGCGTTTCGCGCGCGTCTCGCGACGGCTACGTGCTCGACATTTCCATCGCCTCGACAAGTCCCGGCCGCGCCGCCGAACTCGCGAACGCCATAGCCGATACGTATCTCGTCGACAAGCTGGACACCCGCTACGAGGCCGCCAGGCGCGCTTCCGCTTGGCTCAGCGACCGGCTCGTCGGGCTGCGCAAGCAGGTGCAGGAGTCGGAGGAGGCCGTCGTTTCGTTCCGCGCCGCGCATGGCTTGGTACAGAGCGGCGGCGTGACCCTGGACGAGCAGCAGCTGGCGAAGCTCAACGCGGCGTTGATCGACGCGAAGGCCGACCTCGCGCAAAAGAAGGCACAGGTGCAGCAACTGGCCGCGCTGCAAGCGAGGGGCGGCAATCTCGGCGATCTGCCCGCCATCTCCGAAGGCGGCAGCCTCGGAAATTTGCGGCAGCAGGCGGCGGAGCTTTCCGCCAAGGAGGCCGATCTTCTGACCCGCTACAGCACCGCGCATCCGCTCGTCGTCAATGTCCGGGCCCAGCTCGGCGACGTGAAGCGGAGCATCGCGGCGGAGGTGCAGCGGCTCGCGGCGAGCGTGCGCAACCAATATGAACTGGCGCTGGCACGGGTGGGCTCCCTGGAGACGTCGCTGCGGCGGGCGTCCGGTCAAAGCAGCCTCGACGACGCGACCGCGATCCAGCTGCGCGACCTCGAACGCACCGCGGCGGTCAACAAGGCGCTGTTCGAGGATTTTCTGAAGGACGCCAAGATAGCCGGCGAGCAGGCCACATTCGAGCCGCAGGACGTCAGGATCATCACCCCTGCCGCACCGCCGACGGTCGCGGCCTATCCGCGCCGAGGACGGTTCATGACGCTCAGCTTGTTCTTGGGGCTGCTGGCCGGGATCGGCGCCGCGGCGGCGAAGGACAAATTGCAATCCGGCTTCATGACGCCCAAGCAGGTCGAGGATGTGCTCGGGCTGCCGGTGCTAGCGTCGCTGTACCGTCTAGCTCAGGCCGATCTCAAGCTGGAAGGGCGGCCGGTCGCAATCTATCGGATCCCGGCGGTGAAGCCGCTGTCGCGGCATGCCGAAGCAATCCGCACGTTGCGCAGCGGGGTGCATATGAGCGACGTCGACCGGCCGCCGGTAGTGGTGCAGGTGACGTCGGCCGTGCCCGGTGAGGGCAAGACCACGATTGCCTTGTCGCTGGCGGCTTCCGCGGCGGCCGCGAAATTGCGGACTCTGCTCGTCGACGCGGATTTGCGCCATCCGACGGTGTCGCAGGTCTGTTTTCCGGCGGGTGCGGTCGGCCTTGTCGACGTGCTGCTCGGCGACGTTGCGGCGGCAGAGGCCGTCGCCTTTTGGGAAGAGGCGGGACATTGGGTCCTCGGCGCCGGCAACCACGCCCAAAGCCCGCCCGACCTCCTCGGTTCGGAGCGCATGCGGGCGCTGGTTGCGGAGTTTCGGGAAGACTACGACCTCGTCATTCTCGACACGCCGCCTGTCGGCCCCGTCAGCGATCCGGTCGTCGTCTCGCGCCTGAGCGACACCGCGGTGCTGGCGGTGCGCTGGGGGGCGACGGCGCGGGAGATGGTGAAGCAGGCGGTCGTGCAGCTTTCACCGCACTGCAAGATCGCCGGCGTCGCCCTCAATCAGGTACAGGAGCGCCGGGCGGAGAAATACGGCAAATACGCATACGCGTTCTACTACGGGCGCCGTCATTACAAGAATTATTACAGCGGCTAGGAACCGGTGCATTATTTCTCTTCCGCAGCCGTCATCGCCGTCTGTCTGTTCCAGATGGTTGCGGGTTGGTCCGTGGTTTCTGCGCCCTCGTACCCTTCGGTGGCCGGAGCCGGAGACGCGGCGGCCGTCGAAGAGCGGCTGATTGCCCGGCCGTTGTCGGCGAGCGACTGGCTGTCGCTGGCTGCCGCCCGGCTGGACGAGGATAAGCCTTATGGAACCGTGCTGGCGGCTCTGCATATGTCTTTCGTCACCGGTCCCAACGAAGGGTCGGTCATGTGGCAGCGCGGCGTCTTCGGATTGATGCAATGGGAGTTCCT
>Ga0070739_10002002_pt1 | contig 28628 bp, 21 predicted proteins | sample Coa_R1_7_FD_66445 | JGI IMG/M metagenome (GOLD analysis project Ga0070739, IMG submission 66445) | Surface soil microbial communities from Centralia Pennsylvania, which are recovering from an underground coalmine fire - Coalmine... | ecosystem: Environmental > Terrestrial > Soil > Unclassified ...
CCCATCTCGTAGGTCTGCCCCGTCAATGCGCACCGCCAGGTGCCGGCCGGAAGCGCGAGGGCCGTGCCGCGCCAGCCGCCGAGCCGGTCCAGGGTCGCCGGCAGCCTGGTAGCGATCGCGGCTACCCGGTCCCCGCGCAGAAAGGCGAGCACGTGGTCGGCGGCCGGTCCCGTCGAGAAGAGCGGGGTCTGATTCGCCCGGGCGCCGAACCACTGCGGATGGTCGCGCCGCAACCGGAGGGCACGGCTGACGACCAGCAGCTTCGCGTCTGAAAGCGTCTCCGTGGTGACCGATTCGCTCGTGTCCAGGGCGTCCAGGGCGTCGAGGCGCGAGGCCAGGCCGGAGAAGTCGACCGGGCGGCGGTTGTCCGGATCCACCAGTGCTTGGAAGTCGATCTCTGAGCCCTGATACACGTCGGGCACGCCGGTCATGGTGAGCTGGAGCAGCTTCTGCGCGAGGCAGTTCGCCGCGGCGTACTGCGTCACGCGCCCGGCGAAGCGCTCGATCTCGCCGCGTAGCTCCTCGTCGTTCAAGACCAGCCTGGTGAAGTCCAGCACGGCCGTCTCGTAGGGCTCGTTCGGCGCGGTCCACGACGTGTGCACCTTCGCCTCGCGTACCGCCTTCGCCAGGTAAGGCAGCAGCCTGTCTTCGCCGATCGGCCAGCACGCGACCAAGGTTTGCCAGAGCAGGTATTTAAGCTCAGCGTCAGGGTATTGTTCGTCGCTCGCGGCCAGATCTTCGGAAGCGCTGGCGCGGGCGAGTTCGTCCGCGCGCGCCTGCCAGCCGGCCACTGCCGCCGCCCACTCCTCCGGCAGCTCGGACAGCACCGCGAGGCGGGCGCGCACGTCCTCGGAACGCTTGGTGTCGTGCGTGCTCAGCGTGGTCATCGCGGTCGGGTGCCGCGTCTGGCGCAGCGCGCAGAACAGATGGAAATCGGCGGGGGAGAGGGCCGGGCTGGCCGGGTCGGCGCCCACGTCCGCGGCCATCGGCAGCGCGCTCCAGCGGTACGTCGCGGTGTCCTCCACACCCTTGGCCGCGACCGCGCCGCAGACCTGTTGGAACCTGACCTGGAACTCGTCGCGCAGTTGATCGCGCGGCCCGATCCGGCCGAGTGCCAGGTCCCGCACCACGGCGAGCGTGTCGTACCGGTCCTCGGGCAGCGTCGCAGCGGCCTGCGCAGCCGCGGCCTCCAGCAGCTTGATCGACTCGGCGGGTGCCGGTTCGCCGGGCACGACGTACGCGCGGTACACGGGCAACGCGGCGAGCAGCGCCATGGCCGAATCGCGCAGCGCGGAGTGCGTGTGGTCGTAGAGGTCGATGTCGGTGCGGCAGATCGCGGCAAGCAGTTCGGTGAGCCGGTCAAGTTCGGCGTGGAGCACCTGGTCCAGCACGTGCGCCTTGGACTGCGCGACCACCGCGGCGAAGTCCTCCGGCATGTTGGTCAGCCCGGCGTGCAGCGCAGTGAGCCGGGATGCGCCGGCGGCGTCGGTGAGCACCGCGGTCAGGGCCCGCAGCGCGTCGTATCCGGTGCTGCCCGCGCACGGCCAGTCCTCGGGCATGGTCTCGTCCGGAGCGAGGATCTTCTCCGCGACGATCCATTTGCCCGGAGCGGCCGCCGCGAGCCGGCGCAGGTAGCCGCGCGGGTCGGCCAGCCCGTCCACGTGGTCGATGCGCAGCCCGTCGAGCACGCCGTGCTCCAGCAGGTCGAGCAGCAGCCGGTGCGTCGCGTCGAAGACCGCCGGATCCTCCACCCGCAGCGCGATGAGGGTACTGATGTCGAAGAAGCGGCGATATCCGGGCTCCTCCACCGCCACCCGCCAGTATGCGAGCCGGTAGTGCTGCGCCGTCACCAGCTCGGCCAGCGGAAGTTTCTCGGTACCCGGACGCAGCGGGAACACGTGGTCGTAGTAGCGCAGCACCGGCGCGGATTCGGGCACTGCCGGGTCGCCGGCCGGATCGATCTTCAGCTCGCCGGCATGCAGGCACTCGCCGATGCGGTGGCCGAGCACCGGCAGCAGCACCGCACCGCCCTGTGCTGACCAGTCGATGTCGAACCAGCTGGCGAACGGCGAGTCGGAGCCGTCGCGCAGCACCGACCACAGCGCCCGGTTGCCCGACTCGGGCACCGGCATCCCCATGTGGTTCGGCACGATGTCCGCGATGGCGCCCATGCCGTGCCGGTGCAGCTCGGCGACCAGGCGGCGCAGGCCCTCCTCGCCGCCCAGCTCGGTGTTGATCGTGGTGTGGTCGACCACGTCATAACCGTGCGTTGAGCCGGGCGCGGCCTGGAGGATCGGCGAAAGGTACGCATGCGTAACGCCGAGCCGATGCAGGTAAGGCACCACGGCTACCGCGTCGTTGAACGTGAACGCCGGAGACAGCTGTAGCCGATACGTGCTGACCGGTGTCGCGCTATTGCCGAATGTCGTGCTGTCAGCTGACACGTCGCAGCACCGTCACCGAGCGAGACTCGATCATCGTGGTCGAGCCGGGCTTGAGCAGCGGCCGGTCGCTGTATACCGGCATCGCGGTGTCCAGCACGCTCTCCCAAAGCTCGCCATAGTCCACAGGCGGCAGCGTAAACGGCAGCGGCTCGTGATGCGCGTTGAACAGCAGCAGGAAGGAATCGTCGCGCACCTGCTCGCCGCGCGTGTCTGGTTCTGCGATGGCGTTGCCGTTGAGGAACACGGTCATCGTCTTGGCGTAGCCGGTCTCCCAATGACGCGCCGTCATCACCACGCCGAACGGCGTAAACCACTGGATGTCCGGCAGGGTGCTGCCGGTGTGCTTGAGGATCCCGCCCTGGAAGAACCGGCGGCGGCGAAAGACCGGGTGCGCCGCCCGCAGCTTGGCCACCTTCCGGGTGAACTCAAGCAGCGTCTCGTGCTCGCGCGCCCCTTCCCAGTCCACCCAGCTCAGCTCGTTGTCCTGGCAGTAGGCGTTGTTGTTGCCGTGCTGGGTGCGGCCGAGCTCGTCGCCGTGCAGGATCATCGGCACGCCCTGGGACAGCAGCAGCGTGGCGATGAAGTTGCGCTTCTGCCGCTCCCGCAGCGCCAGCACCTCCAGGTCCTCGGTCGGGCCCTCGGTCCCGCAGTTCCAGGAGCGGTTGTGCGACTCGCCGTCCCGGTTGTCCTCGCCGTTGGCCTCGTTGTGCTTGTCGTTGTAGGAGACCAGGTCGTGCAGCGTGAACCCGTCGTGCGCGGTCACGAAGTTGATCGAGGCGATCGGCCGCCGGCCGTCGTCCTGGTACAGGTCGGAGGAGCCGGTCAGCCGGGAGGCGAACTCGGCCAGGGTGGCCGGCTCGCCGCGCCAGAAGTCGCGCACGGTGTCCCGGTAGCGGCCGTTCCACTCGGTCCACAGCGGCGGGAAGCCGCCCACCTGGTAGCCGCCCTCGCCCAGGTCCCAGGGCTCGGCGATCAGCTTGACCCGGGAGACCACCGGGTCCTGCTGCACCAGGTCGAAGAAGGCGGAGAGCCGGTCCACCTCGTGGAACTGCCGGGCCAGCGTCGCGGCCAGGTCGAAGCGGAAGCCGTCGACGTGCATCTCGGTGACCCAGTACCGCAGCGAGTCCATGATCAGCTGCAGCACGTGCGGATGGCGCATCAGCAGGCTGTTGCCGGTGCCGGTGGTGTCCACGTAGTAACGCCGGTCGTTCTCCGCCAGCCGGTAGTAAGCCGCGTTGTCGATGCCGCGGAAGGAGAGGGTCGGGCCCAGGTGGTTGCCCTCGGCGGTGTGGTTGTAGACCACGTCGAGGATGACTTCGATGCCGGCCTGGTGCAGCGAGCGCACCATCGCCTTGAACTCCTGTACCTGTTCGCCGCGCCGCCCGGTGGCCGCGTAGCCGTTGTGCGGGGCGAAGAAACCGATGGTGTTATAGCCCCAGTAATTGCGCAATCCGGAGGACACCAGCCGCTCGTCGTGCACGAACTGGTGCACTGGCATCAGCTCCACGGCGGTGACCCCGAGCGCGAGCAGGTGGTCGACGATGACCGGATGCCCGAGTCCCGCGTAAGTGCCGCGCAGCTCCTCGGGGATGTCCGGGTGGCGCATCGTCAGGCCCTTCACGTGGGCCTCGTAGATGACCGTCTCGTGGTACGGCGTGCGCGGCCTGCGCTCGTAGCCCATGCCGCCGTCCCAGTCGAAGTACGGATTCACCACGACCGAGCGCATCGTGTACGGCGCCGAGTCCGCGTCGTTGCGCGAGTCGGGATGGCCGAAGCGGTAGCCGAACAGCGCCTCGTTCCACTCCACCTCGCCGTCGAAGGCGCGCGCGTACGGGTCGAGCAGCAGCTTGTTCGAGTTGAAGCGCAGGCCGGCGCGGGGCCGGTGCGGTCCGTGCATCCGGTAGCCGTAGCGCTGGCCGGGGCCGACCCCCGGCAGGTAGGCGTGGTGCACGAAGGCGTCCACCTCGCGCAGCCGGACGCGTTCCTCCTCGCCCTTGTCGTCGAAAAGGCACAGCTCGACACGGTCCGCCGTCTCGGAGAAGACCGCGAAATTGGTGCCCGCGCCGTCGTAGACGGCGCCGAGCGGATAACCGAAGCCCGGCCAGATCTGAGTCACGCCGAAGCCCCCCTTTCCCTCGTTCTCGGGTTGGCTATTCGGCGACCACGAGGCCGGGCGTACGGTCCCAGCCGGCCAGCTTGAGCAGCTGGCGCTGGGGGACCGCCAACGAGCGGGCGATCAGCTTGCGGTCCTGCGCGGCGAGCCGGCGGGCCGCGCGGACCATCGCGAGCAGGCCTTCGGGGCAGGCGGCGCGCAGTCCGCCGAGGTTCACCGAGACGTTGCCCTGCACGCGCGCGGCGGCCTGGTCGAGGGCGCGGGCGAAGGCGTCGACGTCGGATAGGTCCAGTACGCCGGAAACGCTCAGTCCGGGCGGATCGGTGGTCGAGGTGAGGACGAGGGTGTCCTTGCCGATGGTGCCGACCATGGGCGCTTGTGCTCCGTCCTGTCGCTCGGCTGTTCCCGTGGAGCTGCGGCTCGATGGGCCACGCCGAGAAGGTGAAGCCGCATACCCGGGCCGGCGCGGCGGAAACGGTCTCGGCGGCGTGCAACTTTCCCGGCGCGCCGCGGCCGCGCGCCGCGCCGGGGACGCGAACGCCGCTGATGAGCAGGCCTGCCGGGATATCCGCCTGGAGTGGGATCGGCATACCGCCGTTGACGTACGAAACCGGGTTCGTGACTCTCACGGCGGCACGGCCGCGCGCTAGGCGCGGTGAGCGAGCCGGTGACGGCGGTCGGAGGAGTCATGCGAGCACGAGTACCACTCTTTGAGTCCGAAGAGGCTCGAACACGGGGGCGGCACAGAATCGCGGCCGGATCAAGGCGGGCGGCACCGGGCCGGACGGTCCGGATCGGCTCTCGCCGCGTGCCGCTGCTGCGCACCCTGGTCGCCGGGGTCACCGCCACCGCCACGGCCGCGGTCACCGCGCTGGCGCTGGTGCCCTCCGCGCGCGCCCTCTCGACGAACGGCGAGTTCGACTACGCCGAGGCACTGCAGGACTCGATGCTGTTCTACGACATCCAGCGCTCCGGGCAGCTGCCGCCGGACAACCCGGTGGACTGGCGCGGCGACTCCGACCTGTCCGACGGCGCGGACCACGGCGTCAACCTCACCGGCGGCTACCACGACGCCGGCGACCTGGTGAAGTTCGGCCTGCCCGAGGCCTACTCGATGACCATGCTCGCGTGGGGACTGGTCGATTACGGCCAGGGCTACGCCGCGGCCGGCCAGACCCAGGCGGCGCTGTCCAACCTGCGCTGGGGCGACGACTACATCCTCTCCGCCTTCACCGGACCGACCACCTTCTACGGCCAGGTCGGCGACGCGAGCACCGACCACTCCTACTGGGGCCCGGCCGAGACCAACCCGAACACCCGGCCCTCCTACGCCATCACCGCCTCCTGCGCGGGCGCCGACCTGGCCGGTGAAGCTGCCTCCGCGCTGGCCGCCTCCTCGGTCGCGTTCAAGACCGCGGACCCGAAGTACTCCGCGCAGCTGGTCACCCAGGCGCAGAGCCTGTGGAGCTTCGCGAACAACTACCGCGGCAAGTACAGCGACTGCATCACCGGCGCGCAGAGCTACTACACCTCGTACAGCGGCTACTGGGACGAGATCGTGCAGGGCGCCATCTGGCTGTATCGCGCGACCGGAACCGCCAGCTGGCTGAACACCGCCGAGACCGACTACGCGAACCTGCCGCTGGCCAGCCAGTCCACGCTGCACGAGTACAGCTGGACGATCAACTGGGACGACGTCAGCTACGCCGACTACATCCTGCTGGCCGAGCTCACCGGCCAGGCGCAGTACGTCGGCGACGCCGAGCGCTTCCTGGACTGGTGGACCACCGGCGTGAACGGCTCGAAGGTCAGCTACTCGCCCGGCGGCGAGGCCTTCCTGGACCAGTGGGGCTCGCTGCGGTACTCCGCCAACGCCGCGTTCGCAGCCCTCGAATTCAGCGACTATCTGACCTCGAACGGCCTCGACGCGACCCGCGCCGCCACCTACCACAGCTTCGCCGTCGGACAGATCAACTACATCCTCGGCGACAACCCCAACCACGAGAGCTACGAGGTCGGCTTCACCAACGGCGGCGCCAACAGCAAATGGCCGCAGTTCCCGCACCACTCCACCGCGCACGACCCGTGGTCCAACAACCTGAGCACCCCGGCGCAGACCCGGCACCTGGCCTACGGCCTGCTGGTCGGCGGCCCGACGAGCGCGAACGACGCGTTCACCGACGACCGCACGCAGTATCAGTACACTGAAGGAGCGCTGGACTACAACGCGCTGTTCTCCGGCGCGCTGGCCAGGCTCACCCAGCAGTACGGCGGCACGGTAGCCGCCAACTTCCCGAAGGCCGAGCTTCCGGACGGCCCGCAGGAGTACATCCAGGCCGCGATCAACAACCAGGGCTCGAACTTCATCGAGATCAAGGCACTGATCAACAACCAGTCGGCCTGGCCGGCCAGGCCGATGCCGAACGCCAGCTTCCGCTACTACTTCACGCTCGACGCCGGCGAATCCGCCTCCCAGGTCACGTTGCAGTCCTCGTACAACCAGTGCCAGGCGCCCAGCGCGCCGACGCAGTACTCCGGCAGCACCTACTACATCACGATCTCCTGCTCGAACCTCGACCTCGAACCGGACGGCGAGGCCGACTACACCAACATCGACTACCAGGCGCAGGTGCAGTTCAGGCTGACCTTCCCCGCCGCGCACAACCCGGCCGAGGACTGGTCCTTCCAAGGCATCCCGACCACGACCAACGCCACACCGGTCACCGTCGGGGACATCCCGCTCTACTCCGGCAACACGCTGGTATGGGGCAGCGCGCCGAGCAGCACGACGCGGCCCGGCACGCCCGGGGCGCTGACTGCGGGCGCCGTCACCTCGACCGGCGCGACGCTCAGCTGGACGGCGTCGACCGCAGGCGGCAACGCGCTGGCCGGGTATGACGTGTACACCTCGGCCGGCACCCTGGTCGCGACCGTCAACGCGTCGACGACCTCGTACAAGGTGACCGGTCTCAACCCGAACCGCACCGCGCCCTACGGCTACTTCGTCACGGCCGTCGACACGCAGGGCGAGAGCTCGGCGGCCTCGAACGTCGCGCAGTTCATCACCTCCGGCAACACCTCGCTGACGGCCTCGGCGAGCACCGCGCCCTCGGCTCCGGGCACGCTGCTGGCCTCCTCGGTCGGCAGCAGCGGCGCGACGCTGACCTGGTCCGCCTCGACGCCGGGCAGCAGCGCGGTGTCCGGGTACGACGTGTATCAGCTCTCGCCGACGCCGAAGCTGGTCGCCACCACGGCCGCGACGGCGACTTCGTACTCGCTCACCGGCCTGGCCGCCGGGACCGAATACGCATACGAAGTGGCCGCGCTCGACGCGGCGGGCCGGATCTCGCCGGTACTGCAGGCGGCGGCGTTCACCACGCTCGCGTCCGGGGCCAGCCCCTCGCCGAGCGCCTCGGCCAGCGCCAGCCCGACCGCTTCCGCGTCAGCCAGCCCGTCGGCCTCGCCCTCGCAGTCCCCGTCGGCCAGCCCGTCCCCGTCCGCGTCGCCTTCCGCCAGCTCGACCGGTTCGGGCGGCGGGAAGTGCGTCGCGACCTACACCCTGGTCAGCAGTTGGCCCGGCGGCTTCCAGGCCTCGGTCACGATCGCCAACAACGGCAGCGCGGCCATCAACGGCTGGACGATCACGTGGACCTTCCCCGGCGACCAGAAGATCGGCCAGATATGGAGCGCCGGATACACGCAGACCGGAGAGCAAGTCACCGCGACCAACCTCTCCTACAACGGGACGATCGCTCCCGGAAGCTCGGTGAACTTCGGCTTCACCGGCAGTTACACCAACAGCGATGCATCGCCGACCTCGTTCACCGTGAACGGCGCCGGATGTCCGTAGTCCCTCTCCGATAACCCACACGAGGGCCGTTCCCGACCAGCGTCGGGAGCGGCCCTCGAGGTTGTACCTTCACGCGGGGTACAGAGTTCTTACCTGCGGCGCGGCGTTAGAACAGCGCCGGCTGAGCCTCCTGAGCCAGCTGCAGCGCCTGCTGCGGGAACCACGCGCCCGCGGCCGGGTCGTTCAGGCCCCACAGCGGGTCGAAGAGCTGCTGGCTCGCCGCGTCGGTCGGCCAGCCCGGCTGCGTGTACGCGGTGTAGTCCCACGCGCGCACACCGCCCGCCGCGTCGCACTGACCGTCCGACTGGCCCGGGATCTTCACCCACAGGTACGCGTCCAGCAGCGGGACGCCGGTCCGCGCGGTCGGGCGCAGTCCGAGCCCCGACGCGGGCGGGTTGCACCAGTTGCCGGCGGCCAGCTTGGAGACCACGCTGGCCGGCTGGTTGTACGGCGCGGCGGCGTAGGCCTGCATGTTGTTCGGGCCCTTGCCGTTGCGGCTGGTGTCGATGACGAAGTGCGTGCTGGCCACCGCGTCGCCCATGTTCTGCGCGTACCACTGGGTCGTCAGGTTCCAGGTGCTGAAGTCGTTCGGGTTCGCCGGGTAGTACTGGCTCGCGCAGTTGCTCGGCTGGTTGTAGGACCAGTTGTTCGGATCGGTGACCATGGCGATGCAGTCCGAGATCCAGGTGCCGTAGTCGAGCAGCTGCGGGTCCGCCTGGTAGTTGGAGACGTTGAGGAAGAAGCCCTGCGCCTGCTGCACGTCCCCGGCCAGCAGCCGTTGCGCCATGGTGCCGACCGACTGCCACGCGCTGTGCGTGCCGTCGAGGTACACGCTGGCGCCGGGGTCCTTCTCCAGAGCCGTCACCGCGTAGTCGATCTCGGCGATGCGCTCGGCGTCGGTGAAGGGATAGGTGGTGGAGGGCAGGCCGCAGTTGGACGGCATGTTGCCCAGCGCGTCCGGCTCCAGGATCACCACGGCCCGCGCGTGGCCGATCCCGGCGGCCAGACCGTCGATCCAGGCCTGATAGGCGGCCTGGTCAAGCGCACCGCCCGCGGAGTACTGCGAACAGTCGCGGCCCGGGATGTCGTAGGCGACCAGGACCGGCACCGCGCGCTGCAGCGCTGCCTGCCGGATCGTGTCGTGCGCCTGCTTCTGGACGTCCGCGGGCGTGCCGCTGGTGAACCAGACGGCCTGCGGCGTGGTGGCCATCCGGGCCAGCAGCGCGGCGTCCCGCCAGTCTCCGTCGCGCAGCAGCTGCTTGATCTGCGTGACGGCGCCTGCGGAAGGCGGCGGGATGAAGAACCGGGTGTCCGCCGACAGGCTGTGCCCGGACGCGGACGACGGGACTGCGGTCGAGGCCGAAACCGTGGTGTCGGCGGCGGCGAGCCCTGGTGCGGCGGCCACGCTCGCGGCGCCCAGCGCGAGGGCGGTGAGCCCGTGCCACGCGCGGCGGCCAGTTCGTGGGAACAAGACGACTCCCCTTTGAACAAATGGATGAAGACCGGACGGCCTGTCGGCGGTGCGTTCGCGCGATCGGCACCGCACGCGGTCGGCGCGCGTGCGTGTCCAACGGCGGCCGAAAGGCGGTTCGAACTAGGTAGCGGCCTGAAGCTACGCACTGGCCGCGGCAAGTCAACGCCGGATGATTGAGCGCTCAGACAGCGATTTCGGCCGCTTCCCGCGCGACCAGCCGCACCCGGCCGGCGCGCCCAGGCGAGCGATCCGGCTCGCCGTGAAAGTTTCATTTCCGGCCCGTCACGAATGCATCCGGCCCGAGTGGCAAAGAGGAGGGCCGGAATCGGGCCGGAGTTGGTGAGAAATAGTGTGGGCTACTGACGGTACGACGTTGGTCGATCGGTATCTGCTCGAGGCCCGGCTCGGGCGCGGCGGCATGGGCAGCGTGTGGCGGGCGCGGGATCTGGTGCTGGGCCGGCAGGTGGCGATCAAGCTGACCGACCGCGCCGGGGCGGGGCGCGGTTCGGCCGAGCGGCGGCTGCGGCGCGAGGCGATGGTCATCGGCAGTCTGACGGAACGTCGGTTGGCCAGGGTCTACGACTACTTCGAGACCGACGACGGCTCGTTCATCGTGATGGAGCTGGTGCACGGCGAGAGCCTGTCCGCGCGGATCAAGCGTGAGGGCCGGCTGCCGCTGGCCGAGGCGGTGTGGATCGTCGCCGAGTGCGCGGAGGCACTGCACGCCGCGCACCGCGCCGGGGTCGTGCACCGCGACGTGAAGCCGTCCAACATCATGCTCACCGGGTCCCGGGGCGCGGCGCAGGACGGCAGCCCGGCGCAGGACATCAAGATCGTCGACTTCGGCATCGCCGCACGCACTCGTCCGGCGCCCAGCCGCAATCCCCGCGCGCAGGACGCGGTGGATATCGAAACCGAGACGATGACGGGGAACATCGTCGGCACCATCGCCTACCTCGCGCCCGAGCGCATCTCCGGCGCGCCCGACAGCCCGGCCGCCGATCTCTACTCGCTCGGGGTGCTGTTCTACCAGCTGCTTTCCGGGCGTCTGCCCTTCGAGGCCAGCGAACCGATCGCGGTGCTGTGCGCGCACGCCGACGGCCGTGCGGCGCCGCTGCCCGCCGACATACCGCCGCCGGTCGCCGAGCTGTGCTTGCGCCTGATGGCGCGTGATCCGGCGGACCGGCCGCCCTCCGGTGCGGCGGCCGCGGCGGAGCTGCGCGCGCTCGACGTCGAGCACCCGGAGCGGCTCTGGCCGCAGCGCTTCCCCGCCGCCGAGCGTGGCAAGGCTCTGGTATCCATGCTGCGGACCGGTGCCGGGCAGCGCGTGGGACGGCAGGCGAAGGCAGTGGTCGCCGCCGCATCGGTAGCGACGATGGCGACGGTCGGCTGCACCGCGTGGCTCGTGGCGGGATTCGGCAACCAGGCCGCTGCTGGTACGACGCAGCCGAACACGATCACGCATTCGGCCAGCCCGACCTCCACCGGTCCCGGCTCCGCGCACGTGGTCTCGGCCGTCGTACCGCCGAGTCACTCGTCCGCTCCCGTGGCGCACTCCGTCCCGGTTCAGCCGAAGGGCGGCGCGCCCGCGAAGAAGGGCGGCGCGGGCGGAGGCGACGCGGGGGACGGTGGCGGGCCGGCGCACGGCAAGCACAAGGGCCACGACTGATCACGCCCGCCTCGGGGATGTAATTTTCGCGCCCGGCGAACAGCCGCCTCACCGCCACCTGTTGACGCGCGGGAAAACAGGTCGCATACTCCCAGTTGCCTGTTCCGGAAACGTTTCCGGAACCTCCGTACGCGCCGCCATCGCAGAACCCACCCGGCGGCGTGAAATCACGTCGCGGTCAGGCCGGCCACGCACCGCTGCGCGTCCGGCCCGCGGCGTCACCCCCACCCACCCGCAGTGCTTATCTCTCGCGCAGGAGCAAGGATGCTTCGACCTGCACTCAGACGCCGCCGCGTCGCCCTGGCCATCGCCGCCGCGCTCGCCCCGATCGCCGCGGCCACCGCGGTGCTGGTGTTGCCCGGCGCCGCTTCGGCCGCCGTGCCCGCCCCGCCCTCCGGCTGGACCACCGTGTTCAGCGACGACTTCAACGGCGCCGCGGGGACCGGCCTGAACACCGCCAACTGGCTCTACGACCTCGGCACCAGCTATCCGGGCGGCGCCGCGAACTGGGGCACCGGCGAGGTGGAGAGCGAGACCAACTCCACCGCGAACGTCTACCAGGACGGCGCGGGCCACCTGGTGATCAAGCCGATTCAGAGCGGCGGCTCGTGGACCTCGGGCCGGGTGGAGACCCAGCGCACCGACTTCGCCGCCCCGGCCGGCGGCGAAATGGAGATCACCGCCTCGATCGAGCAGCCGAACCCGGCCGCCGGTGTCGGCTACTGGCCGGCGTTCTGGGCGCTGGGCGCGGCCGCGCGGCCGGTGGGCGCGACCAACTGGCCGAGCATCGGCGAACTCGACGTCATGGAGGACGTCAACGCCCTGAGCGAGGTCTCGCACACGCTGCACTGCGGCGTGGACCCCGGCGGCCCGTGCAACGAGACCACCGGCATCGGCAGCGGCCTGCTCGCCTGTAGCGGCTGCCAGACCGGTTACCACACGTACTCGGTGATCGTGGACCGGCGCACGGCCGGCGCCGAGCAGCTGCGCTTCTACACCGACGGCGCGCTGCAGCTGACCGTCAATCAGAGCCAGATGGACGCGACCACCTGGGCCAACGCCGTCGACCACGGCTTCTTCATCATCCTGAACGTGGCGATCGGCGGCGCGTACCCCAACGCGATCTGCGGCTGCACCTCGCCGAATTCGGCCACCAGCTCCGGGGCCGGGATGAGCGTGGACTACGTAGCGGTCTACCAGACCAGCGGTTCGACCTCCTCGCCCTCCGCCTCGCCCTCGGCCAGCCCGTCGTCCACCGGCGGCAGCGGCGGCGGAACCTCCTGCACCACCACGGCCACGTCGAACATCTCAGCGGACTGCTACAACGCGGCGCAGGGCGCGGTGACGGTGAGCGCGGCGAGCGGCGACACCAATCCGTCCGGCGTCGACGGCAACCAGGTACCGCAGCTGACCAACGGCGAGTATCTGGAATACAACAACGTCAACTTCGGCAGCACCGGTTCGACCCAGTTCGACGCCAGGGTCGCCTCCGGGGCCGCGGGCGGCGTCAGCGGCCTGGTGAACGTGGTGCTCGACAATCCCGCCAACGCGCCGATCGGCAACTTCGCGGTCGGCAACACCGGCGGCTGGTCGAGCTGGCGGACCATCCCGGCGAACATCGCCAAGACCACCGGCACGCACAATGTGTACCTGGAGTTCCAGTCCGGCGCCGGAGGCAATCCGCCGTTCGTCAGCCTGCACTACTTCAACTTCCCGACCAGCTGAGCAATGGGCTCATTGACCAGCTGCCCTGCTGACCTGTTGACCTGTTGACCAAGTGGCCGGCTGAACCGGCACGGAGCCGGGGTCACTGCCCGCCGGCGCCCCACACGGTGGCGGCCGCGGTGACCCCGGAATCGTCCGTCGGGAAGCCGGTGATCCGCAGCACGGCGACCTGCCGGTAGGCGGTCAGCGCGCAGATGATCTCGCCGACCGAGACGTGCTGCAGCTGCCAGGTCCCGTGCGTGAACGCGAAGTCGCGGCACTGGGTGCCGGTGGGAGTGCCGGTGCCCGTCCACAGGGCGAGGTTCTGCACGTGCGGGCTGTTGCTGGTGACCTCGGCCGCCGGCGCCGGGGACGCCTCGCGGATGTCCCCGTGGATCTCGCCGGTGGCGGGCGCTGGCGGCCTCGGGTCGAGCCACATGCCGAGGTCGGTGAACTTGATGTTCCCGCTCCACACCACGGCGTCCACCGGCGGCGGCGGGTGGCCGTCGCATCCCGGCGGAGGGACGCCCTCGCCGGGCCCGGGTCCTGGTGGCAGGCCGCCGTCGGACTGCTGCGTGGCCTGACTACTGCGCGGCGGCGCAGGACAGCGCTGGTCCGCGCTCGATGACGAGGAGCCGGAGGCGAGCGTGGTGGACGGACTGCCACTCGGTGAGACGAGGAGGGCGACGCCCGCGGCCGTGCCGACGACGGCGAGCGCCGCGGCGATTCCGATGAGGATGCGCTGTCGCCGCGGAGAGTGGCGATTGTAGTCAGGCCTGTCGGCCCGCTGCCCTATGTGCATGGAAGGTCCCTCGACGGCGTCGACCGGGTCGCCGATACCTCCCGCGGTGAGCTCGGCGAGCGCGGCGCGGTACGAACCGATGGCGAAGACGACCGGTTCGGGCAGCCAGTCCGCCGCGCTGCCCGGCGGCTCGTCGGGAGTGCACGTCTCCAGGATCTCGGCCGTGGTGGGCCGGTCGGCCGGGTTCTTCGCGAGGCAGGACTCGACGAGGGACCTGATCTGGCGCGGGCAGCCGGCCAGGTCCGGGCGCTCGTTGACGATCCGGTAGACCACCCCGAACTTCGGGCCCTCGCCGAACGCGGGCCGCCCGGTGGCCGCGTAGTGCGCCAGTGCGCCGAGCGAGAAGACGTCCCCGGCCGGCGCCGGCGGCTCGCCGAGGACCTGTTCCGGCGCGACGTACTGCGGCGAGCCGATCATCATGCCGGTGAGGGTGAGCGGCGTGGCGTCGGCGGCGCGCGCGATCCCGAAGTCGATCACGCGCAGGCCGTCCGCGCCGAGCACCACGTTCGCCGGCTTGAGGTCGCGGTGCACGATCCCGGTCTCGTGGATGGCCTGCAAGGAGGCCGCGATGCCGGACATCAGCACGATGACCGCGGACACCGGCAGCGGCCCGTACAGTTCGACCGCGTCGGCCAGCGTCGGCCCGGCGACGTACTCGGTGGCCAGCCACGGCGCCTCGGCATCCGGGTCGGCGTCCAGCAGCGGGGCGATCCCGGGCCCGGACACCTGCCGGGCCGCGCGCACCTCGTGGCCGAACCGGGAGCGGAACGTGCGGTCGTCGGCGAATTCCCGGCGCAGCACCTTCACCGCCACCGGCTGCCCGATCTCGTCGAAGGAGAGGAAGACCTCGCCCATGCCGCCGCCGCCGAGCCGGGCGCGCAGCCGGTAGCGCCCGATCTGAACGGGATCCTGGTCGCGCATGGGATCGAACATCCCGGGGGGAGCGTGCACAACCCACCTCACGTACCGGGGTTTCGAAGTCGAGCTTCGACTATATCAATCGGTCCCCGCGCCAGCCGTGTTACCTGCGAAATTGTCCGCAACCTGCAGCGTGCGCACGAGAAGAACCGGTACAAAGGTTCGGCCGCCGCCTAGATCACGCGTTTGAGCCGGGGCCTTGCGAGCACTAGAGCGGCGACCACCCGAGAGCATCAGAGCCCTGTGCCGGCGCCGCCGCCCGCGCCGAGGGTCCCGAGGAGTGTTCGCCAGTGGCGCGCCGCAGGAGCAGAACCCGTTACGGAAGAAGCCGCAGCCGTCGTTCGCGCGGCCGCCCGATGCGTTTTCAGACGGCGCTGGTCGCCGCCATCGCCATCGCGGCCGGATACGCCTACTTCAACAGCCACGGTGACCTGTTCAAGCAGCAGACGAAGCCGGGCGCCAGTGCTCAGCCGAGCGGGCAGATCCCGCCGGCGCAGAACTCCGGCTCCGCCACCGTGTTCGTTTTCTCCAACGGCGCCGAGCAGCCGAGAATCGACGACTTCATCAATTCCGCGACCAAGAGCCTCGAGATGACCATGTACGAGCTCTCCGACACCACCGCGGTCAACGACCTGGTCGCGAGGCACAGGGCAGGCGTCAACGTGCGCGTCATCCTCGACCAGGCCGAGAAATCCACCGACCAAGCCGCGTACGACACGCTCAAGGCGGCCGGAATCGGCGTCGTCTGGTCCTCCCCGTCCTTCGCCTACACACACCAGAAGACGATCACGGTAGACCAGCGCGAATCCCTGATCCTGACCGGGAATCTGACGTCCAATTACTATCCGACCGGCCGCGACTACGGAGCCTTCGACACCGACCCGCGCGACGTCGCCTCAGTAGTCAGCGTATTCGACGCCGACTACAGCCATGCAAGTACGAACCCCGACGACGCCGACGGCCTGCTCTGGTCGCCGACGACGGCCCGCTCGCGCATTCTCGACGTGATCGACCACGCGACCAAGACCCTCGACGTGGAGGGCGAGGAATTCAGCGACAGCTCGGTGGTCGACGCCATCGCGGCCCGCGCGAAGGCAGGGGTCGCGGTGCGCGTCATGGTCGAATCGCCGTCCTCCTACCGAAGCGAAATAGCCAAAGTCCTCGCGGCGGGTGGAAAAGTTTCCGGTTATTCGTCCAGCACCGGCCTCTACATCCACGCCAAGGCGGTCATCGCGGACGCCGGCCAGTCGGACGCGCGCATGGAACTCGGCTCGATGAACCTCACCTCGACCTCGCTCAGCCGCAACCGCGAGCTAGGCATCGTGCTGGACGACGCGAACGCCTGCCGCTCGATCGACGCGCAGTTCTCCTCCGACTTCGCCGGCGCTGCGCCGCAGTGAGCGCAGCCGGCGGATATTCATCCGGTTGCGGCGACGGCCTCCAGACGCCGCCGGCTTCCTGGACGACGGGTATCAGAGCGGCGATATCCCACGGCCCGGCGGTCATGAGCAGGAAGGCGTCGAGTTGGCCGGTCGCCACCAGGAGGCCGCCGTGGCAGGTGCCGGTTCCGGCGGACGGCTTCGCCGGAGGGGCCGCGCGCGCGGCGGGATCGACGCCGGACCAGTCGAGCGCGGGGCGGGTGTGTGCGGCGCGCGCGGCCAGGGTCGCGGCGAGGGCTCGCTGCGCCGGGCTGAGCCGAGGCGCGGGCGGCCAGATGCCGATCACGGCGTCGCGCAGGCTGCTGCCCTCGGCGATCGAGAGCCGCCGCGCGGGTGACCCGGAGCGGGTGGACTGCGGCGCCGTCCACGAGCCGTGATCCGGGAGCGCCCACCAGCGGCGGTCCAAGGCGGGGGCGGAGACCATGCCCAGCGTGATCTCGTCTCGTTCCTCCAGCGCGATCAGGGTGCTCCACTCCGGCTCGCCCGCCAGATAGTTGGCGGTTACGTCGATGCCGTCGATGATCCAGCGGCGGTGCGCCGTTTCGCTGCCGCCCGATTCCTCGCCGAGGAATTCATCGTCGGGATGCTCCTGCCGGATACGGGAGCGCAGCGTGTGTTCGACCTCGTGGTCGGCGTCGGTGACCGGGCTTCCGTCGTCCTTGACCCGCGCGGCCAGGGGTCCGCCGGCGCGGTGGCGTTGCGCGATTTCCGCGGCCAGGTCGGCCAGGTGGTGTGCCAAGGCCAGGTTTGCCGAATGCGCCATGCCTCGACTCTTACCGCGTAATTGAACGGCCGGCCGTGCCAGGATGGCCCGCATGTCTTCCGCTCTCGAGAATCCGGTCGGCCCCGAGAGTCAGGCTGTGGCCGACGACTACGACGATTTCGCCGAGGCGTATGCCGCCGAGACCGAATCCAACCTCATCAACGGCTACTACGCCCGGCCTGCGATTCTCGACCTGGCCGGAGACGTGGCCGGGCGGCGGATCCTCGACGTTGGTTGCGGCGCCGGTCCGTTGCTCGAGGCGTTGCGCGACCGCGGCGCGGTCGTCACCGGCGTCGAGCCCAGCGCGGGAATGCTTGAGCTGGCCAGGCGGCGGCTCGGCGAGGGCGTGGAACTGCATCAGGCCGGTCTGGGCGGGGGCCCGCTGCCGTTCCCCGACGGCGCGTTCGACGACGTCATCGCGTGCCTGGTGCTGCACTATCTGGAGGACTGGAAGGCGCCGCTGGCCGAACTTCGGCGCGTGCTGGCGCCCGGCGGGCGGCTCATCGTGGCGGTCAACCATCCCTTCGCCTACACGGTGATCCATCCCGGCGGCGATTACTTCGCGACCCACGAGTTCTTCGAGGAGTACACCTTCGGCGGCCAGAGCGTCGTGCTGTCCCATTGGCACCGGCCGCTGCACACGGTGACCGACGAGTTCACCGCGGCCGGGTTCCGGATTGCCGTCATCAGCGAACCGCCGCCCGCGCCGCAGGCCCGCGAACTCTTCCCCGAGGTCTTCGCGAAAAGAGCCTCGGGGGAGTTCGTCTGCTTCCTGTTCTTCGTTCTGCAGGCGCCTTAGGCCTGCGTCACAGGCTGTTCCAGGTGATCGAGAACGAGCCGCCGGACAGCGAGGAGACGGTGGCCTCCGGCGTCCCGGAGGAGGAGACCATGTCGATCCCGACGGGGTTGAAGTTGCTCAGCGTGGAGCCGTTGACCGTCGAGCCGCTGAAGCTGACCTTGCCGAAGTCCGCCAGCGGGAGCACTCCGCCGCTGTAGGGGGCCTCGGCGATGACCTCCGCCGAGGAGCGCTTGGCGTTGGTGAGCTTCTTGGTGACCGTCCGGCTCCAGCCCTGGGTGGAATCGCTGAGGGTGAGCGTGAAGCTGCTGGAGCCGCCGAAGCTGACGCTCTCGGTGATCGAGTCGCCGGGGCGGACCGTATTGCTGTAGGTCACCGGGAACTTCGGGTACATCTCGTACCAGGCCGAGTAGGAGGCCGCGCCGCCAGAGCAGTCCGCCTCAGTGCCGGTCTGCTCGACCGTGTTCGAGTTGTAGCCGTCGAGGCCGACCCAGAAGCTGGAGTATCCGTCGCCCTTCGAGCAGTCGACCGCGGGCTGGGTGAACGTCGTCGTCACACTGCTGAACTTCGAGCCGGTGGCGGCGTATCCGGACCAGTTGGTGCTGGTGGTCGTGGTGTGCGCCGGTCCGCCGTGGCTGATGAAGAACGGGGTGCCGGTGCTGGCGTGGTGCATCGGCGCCTGCGCGAGCGGCGCGGCGACGGCGGCGGACCCGGCCAGCGGTGCGGCGGCGAGCGCCGCGGCGGCTGCGGCGCGCAGCGAACGGTGGAATGGGGACACGGTTATCCTCCAGTGCCTGTCCGTGGGTATGACGCGGTAGACGCGAACTTCGTGGGTTCACGCCCACATCCGAGTTAAGACCCATCGACCGGAGAAGGAAAGTCCCTGCCTTCTCTGAAGAGTCAGGATGCGCTCGTCACGGCGGCACGAGCGGCGGCGGCGTCGGCCGCCGCCAGGGCGGATTCGGCGAGGCGGACGCAATCGCCGTAGGAGTACCGGCTCAGCCGCGCCCCGACGCGGGCGACGGCGGCGCGCGACATTGACAGGCTGCTGATTCCGAGGCCGACGAGGACGCAGGCGAGCCACGGATCCGAGGCCGCCTCGCCGCATACGCCGACCGGCTTGCCCGCCGCCTTCCCGGCCCGAGCGCACGACGCGATGAGGTCCAGTAGCGCGGGTTGCCAGGGATCGAGCAGGTCGGCGAGTTCTCCGCACTGGCGGTCCGCGGCCATCGTGTACTGGCCGAGATCGTTGGTGCCGATGCTCAGGAAGTCGACATGCTCGAGGATCTGCGCCGCACGCAGCGCTGCCGCCGGGACTTCGATCATCGCGCCGACCTTCGACAGGCCGTGGGCGCGTACCCGCGCGGCGAAGTCGGCCGCCTCCCGGGCCGTGGAGACCATGGGGGCCATGACCCACACGTCGGCATCAGCGGCTGCCGCCGCCTCGGCCACGGCGGCCAGTTGCGTCTCGAGGACCTCCGGCCGCGTCCGCGACGTCCGCAGACCCCTGATGCCGAGCGCGGGGTTCGGCTCGTCGGCGAGGGAAAGGAACGGCAGCGGCTTGTCGGCGCCCGCGTCCAGCGTGCGCAGGACGACGCGGCGGCCTGGCAGGGCGCGAAAGACCCGCGTGTACGCTTCGCGCTGCTCGTCGAGGCCCGGCGCGTCGTGGCGGCCGAGGAAGAGCAGTTCGGTGCGCAGCAGTCCGACGCCTTCGACGCCCTCGACGTCGGTCGCGGCGTCGGCCGGCAGGTCGTCGGCGGAGCCGATGTTCAGCAGGAGCGGCACGCGGTGCCCGTCGGCGGTGCGACCGGGGCCGGCGAAGCTCTCGGCGGGCGAACCGGCGGTTTCGGCGGCGGTTTCGGCGATGACGGCGGCCGTGACATGGAGGGTGACGGCTCCCGTGTCGCCGTCGATGTGAATCAGGGTTCCGTCTTCGACGGCGAGGGCCTCCTGGCAGGCGACCACGGCGGGCAGGCCGAGGGCGCGGGCGAGGATCGCGGTGTGGCTGGTCGGTCCGCCGCGCGCGGTCACCAGCGCGAGGACGCGCCGGGGATCGAGGGTGGCGGTGTCGGCCGGGGCGAGGTCGTCGGCGATGAGCACGAACGGATGGCCGGGGTCGGGGATGCCGGGCATGGGCTCACCCAGCAGCCAGGCCACCGCGCGGTCGCGCAGGTCTTCGAGGTCTGCGGCGCGTTCGGCGAGGTAGCCGCCGGCGGCGCGCAGGCCGTCCGCTTGCTGGGTGAACGCGGTGTGCACGGCGTGGGCCGCGTCGAGTCCCGCGCCGATCGCGCCGTCGCAGGACTCTGCGAGCATCGGATCCTTCGCGATCAGCGCCTGGGCCTCAAGGATGGCGCGGGCCGCCGGGTCGGCCGCCCGCGCGGCGCGCTCGGCCAGTTCCCGGCCCACCTGGTCGAACGCTTCGCGGGCGGCCGCGCGTTCCGCGGCCTGGTCGGTCACCGTGCGGGGTGCCGGCAGTCGCGGGACGCGGCCCATGCGCAGCGCCGGGCCGGCCGCGGCCCCCGCGCTCACGCCGAGTCCCCGCAGGACGTCAGCCATTGGCCGGCTCCGCGTCGAGGTCGCGGGAGAGCAGGTCGGCCAGCGTGTTCAGCGCCTCGTGCGCCGCGGGTCCGTCCTCGGCGCCCGTGCTGAGCGTCACCGCCGTGCCGTGTTCGACGCGCAACGCGAGCACGGCCAGGATGCTGCGCGCGTCGGCGGCCGGGCCGTCTCCGATCCGCAGCTTGACCGGTACCGGCTGCGCGGCCGCGGCCTTGACGAACATCGCGGCTGGCCGGGCATGCAAGCCGCTGCTGGAGGCGACGGTGACGGTGCGCTCAGGCATGGGGGGCTCCAAGAGATCGAGCGGATCAGGGTTCGATGGTGACCTTGATGGCTTCGCCGCGGCTGACGATGTCCAGGGCTTCGAGGGTGCCGTCGAGCGGCAGCCGGTGCGTGATCAGATCCTTGACGGGCACGGCTCCGGTGGCGATCAAGTCCAGCGCGCGGGCGTTGTGCTCGGGGCTCGAGCCGTTCGCGCCGACGATGGTCAGCTCGCGGTAGTGCACCAGATTCGAGTCCAGGGTGATCGTCGGCGCGTCCTGCGGCAGCCCGCCGAAGAAGCTGATCCGGCCCTGCCGCGCGGTGTACCGCAGCGCCTGCTCCTGCGCCTTTCCGGAGGCGGCGGCCGTGATCACCACGTCGGCGCCGCGGCCCTCGGTCAGCTTGAGGATCTGCTCGGCGATGTCGCCGTCCTCGGGGGAGAGCGCCTCGTCCGGGGCGACCAGCGCCGCCGCGCGCTCCAGCCGCTCGCGGTTGAGTTCGACCAGGAACACCCGCGCCGCGCCGCGTGAGCGGGCCAGGCGCACGTGCAGGCACCCGATCGGCCCGGACCCGACCACCACCACGTCATCGCCCGCGCCGACCCGCGCGAGTTCCTGGCCGTTGAGCACGCAGGCCAGCGGCTCGGCTACGGACGCCTCGTCGAAGCCCACGCCCGCGGGAATCGGATTGAGCCCGCCGACCGCCAGCACCTTCGCCGGGACGATCATGTACTCGGCGAACCCGCCGTCGTACTGGTACCCCATCGACTCCTGATTCGGGCAGACGGTCATCCGGTCATGCCGGCACTCCGCGCACTGCCCGCACGGGATCGCCGCGATCACCTGCGCCCGGTCGCCCGCGGACCATCCGCCGACGCCCGCGCCCACCTGCACCACCTCGCCCGCGATCTCGTGGCCCATGACCCGCGGCGGGTCGATGCGGTGGTGCCCGTAGCGGTAGATCTTCAGGTCGGTGCCGCAGGTGGAGCAGTTTCGCACCCTGATCTTCACCTCGCCGGGTCCGGCCTCGGGTTCCGGCGCCTCCTCGACGCGTACGTCCCCGGGGGCGTAGAAGCGGGTCACCTTCATGATCAGAGCCTTCCGGTCTTCGAGTAGCGCTGTGTCGAATGGGGCTGTGTCGAATAGGGCTGTGTCAGATGGGGCGCGTCAGGAAACCGCGGCCGGCTGGAGCAGCCGGACGACTTCGTCCGGGTCCTGAGCCTCGCGCAGGGCGCGGGCGCGATCGGGGTCGAGCAGGATCTCGGCGAGCTCGGAGAGGATCGCCAGGTGACCGTCTCCGCGTGCCGCGATCGCCACGCAGACGGTCACCGGGTTGCCGTCCCAGTCCACCGGCTCGGCGAGCTTGACCACGGCGAGCGCGTCACGCAGCACGGCCTGCTTGCCGGCAAGGGTCGCGTGCGGGATGGCCACGCCCTCGCCGACGTAGGTCGGGATGTCGCGTTCGCGTTCGAGCATCGCGTCGATGTACGCGGGCTCGACCGCGCCGATCTCGACCAGGACCGCGCCGCAGCGGCGCACGGCGTCGGTCCGGTCGGCCGCGGGTTCGCCCAGCCGCACCGCTTCGGGGCTGAGCAGTCCGGTCGTCGCGGCATCAGACATTGATGACGCCGCCTTCCTTGATGGCCTTGAGGATCGCCTCGACGGCCGGGTCGCCGAGGAAGATCTGGAACGGGATCACCGGCTTGCTCCCGGCCGCGGCCTTGGCCCGTTCGGCCAGCCCGGCGTGGCAGACCACCAGGTCCGCGTCCGCCGGGATCTGGCTGACCGGGGAGTGCTCGACGGTGACCGGATACTTCTTCAGGGACTTGCGAAGCTGCGCGGCCAGCATCACGCTGCTGCCCATCCCGGCGTCGCAGGCCACGATGATCTTGTGCACGTCGGCTGCGCTGATCGCGGTCATCGGTCACGCCTCCCTGGCCGCGATGTCGCGGGCGAGGACCGGGTCGGCGGGTCGTTCCTGCGGCGCGGCGTCAGCAGCCGTCGCCTCGCCGGACTGCACGGACTCGGGGCTTTCCGCCTCCTGCGGCTTCTCGCCGCGGCCGAAGCCGAGCAGCACCGAGGCGACCGCGAAGGACACGGCTGCCGCGATGAGCACGCCCGCGAACACCGGGAAGTAGCCGCCGCGCGGGGTCTCCGCCGCGTAGGCGAAGATGCTGCCGGGGGAGGGGGAGGCGACCAGGCCCGCGCCGGTGGCCTCGAACCAGCCGATGCCCGCCATGCCGCCGGCGATCGTGGCGAGGATCAGGCGCGGCTTCATCAGGATGTACGGGAAGTAGATCTCGTGGATCCCGCCGAGGAACTGGATGATGATCGCGCCGGGCACGCTCGGGCGCAGCCTGCGCGGGCCGAACAGCAGGTAGGCGACCAGGATGCCGAGGCCGGGGCCGGGGTTGCTCTCCAGCATGAACAGGATCGACTTGCCGCTGTGCAGCGCCTGGGTCACGCCCAGCGGGTCGAGCACGCCGTGGTTGATCGCGTTGTTGAGGAACAGCACCTTCGCCGGCTCGATCACGACCGAGGCCAGCGGCAGCAGGTGATGGTTGACCAGCGACTGCACGCCGTTGCCGGCCCAGGTGGTCACATGGTTGACCACCGGCCCGATGCCCCAGACGCCGAGCAGGGCGAACGCGCCGCCGATGATGCCGAGCGAGAAGTTGTCCACCAGCATCTCAAAGCCCGTACGCACCCGGTCCTCGATCAGCCGGTCGAACTGCTTGAGCACGTACGCGGCCAGCGGTCCGGCGATCATCGCGCCGAGGAACATCGGCACGCTGGAGCCGACCACGACGCCCGTCGTGGCGATCGCGCCGACCACCGCGCCGCGCTGGCCGTGGATGGCCCGGCCGCCGGTGTAGCCGATCAGGATGGGCAGCAGGTAGGTGATCATCGGGCTGACCAGCGCGCCGAACCGCGCGTTCGGCAGCCAGCCGGTCGGGATGAACAGGGCGGTGATCAGGCCCCAGGCGATGAACGCGCCGATGTTCGGCATCACCATCGAGGCGAGGAAGCTGCCGAAACGCTGCACTGACGCGCGCAGCCCGGTGCCGGTGGGCTGCGGGGTGTAAGCCATGGCCATAGCGTCGTCCTCCTTGACAGACGGCCTTCAGTCGTGGGTGTCGAGCCTCGCGGAACGTGGAGCGGGGGTGCGGGAGGTGAGCGGTGCGAGTAAGTAGCCTGACTTGAGACGGGAATCCGGTTCGAGCCAGGGCGTGGATGTCGGGCTAGGAGACCGGAAGGCCCGGTTCTCGGGTGAGATCGACGACGACGATGCCTTCGCGGCGGATGTCCGCGGGGCCGGGCATCCGGCTGCCGGGCAAGCCGACCGCCGCTCCGCCCCAGGCCACCGCCTCCACCAGCGCCTTCTCGCCGCGTGCGCCGCCGGCCAGGAATCCGGCCAGCAGCGCGTCGCCGGCGCCGACCGTGCTGCGCGGTTCGATCTGCGTGCCTTGAGCCAGCAGCACGCCGTCGTCGTCGACGAGCAGCGCGCCGTCCGCGCCCAGGCTGGCCAGGACCGCGCCGGCGCCGCGCTCGCGCAGCGTCTGTGCGGCCTCGATGACCTCGCCGACTTCGGTCAGCGGCGCGCCGACCGCCTCGGCCAGCTCGTCCCGGTTCGGCTTGACCAGATCGGGTCCGGCCGCCACGGCCGAGAGCAGCGCCGGGCCGCTGGTGTCCACGGCGACGCGGATCCCTGCCGCGGCGAACTGCGCGGTGAGCCCGGCGTACACGTCGACCGGCACGTCCGGCGGCAGGCTGCCGCACATCACGACCCAGTCGGCGGTGCCCGCGCAGCCGAGCACCGCGGCCGCGACCGCGTCGAACTCGGCCGCGGTCAGCGGCGCGCCCGGCTCGTTCACCTTCGTGACCGCGCCGTCCGCCTCGACCAGCGTGACGTTGGACCGGGTGCGGCTGGCGATCGGAACGGCGACCGTGTGCACCGATTCCTCGGCCAGCAGCAGCACCAGCTGCTCGCCCTCGGCCCCGCCGCACGGGATCACCGCGCGCGAGCCGACGCCATTGGCCAGCAGCGCCCGCGCCACGTTCACGCCCTTGCCGCCCGGGTCCAGGTGCACCGAGGCGGCGCGCAGCACCTCACCGCGGCGCAGCGCGTCCACCTCAAGGGTGCGGTCCAGGCTCGGGTTGAGGGTGAGCGTGACGATCATGCGCGCACCACCCGCACGCCGCACTGCTCGAACTCGCCGGCCGTCTCGTCGTCCAGCCCCGAGTCGGTGATCAGCGCGTCGAGGTCGGCCAGGCCGGCGAACCTGGCCAGGCAGTCGTTGCCGAACTTGGTGTGGTCGGCGAGCAGCACGGTGCGCCGCGCCGCGCCGATCATCGCGCGCTTGACCGCGGCCTCGGCCAGGTCCGGGGTGGTCAGGCCGTGCGCCGTGGAGACCCCGTTGGTGGCCATGAACGCCACGTCCACGCACAGCTGCGAGAGCGGCGCGAGCGACCAGTCGTCGACGGTGGCGAGCGTGCGCCCGCGCACCCGGCCGCCGAGCAGCAGGACGGTGAGGTTGGCCCGGGTGGCCAGGCTGGTGGCCAGCGCTGGGGAGTTGACCACGACGGTCAGCTCCCGGTCGGCCGGCAGCGCCTCGACCAGGCGTCCCGTGGTGGTGCCCGCGTCGATGATGACCGAGCCCTCCTGCGGCAGTTCGGCCAGCGCGGCCTTCGCGATGCGCTCCTTCTCCGCCGTCATCACCGCGTCGCGGGTGGCGACCGCGGGCTCGAAGCCCAGGCGCTCGACGGGGATCGCCCCGCCGTGCACCCGGCGCACCACTCCGGCGCGCTCGAGCACGGTCAGATCGCGCCGCACCGTCTCAGTGGTCACCGCGAGCTCGTTGGCCAGCCCGACGACGTCGACCCGGCCGTGGGCGCGGGCCTTCGCCAGGATGGCCTGCTGGCGCTCCTCGGCGTACATGATGTTGGTTCACCGCCAATCAATGTTGTCTTTGCATTGTTTACACCCGAGTCTGTGGTCCGTCAATGGCTGGCCTCGCGAGTGAGCTGGAAGGCTGCGCGGACCAAAAACAACACAAACGAAGAAGCCGACACGGCAGCGGGCGGGAGACTGGACCAGTCTCCCGCCCGCCGCCCGTGTGCCTGAGCGCGCCTTCAGCGCCCTGTCTTGTTGAGTACCTCGTCCTCCTCGTCGGTCAGCAGCCGCGAGCGGGTCAGGAATCGAACTCCCTCCGGTGCCTCCAGCGAGAATCCGCTGCCTCGACCAGGGACGACGTCGACCGTCAGGTGCGTATGCCGCCACAACTCGAACTGCGCGGCCGACATCCAGAAGCCGATCGGTTCAGGCACGCCCTCGACCTGCAACTCGGCGAGCAACGCATCCGAGGCTCCGGTACGGAACTGGCCTTGCGGAAAACACATCGGGGAACTGCCGTCGCAGCAGCCCCCGGACTGGTGGAACATCAGCGGACCGTGGGCCGCGCGCAGATCCCGCAGGATCCGCGCGGCGGCCTCGGTCACATCCACCCGCGCATAGGCGGGCTCACTCGATGGCCGAGTCGGATTCACAGCGCGCGGCCTAGAAGAAGCCGAGCTTCTTCGGCGAGTAGCTCACCAGCAGGTTCTTGGTCTGCTGGTAGTGGTCGAGCATCATCTTGTGGTTCTCGCGCCCGATCCCGGATTGCTTGTAGCCGCCGAACGCCGCGTGTGCGGGGTAGGCGTGGTAGCAGTTGGTCCACACCCGGCCGGCCTGAATGGAGCGCCCGGCGCGGTACGCGGTGTTGATGTCACGGGTCCACACGCCGGCGCCGAGGCCGTACAGGCTGTCGTTCGCGATCTTGATCGCCTCGTCGAAGTCGCTGAACGGGGCCACCGAGACCACCGGACCGAAGATCTCCTCCTGGAAGATCCGCATGTGGTTCGAACCCTGGAAAATGGTCGGCTGCACGTAGTAGCCGCCGGCCAGCTCGCCCTCCAGCTCGGCCCGGTGGCCGCCGGTCAGCACCTTGGCGCCCTCCTGCCGGCCGATCTCCAGATACGCCAGGATCTTCTCCAGCTGGTCGTTGGAGGCCTGCGCTCCGATCATCGTCTCGGTGTCCAGCGGATGGCCCTGCACGATCTTCTCGGTGCGCGCGATCGCCGCGTCGAGGAAGCGCCGGTAGTGCCCGATCTGGATCAGCGCGCGGGACGGGCAGGTGCACACCTCGCCCTGGTTGAGGGCGAACATGGTGAAGCCCTCGAGCGCCTTGTCGAAGAACTCGTCGTCCGCGGCGCTCACGTCGTCGAAGAAGATGTTCGGGCTCTTGCCGCCCAGCTCCAGGGTCACCGGCTTGAGGTTCTCGCTGGCGTACTGCATGATCAGCCGGCCGGTGGTGGTCTCCCCGGTGAAGGCGACCTTCGCCACCCGCGCGCTGGAGGCCAGCGGCCGGCCCGCCTCGACGCCGAAGCCGTTGACGATGTTGACCACGCCCGGCGGCAGCAGGTCCGCGATCAGGCTCATCAGGTAGTGGATCGAGGCCGGGGTCTGCTCGGCCGGCTTGAGCACCACGGCGTTGCCCGCGGCCAGCGCCGGGGCCAGCTTCCAGGTGGCCATCAGGATCGGGAAGTTCCACGGGATGATCTGGCCGACCACGCCGAGCGGCTCGTGGAAGTGGTACGCGACGGTGTCGTCGTCCAGCTCGGCGAGGCTGCCCTCCTGCGCCCGGATCGCGCCGGCGAAGTAGCGGAAGTGGTCGATCGCCAGCGGCAGGTCGGCGGCCAGAGTCTCCCGGATCGGCTTGCCGTTCTCCCAGGTCTCGGCGACCGCGAGCGCCTCCAGGTGTTCCTGCATCCGGTCGGCGATCTTGTTGAGTACCTCGGCGCGCTGCGCCACCGGGGTGCGGCCCCACGCGGGCGCCGCGCCGTGCGCCGCGTCGAGGGCGCGCTCGACATCCTCGGCGGTGCCGCGGGCGATCTCGGTGAAGGTCTGCCCGGTCACCGGGCTCGGGTTCTCGAAGTACTGACCACGGTGCGGCGTGACGTACTCGCCGCCGATCCAGTGGTCGTAGCGGGACTGGTAACTCATCTTCGCCTCGGACTGTCCCGGGGCCGCGTAGCGCGCCATTGCACTGCCTTCCGCACCTTCGCCGCCCGCTCCCGCGCGGGCGAACACATGTCGGCACGTTAAGTTCGGCTACGTTGCAACCACGTTGCATGCTGCGGCCGGCTTCTGCGCTCGGCCGCGCAGCCGACGGATGCGTTACCAGGGGTCGTTGCCGCTCCTGGGTAGCACCGGCAGTCCGTACTCACGTCGCAGCTGCCCGACCCGTACGGCCGCCATCGCGCGTCGCGGCGAGGATTCGGGCAGCGAAGCCAGCAGCGCTTCCCAGGCCTGAAGGTCGTCGTCGCCCCAGGCGGTTCGGGTCCACGTGTCGAGCAGGCCGGGATCGCGGCGGGTCAGCAGCGCGGCGCGCAGTTGGTTGGCAAGACGGTCACGCATCCGCGCGACGCCGGGTGCGTCCGATTCGGGCAGCAACGGACCGCGATACGCACGTGCGGCTTCCGAGACCGCGCCGAGCTCCAGCGCTTGGGCCACCTCGAGGAAGTCTGCTTCGACCGGGACGCGCAGCCGGTACGGCCGCGAGTCGAGCAGCTTTGGGCCGAGCAGGTGCCGAAGCCGCGACAGTTCGGCCCGCAGCGTGACCGGATTGACCGTGCGCTCGCCGTACAGCTCCAGGCAGAGCTGATCGCCCGTCAGCCCGTCGCCGTGGCGGGCCAGCAGCACGACGATCTCGCTGTGCCTGCGGCCGAGCCGCAGCGACTGCGGACCGACGGTCAACAGCGCCTCGTCCCGGCCGAGCGCCTGAAGCACCGCGGGCACGGC